>Ga0222654_1001429_pt1 | contig 9728 bp, 10 predicted proteins | sample AntAcemetagen421_FD_179805 | JGI IMG/M metagenome (GOLD analysis project Ga0222654, IMG submission 179805) | Saline water microbial communities from Ace Lake, Antarctica - #421 | ecosystem: Environmental > Aquatic > Non-marine Saline and Alkaline > Saline | place: Antarctica: Ace Lake | collected... | reverse complement strand
CGATTGCGGCCCGCTGTCACCGTATGCTCCACCCCCGTCACCATCCCGTCGAACGACTGGCCGAGATAATGCCCCGCAACCCGGTCGCCCGGCGCCACGGGACTTCGGGCCGGCTGATTGCCGGCACGAGCATGAAGGGTGTTCCAGTCGCGATAACCATACTGATGCGCCAGCAGTTCCAGCGAACGGCTGTGCCCCACTGGCACGCCGTCGTTCATCAGGTCGGCGCGCAGCCGCTTCGCCTGTGTTTTCAGAAAATTGATCGACGGGATCAGATTTGGTTCATTCATCTTGTTACCTCATACAGTGTCTGCATGCGGCGTATGAATGGTGCTCGCGTTGCCATCAGCCCGCATATCACTGAATGTGGCGGATGAATTCGACTGAAAGGCTTCACCGTGGCAGGGCCAGCGAGCGGCAGGGGCCTCTTCCCTTCCCGCCTTTTATGCGGGGCATCGAAACCTGTCAACACCGTCATGTCCTTTGCTCGAAACAGCCTGTTGTCGTGGCGGAAGGATTGCGCCCCCCGCGCCATTCCGTAAACTCAGGCGGCAGTCGCATCATTTCGGGGAAATCACATAATGGAACAATATCCAGCGGTCGCCTTCATGGTCCGGCACGGTAACATCCTGGCGGTGCTGGCCGGGCTCGCCCCCGTTATCCTGGTTGCAACAGGCGTTGCGCTGGGCGGCTGGCACTGGGGCTGGGGCATCGCGGGGATGACCGCCGGCATAGGGGTCGGTTTTGGCGTGCGGGTCTTCGCTGAACTTGTCAGGATCATCGTCGATATGTTGCTGCCGCAATAAAGGATACGGGGAGAACGTTTATATGTCGGACCAGGTCATCATCATCGGCGGCGGGTTGGCAGGGCTGAGCGCTGCAAACCGCGCTCTCGGTCTTGGGTTGAAGGTCACGGTGCTGGAGCAGGGCAGCGACGCTGACTACTTCTGCAATTCGCGCATTGCCGGCGGCATCGTCCATGTCGCCTTCCGCGACGTGACTAAGGATGTGGAAGACATCCGCGGCACGGTATCCGGACAGACAGGCGAAAACGACGCCACCGCACATGCCGGGTTGCTGGCGGAAGAAGGCGCGCGCGCCCTCGCCTGGATCCGCGAGGAAGGCGCGAAGTTCATCAAGGGCGGACAGTTCGAATTCATGCGTTGGATTATGGCGCCGCCACGCCGCCGCACCGCCGGGCTGGACTGGAAAGGCCGCGGCCCGGACGTAACCCTGCGACGGCTGACTGCCAATTTGGAAGAACGCGGCGGCACCCTTCGGCGCGGCGTCCGGGGCAAGGAACTCATCATCGAGGACGGCAAGGTCACGGGTGTTATCACCGACGCCGGCGAACGGATCGCAGCGCACGCCGTGGTAATCGCCGATGGCGGGTTTCAGGCCAACCCAGACCTGGTGCGCAAATACATTTCCCCGCTGCCGGAAAAGCTGATCCAGCGTGGCGCCGGCACGGGCTTTGGCGCAGGCATGCTGATGGCCGAAGCCGCCGGTGCGGCGCTGGTCGGCATGGACCGGTTCTACGGCCACCTTCTGGGACAGCAGGCGTTCGAGAACGACCAGCTCTGGCCCTATCCGATCATCGACCCGATCGCGCAGGCGTCTATCCTGGTCGACAAATCCGGCAGCCGTTTTACCGATGAAGGGCTGGGTGGCGTCTACATGGCGAATGAGGTCGCGAAACTCGACGACCCGCTGGCAGCAACGGCGATTTTCGATGAAGCGGTCTGGACCGGCATCGCCGCCGACAACCGCTACCCGCCCTGCATGAACCCGGTCTTCGAACAGGCCGGCGGCACCGTGTTGCAAGCACCGGATCTGGCCGGGCTGGCGGCACAGATCGGCGTACCCGCCGATGCGCTGGACCGAACGGTCAACGAATACAATGCGGCCATCACAAGTGGCGCGGTTTCGTCCCTGTCCCCGGCACGGAGTACCCACCGTGCCGAAGCACAACCCATCACCACCGGGCCTTTCCGGGCTATTCCGGTCTGTGCGGGAATCACCTATACGATGGGCGGCATCGCCATTGACCGGGACGGCAAGGCGCAGCACCGTGATGGCGGGGCCATCGCCGGGCTATACGCGGCCGGGTCGTCCACCGGCGGTTTCGAAGGCGGACCGAACGCCGCTTATATCGGCGGGCTGTCCAAGGCTATTGTCACCGGGATGCGCGCCGCGGAATCTATCGCAGGGAAGAGTGAATGACCGACGTTTTCGACTACATCATCATCGGTGCCGGATCTGCCGGGTCCGTGCTTTCCAACCGCCTGTCCGCGGGCAACGACACCGTCTGCGTGCTGGAAGCGGGACCGGTCGACTGGAACCCGTTTATCCATATCCCTGCCGGGTTCATGAAGACGCTGGTCAACCCGAACGTGAACTGGTTGTACGAAGCGGAGCCCAGTGAGGGCACGGCGGGCCGCCGCATCCACGCCCCGCGCGGCAAGACGCTGGGCGGCTCCAGTTCGATCAACGGGCATATCTATAATCGCGGCCAGCGGATGGATTTCGACAGCTGGGCGCAGAAGGGCAATCGGGGCTGGGGCTATGCCGATATCCTGCCCTATTTCCAGCGCACGGAGAAACGCATCGGCAAGGGCGACGACACCTATCGCGGGCGCGACGGCGGGCTGGTGGTCACCGATATTGACTGGCGGCATCCGCTTTGTGATGCGTTCATCGACGGCGTGGTCAAGATGGGCATCCCGCTGAACCCCGATTACAACGGCGCCAGCCAGGAAGGTGTGGGCTATTTCCAGCGCGCCCTGTTCAATGGCCGCCGGGTCAGTGCCGCACGTGCCTTCCTGCACCCCGCCAAATCCCGGCAAACGCTGGAGGTGCGGACCAAGGCGCATGTGCAGCGCATCCTGTTCGAAGGCAAGCGCGCCGTCGGCATCGCCTACAAGCGCGGCGGGCAGGAAGTCGAAATCCGCGCCCGCAAGGAAATCATCCTGTCCGGCGGGGCGGTGAATTCGCCGCAGATGCTGCAGATATCCGGCGTCGGCCCGGCCAAGCTGTTGCAGGAACTCGGCGTGCCGGTCGTGCATGATCTGCCGGCGGTCGGCGAGAACCTGTGCGACCATTACCCGGTGCGGCTTGTCGCGCGCGTAAAGAACCAGCAGACCGTAAACGAACAGGTGCGCGGGCTGAACCTGGTCAAGGAAGCGATGAAATATGTCTTCACGCGCAAGGGCGTGCTGACCCTGTCGCCGACGCTGGTGCATATCTTCTGGAAGTCGCATGAAGCCATGGACAAGGGCGATCTGCAGATGACCTTCACCCCCGCGAGTTACCGCGAAGGCGTGCAGTCGCAGCTTGACGAATTCCCCGGCATGACCGTCGCGGCCTGGCAGCAGCGACCGGAAAGCATGGGCTATGTCCGCGCAAAATCCGGCAGCGCGATGGACAAGCCGGCGATCCAGCCGAATTACCTGGCGCATGAAACCGACCGCCGCGTCCTGCTGGGCGGCATCCGGCTGGGCCGGAAGATGCTGGAAACGCCGGAGCTGTCGCCGTTTTATGACCGCGAGGAATACCCCGGCGGGCCGTTGCAGAATGATGACGAGCTGATCGACTTCGCTCGCCAGCGCGGCACCACCGCCTTCCACCTGATGGGCACCTGCCGCATGGGTCCCGCCGACGACCGCAGCACAGTCGTCAGCGACGAGTTGAAAGTGCACGGTATCGAAGGGCTGCGTGTCGTGGATGCATCGGTCATGCCGGCAATGCCATCGGCGAACACCAACGCGTCCACCCTGATGATCGCGGAGAAAGCCGCCGACATGATCCTCGGCAAGACGCCCCTGCCGGCGGCGGCTGTTTAGGCGGCGGGCACTGCTTCAATCGGTTCGCCCGTTATCGCGACCCGCAACAGCTTGCGCTCATGCGGGAAATAATCGGCGACCGGGTAGTGCAGGCAATGGGAATTCTCCCACACCACCAGCGTGCCGGGACGCCAGACCAGGCGGAAACTGTATTCCGGCCGCTGGACGTGACGATAAAGCGTATCCAGCAGCGTTTCGCTTTCCGCCGCATCCATTCCGTCAACATAACGCAGGTAGACGGGGGTGTTGACGAACAGGAATTTCCGCCCGTTCTGCGGGTTGTATCCGACCAGCGGATGGCGGGTCTTGCGCGCCATCATCGCCTTGAATTCTTCTTCGGTGTAGCGGCGTTTCGAATTCTGGGTCGGGCGGACCTGGTGGATCGCCCATAGCGGCGCAATCCGTTCCTTCATGTCGTCGGCCAGCCCGTCATAGGCGGCTTCCAGACTGGCAAACAGCGTGTCGCCACCGCATTCCGGTAGCAGTTTCGTATACAGACCCAGCTTCGGCGCCGGGTCCGCCCGGAACGAATGATCCATATGCCAGAAATTGATCGTCTGTTTTTCATGCGGGCGGATATGAATAACGCCGACATTGGGCGGATTACCGTCAACGGGCTCCAGATCCTCGTCGTCCGGCCGCCCGAACAGGCTCATGAAATCGGCAAAGCGGCCCGGCGTGAGCTGCTGGTTCCGGAAAACGATTACCTTGCGGTCAATCAAAGCCTGCCGAATCTCCGTTTCCTGCGCCGCGGTCAGGGCGTTCAGGTCCACATTCTCGATTTTCGCGCCGACCAGCGGCGTTATCGGCCGCATCGTGATGGTTTCGAATGCCATGCCGTTCCCTTCTCCCGTGAGAGACGCTTTGACACGGCCATCTTTGGGCGTGGCGCGCGCCGCGTCAACGGGCAGTGCAATCTCCCAGCCGATGCCATTGGCAATTCGGTCGCCAGCCCGCGATAATACAATCGCCCACGTCACACCAACGAACCAGCAGGATGACCATGAGCGATATTTGCGAACTGAGTGCCGTAACCCTGCGCCGCCTGATCGGTGCCGGGGAGATTTCCCCCGTCGAATTACTGGCCGCATGCCGCGAACGTATCGAACAGGCAAACCCGCGCCTGAACGCCTTCGTCACCTTCTGCTGGGACCGCGCGGAAGCGGAAGCCCGGGCGGCGGAAAAACAGGTTCGCGATGGCGACGCCCTGGGGCCGCTGCATGGCCTGCCGATTGGCATCAAGGACACCATGGTTTCAGGCGGTGTGCTTTCCACCTTCGGGTCACCGATCTATGCCGACAACATACCCGACGCCGATGAGCGGCTGGTCGCCGAGACACGACGCGCCGGCGCCATTGTCGTTGGCAAGACCAATGCACCGGAATTCGGCGCGGGCGCAAACACGACCAATGCCGTATTCGGACCAACCCGCAATCCGTTCGATACAGACCGCATCTGCGGTGGCTCGTCGGGCGGTTCGGCGGTGGCACTTTCCTGCGACATGGTTCCGCTCGCAACCGGATCGGACACCGGCGGTTCGCTGCGCACGCCCGCCGGCTATTGCGGTGTCGTCGGCCTGCGCCCCAGCCCCGGCCTGGTTCCGATGTCACGGCGCGGCATCGGCTACACCGCGATATCCGTACAGGGCCCGATGGGCCGCGACGTCGCCGATACAGCACTTCTTCTTTCAACAATCGCAGGCGCCGACCCGGTCGATCCACTGGCCGGCCCTGTTGACCCGGCAGATTTCACGTCGCTACCCGAAGTCGACCTGAGCACATTGCGGGTCGCCGTTTCGGAGGATCTGGGTTTCGCCCCGGTGGACACGAGCATTCGGGAAACCTTCCGCGCCGTAATCGGCGATATCCGGGGCAGCTTTGCCACCGTGGAAGAATCAGCACCCCCTCTCAAGGGATCCAACGAGATTTTCGAGGTGCTGCGCTCGATGGCTTTCCTCGTCAACCACGAGGCGCATTACCGCGACCACCGCGACAAGCTGGGCCCCAACCTGATTGCAAATATGGAACAGGCCGCCAGCTACAGCTTCGCCGATGCCGCGCACGCCCAGGCGGAACAGACCCGGCTGTACCGCGCGTTCGTCGACTATATGGACGATTACGACATCCTGCTGGCGCCGACCGCCGCCGTGCCGCCCTTCCCGGTCGAACAATTATATCCGACGCATATCAACGGCGAAGAACTGCGCAGCTACTTTCACTGGCTCGGGTTGGCCTACGGGTTAACGCTGACCTCACACCCGGTCATCACAATCCCCTGTGGCCTGGATGCGACCGGCACGCCGTTTGGCCTGCAGATATGTGGCCGGCGGTGGGGCGATCACCGCCTGCTCGCCATCGCCGCAGCCGTCGAACGCCATCTGAAATCCCGGCCCGCCCGTGCACGCCCCTATCCCGATATCGCGGCCCTGAGCCAACCGGGCTAAAACGTGAGGCCGGGAACCCTCAGGGCTTGAGCCGGCCCAGCATCGTTTCGAATCCGCCGTCACTTGCGGGTACCGGCATCAGGGCGAGGATGGATTTGGTGATACCGCCATCGACGGGAAGATTCGCACCGTTGATGTATCCGGCACCATCGGAGGCGAGGAAGATAACGGCGTCGGCGATATCCTTGCCGTTGCCGATCCGGCCCGTCGGGACCATGTCTTCGCGCGCTTTCTTCAGGTTTTCATCGCTGTAGGTCGCGGCATGCGCCGGTGTCGAGATCATGCCCGGGCTGATGGCGTTGCAGCGAATTCCGCGACCACCCCATTCCACCGCCGTCAGATAGGTCAGCCCGAGCACGCCGGCCTTGGCCGGGGTATAGGCGCCGCGCACCGCCTGCCCATTCGACCCCGCCATCGAGGCGATATTGACGATGGCGCCCGTCCCGGCCGCGAGCATCCGCCGGCCGACAATCTGCGTGCAGACAAACGGCCCCGTGAGATTCGTGGCGATTTCCCGGTCCCAGCTTTCACGCTTCAGGTCTTCCAGCCGCTCGTTATGGCGGGTGGCCGCGTTGTTGACCAGAAGGTAGGGCGCTCCGAACGCCGCTTCCGCCGCCTGCGTCGCCGCCTCGACCATGCTTTCGTCGGACACATCCACACGGGCCCCGATGGCCCGGCGGCCGGCATCGGACAGCGCCTTCGCCGTGGCCGTGGCCGTTTCGCCGTCATAATCCCAGATGGCGACGGCATATCCGGCATCGGAAAGGCGCTGCGCGATAGCAGCACCGATCCCCCGCCCCGCGCCGGTGACGATTGCGAGTTGGCCTTCGGTGTTGCTGGTTTCGTCAGACATGGTGTCGGCACCCCTTATTCGGATGAATCACAAAATTGAACGAAACCTTAGACACCAGCGCTGGCCCCGGCAATGCAGGCCGGAACACGGGCGCAACCGCGCCGGTCTAGATCGGTTCGGCGATGAATACCGGGATCTTGCGCGGCGCCTTTTTCTCATAGTCATGATAGGGCGGAAACGCTTCGGCGGAGGCATCCCACAGTTTCTGGCGTTCGGGGTCGTCCTCGACCTCGCGTACCCGCATTTTGAAAACCTCCGTCTTGTCGCGGATTTCAACATTCGGATTGGCCCGCAGGTTATAGACCCAGACCGGGTTCTTTTCCCGCCCGCCATAGGAGCCGACGACGACATAGCCGTCACCAACCTTGACCCGCATCACCGGGATCTTGCGGATGCCGCCGGTCTTGTTTCCAGTATGCGTCACGATAATGCAGGGCAGACCGGTATCGCGCAGTGTCGTGCCCTCGGTGCCGCCGCTGCCTTCGTAAAGTTCGACCTGCTCGCGTACCCAGTCCAGTGCGGGGGGGATGTATTCAGCCATGATATTTCACCCTTCGGATTTCAGTCAGTTCACCGTCACGATACACGACACTGGCATGCCACGGGAACCACCAGCTTGCTGGACAGAATTACCGCCCCCGGTCTAGCTTCGCAGCCAACGGTTTTATCATACGGGCCGGTCGGGCGCAGAACCGCCAAGAGCGGAAAACCCATGAATTTTGGAGATTCAAACGCATGAAACAGATAACGGTAATCACCGGCGCGAGCCGTGGTATCGGCGCGGCGACGGCGCGGCTGTGCGCCGCCGCAGGGCATGACATCTGTGTCGCCTACAGATCGGCAAAAGACGAAGCGCTGGCCGTGGTGGCGGAAATAGAGGCCGCGGGCCAGCGCGGCATCGCGGTGCAGGTCGATACCGGTGTTGAAAGCGATGTCGTCCAACTGTTCAAAACCGTCGACGCCGAACTGGGCACCCTCACCGGGCTGGTGAACAACGCCGGTATTTACGGTCCGCGCGGCCGGCTGGATGCCCTGTCACAGGAAGAGCTGATGAAGGTGCTGACGGTCAATGTCGCCGGGCTGTTCACCTGCTCCCGCGAGGCGGTATTGCGCATGTCCACGACGCATGGCGGTGCGGGCGGGGCGATCGTGAACGTTTCCTCCGGTTCGGCGACCAAGGGAAACCCGAATGTCGGCATCCAGTACGCGGCGTCGAAAGGCGCGGTAAACAGTCTTGGCATCGGCTTGTCGCAGGAAGTGATCGGCGAAGGCATCCGGGTCAATACCGTTGCGCCCGGCCTGACCGAAACCGACATGCCGCCGGCCGACCGGCTGGAAAGAGACGGTCCGAAAATTCCCATCGGACGGGTGGCGCAGCCAGAAGAAATCGCCGAAGCCATCGTCTGGCTGCTGTCGCCCAAGGCATCCTACGTCGCGGGTGCCAATATCCGGGTCGGCGGGGGCATGCCGTAACAATACGGCGCTGCCCCGCCACCTCAGTCGGCGGCTTGCGCCACCTGCCGGGTCAGTGCCGCCAGGATCTGATCCAGGTATTTATCCGCCATCGCCTGCAGTTCCGCATCAGTGCGGTCCTGCACCGGGTGGGGAACCCAGATGTAGTCGGGATCGGTTCCGAGCAGTCCCGCCTGCGTGGCGGCGGCCTGCACGAATTGTTCGGTCGCAACCGCGACTGACGGGATACCGCGGGCTTCGATGTTTGCAAGGTCATGCGTACAGCACGACGTGCAGGCGCCTCAGTCCACCAGCCCTTCAACCATGACGTCACATTCCGACGCGATGGCCTGCTGGATTTCCAGCGCGGCAGGCCGCGCCACGGTGGCTTTCTTGTAGCGCTTCACATTCATGCCGTGCTCGGCCAGCCGTTTCGCCAACTGGTCAAGGAACACATCACCGCGCACCTTGGAAATATCCAGGACCCCGACTGTCAGCCCGTCCAGCGATATCGGACGGGGCAGACGGGCACGGCCCGACGCCTCCTGTTCCGACGTCGGGTCGAACAGCGTCTTCATCTGGTTCATTCTGTCACCTCTTATGGCCGTTATCGGGTTTCACAATACAACAAAACGCGGCTCTACGAAATCAGCGGCGAGGATTGCCCGAACGTGCCATGGAAAACCATGTCGGCGAGCGGATTGCGGGCACGGGGCGCCGCTTCCTGTTCCTGGCGTTGCGGCGAAAGACTGTCTGCCGCCCCCTGGTAACCCAGCGCGAGGCCACAAACGACACCATAGTCGTCGGGAACAGCAAAGGTTTCGCGAACCTTATCCACTTCGATCCCGGCCATTTGACGCAGGGAAAGACCGCGGGCCGCTGCCTCGAGAGTCAACAACGCCGATGCCGCACCGGTGTCATAAAAAGCATGCCGGTTGTCGTCGCCGTTCGGCTTTTTCAGGTTCGCCAAAACGATCATCAGCACGGGGGCCTTGGGCGCCCATTCCTGGTTGGCCGGCTTCAGGCAATTGACCATGCGCTGGTGGTTCTCCGTATCTTCCCTGGTGGTCACGATAAAACGCCATGGCTGTATATTGTTGCACGACGCCGCCCAACGGGCTGCTTCCAGTACGGCGAC
>Ga0222654_1001421_pt1 | contig 9798 bp, 8 predicted proteins | sample AntAcemetagen421_FD_179805 | JGI IMG/M metagenome (GOLD analysis project Ga0222654, IMG submission 179805) | Saline water microbial communities from Ace Lake, Antarctica - #421 | ecosystem: Environmental > Aquatic > Non-marine Saline and Alkaline > Saline | place: Antarctica: Ace Lake | collected... | reverse complement strand
AAGGAATTTGTCGCGGCGCAATCGCATGCCTATCCTGGCGTTCTGGTCCTGTCCCGTTTTGCCGGGGCGGCAGAGGAAATGACGGGGGCGCTGCTGGTGAATCCGTATGATACCGAGGGGATGGCACAGGCGTTGAACACGGCCATTCATATGCCGCTTGAGGAGCGCCGCTCCCGCTGGGGTCTGATGATGGAGCAATTGTTGACATTCGATGTGCACCGCTGGCACCGGAACTGTGTTGCTGAAATCGAGAATTTCATCCGCACGGCATCGCGGTAGGCAATGGCGGCGCATCTCGTTGCCGATATCGGTGGGACCAACGGCCGTTTTGCGATTGCGGGCGGAAACCTGCCGCCTGTTATCCTGCCCGTCCCGTCCTATTCGACTGCGATGAACCTGATCCGGGATGCGCATCGGCGCCTCGATGCGCCGGCATTGGAAGCGATTTCCATTGCCGCCGCCGGGCCCGTTGACAAGGACAGCGTGACGCTGACCAACGGGACGCTGTCGTTTCGTTCGGCGGAAATCAGCGCCACGTTCGGGGGCATACCGGTTACGGTTCTGAACGATCTGCAAGCCGCGGCGCTGGCGCTGCCCTGTCTGCAAGACGGTGACCTGCAATGCATCGGGCCGGACCTGACTCCCGATTTCGAACTGCCGGTGGCGCTGGCCAATGTGGGGACGGGACTTGGCGTTTCCTGCCTCGTTCCTGGTGTTACCGATCGTATTCCGGCGCTGGCAACCGAAGGCGGGCACGCGTCACTTGCCGGCATCGACGCGGCGGAACGCCAGATTCTGGCCGTGATGGAAAGGCGCTTTGGCCATGTGTCTGCCGAACGGGTGCTGTCAGGCGAGGGATTGCAGAACCTGCATCACGCGATGACGGGGGGTGTCGATGTGGAACCAGCGCAGATCGTCGAGGCGGCGCTGACGGGCGACGCTGTGGCGAATGCGACCCTGACCCGGTTTACTGCCTTTCTGGGCAGCTTTGCCGGCAACCTGGCGCTGATATACGGCGCGTGGGGCGGCGTATTCATTGGCGGTGGCGTGCCGCCGCGGTTTGCCGAGTTCCTTGTCCAGTCGCCGTTCCGCCAGCGGTTTGTCGCCAAGGGCCGTTTTCGCGAACGCCTGGAACAGGTCCCGACCTGGCTGGTGCGGCGCGACGATGTCGCCCTGGAAGGGTTGGCTTCGCTGCAGCCTGTCAGGCGGCCTCGCTACTGAGCCGTTCGAGCGGTTTGTCGCTGATCGGCCAGTGCAGTGCCGCGGCGGCCAGCCCGAGCCCGACGGAAATCGCCCACATCAGGTCATAGGACCCGGTGACGTCCGAGATATAGCCACCCAGCCATGCGCCGCCGAATCCACCGAACTGGTGGCTCATGAAGACGACGCCGAACAGCATGGTGAAATGGCGTGTGCCGAACACCTGCGCGACGATGCCACTGGTCAACGGCACCGTTGCCAGCCAGAGCAGGCCCATGCAGATGCCGAACAGGATGGCGGTGACATCGTTGACCGGCACGATCAACAACATGGACATCAAAATTGCCCGGCCCAGATAAATGATGACCAGAAGATTCTTCTTGCCATAACGGTCACTCAGCCTGCCGAAGAAATATGCGCCGATGACATTGCACAGGCCGATCACACCCAGCGCGTAGGATGCGGCGACTGGCGAGACATCGTTGTCCGCCAGATAGGCCGGCAGATGGGTACCGACGAAGGTGACATGAAACCCGCAGACAAAGAACCCGGCAGTCAGCAGGACATAACCGGAATGAGACTTCGCTTCGCCGACAGCTTCGCGCAGCGACTGTTTGCGTCCGGGTGTTTCGACCGGGGGGGCGGCACGCAACCCGATGGCGACGAGCGGGATCATGAAGATGGCGATAGCCGCGATTGTGAAGGTGTCGCGCCATCCGACAGTATCGAGCATTGACTGCGCGCCGGGCACGAAGACGAACATGCCGACCGATCCCGCCGAAATGACGATGCCGAATACCGTGCCGCGCCGTTCATTGGGAATGACCTTGCCGATCGCACCCAGAACGACCACCTGGGTCGCGCCGCTCAATCCGATCCCGACCAGCAAGCCCATGGAGAGATAGAAATCCAGCGCGGACGTGCTCATGCTGGCGAACCAGAGCCCCAATCCGTATAGAATCGCGCCGGCAGTAATCGTTCGGTAGGCGCCATAGCGGTCCGCGAGGATCCCGGCAACCGGCTGACAAGCGCCGAACAGTAAAGCCTGGGATGCGATAACAAGTCCGAAGACCTGCCGTCCAAAGTCAAGATCAACGGAAATTGGATCGAGAAAGACCCCGAAGGACTGCCGCAGTCCACCGGCAAAGAGGACGATGACGACGCCACAGGCGATCATGATGATTGTTTGGCGAGGCATAGGCAATTTCTCCGCAGAAGACGGCTGTCTTCAATGTTGCAGCATCAGGATGCGAGTGCGTCTTCGGCGGTCAGCGCCTGTTCGAAAACCGAAAGAGTCTTGGCGATGTCGTCGGCGTCATGGGCGAGCGAGACATAGAACTTGCTGTCACCCTTCAAGATGCCATGGGCGCGCAGGTACCGGTTGAATGCCATCAGCCGATCCCTGTCTCCGGAAACCGAACTGCGGTAATCCTTCACCGGGTCCTTGTTGAAAATGATGTCGAACAGGGGCGGTTCGCCGATGACCTGCGCCGGTGCGCCGGTCTTCTTCAACAGCGCCTCAAGCCCGTCCATCAGGGCGCGGCCGTTGGCGAACAGGGTGTCATAGGCACCCGGCTGTTTGAGAACCTTCAGGGTGGCCAGGCCAGCAGCTGCGGCGACAGGGTTGCCGCTCAATGTGCCGATCTGCACCGCGAAATCTTCGGGCGCCACGGCATTGCGGTCGAAATGGACCATGTATTCATCTTTGCCTGCAACCGCTGCCAGGGGGAAACCACCGCCAATGACCTTGCCCAACGTGCACAGATCGGGGGTGACGCCATAGAAGGCCTGCGCGCCGCCATAGGCGAAGCGGAATCCGGTGACGACCTCGTCGAATATCAGCGCGATACCATATTCCCGGGTGATTTCGCGTAAGGCTTCCAGAAATCCCGGTTGCGGCTTGATCAGTCGCTGGAACGGTTCGACGATGACAGCGGCCAGATCGTCCTTGTGCTCCCGGATCAGGGAGAGGGCAGTTTCGGTATCGTTGAACGGTGCAATCAGCATTTCCTCGCGGACCCGTTGCGGAATGCCCGGGGTGTCCGGCGTGCCTTGTGGGAAATTGCCAGGGCGGGAGGGTGCCATGCTCATCAGGGCATAGTCGTTCATGCCGTGGAAGCCGCCCTCGAATTTCAGAATCTTGTCGCGCTTGTTGTGCGCCCGGGCGATACGCATGGCGTAAAGCGTCGCTTCCGACCCGCTGCTGGTGAAACGGATCTTGTCGGCACAGGCGATGGCGTCGACCAGTTCCTCGGCCAGCGCTATGCCATGCTCGTTATTGGCAAAGAACGTGGTGCCGCGTGGGATCTGTTCCTCAACAGCGGCGAGTACGTCCGGATGACCATGGCCGATCAGCATCGGCCCGGAACCGAGCAGGTAGTCGACATATTCATTGCCGCTGACATCCCAGACCCGACCGGCTTTGCCTTCGCGGACCACGATGTCAAAGGCGAGGTTACCAAAGCCACCGCCTGGCAGTACCTTGCGTGCCCGATCCATGACTGCTTTTTCGGCGTCGTTTGTCGTAATTCCGGTCATTTTTCACCTATCCCGCTTGATTGTTAGGGCGAAGTATAGCGGAGCCACCATGCCGTTGGACAGATCGCATGTTTTGCCAACATCAGCCTGCAATTTGATCGCATAATTCGCGCCATGGTGAGCCGGGCTTTTCGTCGGTGGTCGGTCAGGTCATAATCGCCCTCATCAACTGTAAAGTTCAGCGACCGGCAGCAGGGAGAATATGATGCCCGGGAATGCTTCAATCGTTATTCGTGGCGGTACCGTTCTGGATGGGTCGGGCGGTGATCCTTTCGAAGCAGATGTTGCGATCCGCGACGGGCGGATTGCCGCGGTGGGTACGAACCTGCCGAAAGGCGATGACGAAATTGATGCGCGCGGAAAGGTCGTCACGCCCGGTTTTGTCGATGTGCATACCCATTACGACGCCCAGGTCACCTGGAGCAACCGGATCACGCCGTCATCGTGGAACGGCGTCACGACACTGATGATGGGCAATTGCGGGGTTGGTTTTGCGCCCTGCAAGCCGGATCAGCGTGACCTTCTGGTGAAGCTGATGGAAGGGGTCGAGGATATCCCGGAAGTCGTTCTTACCGAAGGACTGCCCTGGAACTGGCAGAGCTTCGATGAATATCTCGACCGGCTGGGCGAGCGGTCCTATGACCTGGATATCGTCACGCAGGTGCCTCATGCGGCGGTTCGGGTGTTCGTCATGGGCGAACGGGCGGTGAACCATGAACCCGCGAACGCCGAAGACCGCGCCGCGATGGCGCGTCTTGCGGCCGCGGGAATCAGAAGCGGTGCGCTTGGGTTTTCGACCTCGCGGACCCTCAACCACCAGACCCTTGCGGGAAATCCGACACCGACCTTGCGGGCGGAAGAAGCTGAATTGCTGGAAATCGCGGATGCTGTCGGCGCGACAGGCTCCGGCTGGTTGCAGGTCATTTCGGATTTCGACGATCCGGAGGCTGAATTCGACATGCTGCGCCGGGTGGTGGAGAAGTCTGGCCGGCCGATGACGATTACGGTGCTGCAGCGCGATGCGAAGCCGGAAGAATGGCGTCGCCTGATGGAGCGCGTTGCGACGGCCAATGCCGATGGGTTGCATATTTCGGGGCAGGTCCTGACCCGGCCGACCGGGATCATGATGGGTTTCGAGATTTCGCAGAACCCCTTCCTTGGTCGACCGAGTTACAACGAAATCGCAAACCTGCCGCTGGCCGAGAAATTGGTGATCCTGCGTCAGCCGGAATTCCGCCGGAAACTGCTGGCGGAGGAAAATCCGGATGCGGGGCTGGTGCGACGGCTGGAGCGCTGGGACAGGATTTTCCCGCTTGGTGATCCCCCGGACTACGAACCGGATGAGGACAAGAGCATTGCGGCCCGCGCGGCGCGCGAGGGCCGGGACCCGGCGGAGCTGGCCTATGACCTGCTGCTGCAAAAGGACGGTAAGGCAATCCTGTACCGTCCGCTCAGCAATTACAGTTACGGCAATCTCGATACGGTAAAGGACATGATCAGTCATCCCAATACGCTGATCGGGCTGGGCGATGGCGGAGCGCATGTCGGTGTCTTGTGCGACGCCAGCGCCATTACCTACATGCTGACGCATTGGACGCGCGACCGGGTGGTGGGCGATAAGGTGTCGCTGCCCTGGGCAATCCGCCGTCTGACCCATGACAACGCCGCTGCCATCGGGCTGAATGACCGCGGCCTGCTGCGGCCGGGCTACAAGGCGGATGTGAACGTTATCGACTATGACGGGCTGCGCCTGCACGCGCCGGAGGTCGTCTATGACCTGCCGAGCGGTGGTCGCCGTCTGATTCAGAAAACCGAAGGGTATGCGGCGACGCTGGTATCGGGTGTTCCGGTGCAGCGTGACGGCATTGAAACCGGTAAGCTGCCAGGCCGACTAGTGCGCGGTCCACAATCACCATCCTGACAGAGAGTAAACGTAGATGCCATCACCTCGTCCCTGGGTGGCCATAACGGCCACTGAAGATCTTCCTGTATCCATGAAACCGGTCAATGAAGCATTACGTGGCGTGGCGCCGGTCAAGACCGTACCCTTGCCCTACAGTGCGCTGACGCTTCCGGAAGAAAGCCGTTACGCAAAAATGTTCAAGGGCGCGGCGGCCATGTTGCTGCGCCCCGGCTATGTGACATCGACTTTGCTTGACCAGCTGCCGGATCTCAGGATCGTCGCCGTGCATGGTGCCGGCGTGGATCAGGTCGACATCGACGCCTGCACCGAACGCGGTGTGCTGGTGACGAACGCGCCGGGTGCGAATGCGGATGCCGTTGCGGAAATGACCTTCGGCATGATGATCAGTCTGGCGCGGAAAATTCCGTCGGCTGCCGAGCAGGTCCATAATAACCGGGTCTGGGGTGATGCGCGTCATACCGGCAGCGAATTGAAGGGCAAGACGCTTGGGCTCGTTGGTATGGGGCAGATCGGCGTGCGGGTGACCCGGATTGCGACCGCGTTCGGCATGAAGGTTTGCGCGAATGACCCGGGGCTGTCGGCGAAGGAAATCCGGGATCGCGGCGCGCGGCCGATGAAGCTTGAAGCCTTGCTCGGGGCCGTCGATTACCTTTCTTTGCACGCACCGCATATCCCTGCGACCCATCACATGATTAATCGCAAGGCGCTGGCGACGATGAAGAAAGGGGCATTCCTCATCAATGCGGCGCGCGGCCAGCTGGTCGATGAAAAGGCGGTGGCGCAGGCGCTGAAGAGCGGACGGCTCGGCGGTGCGGCGCTGGATGTCTTGAGCAGCGAGCCGCCGGACCCGAAAAGCCCGATCTTCGACGCGCCGAATATTCTGCTGACGCCGCATATGGCGGGATCGACGCAGGAATGTCTCGATACCATCGCGGGAACCGCCGGTGCCGATATTGCCCGGTTCCTGCAGGGCAAGCGCCCCAAATTCCCGGTCAACAAACCAGCGAGGAGGAAACCCGCATGACAACGGTAAAAACCGAAAGGAACGGGCCGGTACGCACTATCACGCTCGCCCGGCCGGAAAAGCGCAATGCGCTCGACCTGGCGATGCTCGAAGCGCTGTATGGCGCATTCATCGATACGCCGGATAAGTCCGAACGTGTCATCGTCCTGCGGGCGGAAGGGTCGGTTTTCTGCGCGGGTATCGATCTGGCGGAACGTCAGCGTAACCCGGCGCAGCGCGGCGAAAGCCCGATCGAACGGGTGCTGGAAGCGATGGAACACAGTCCGCTGCCCATCGTGGGTGTGGTGCAGGGCGCGGCCATCGCCGGTGGTTGCGAGCTGGCGCTGCATTGCGACTTCGTCGTGGCGTCTGATTCTGCACGCTTCGGCATGTCGCTCGCACAGATCGGGCTGGCGCCGACCTGGTTCCTGGCCAAGAAGCTGGTCGAAATTGCGGGCCCGGTGGCGAGCCGGGAAATTCTGCTGCTGGGCGATGCATTGCCGGCGGCGAAGATGCTGGAACTGAATATCATCAGCCGTGTTGCGTCGCCGGATTTGCTTGATGCCGAAGCGCAGAAGATCATCGACCGGCTTGCGGCAAACGCGCCATTATCGCTGAAGGCGATGAAGTCGTTGCTGGTGCGGGAGATGGCGTTCCGCGGCGGTATCGACCATGACGATATTGACGACATGATTCAGGCAGCACGGGAAAGCAATGATGCGAAGGAAGGCATCGCGGCGAAGCTTGAAAAGCGTCAGCCTGTCTTCACGGGCGAGTAGGGGGTAGGCAATGGCTGTACGTCTCGACAAACCATGGATTCCGCTGACGGCGGAAGGTGTGAAGCAACTGGCAGGGCATCTTGGCGTCTACCAGTTGGCGAATGATGCGGGCGATATCGTCTATATCGGCGTGGCCGGCGGACGGTCGCTGTTTGGTCTGAAGGGCGAGCTCGAAGCGCAGCTCAAGGCGCCGCCGGCCGGGGCGACGCAATTCCGTGTCGAAGTGAATATGGCGTATTTCACCCGGCACAAGGAACTTCTTGGCGCGTATCGTAACGACCATGGCGGCGACCTGCCCGTGGCGAATACCGATGTCGATGTCCGCATGCTCGGCCGGTTGAGCCCTGGTTGACGCAGCGGTCACGACACAAACCCTTAAGAACCAAAAAGAAGGAAGATAGACATGGATCTCGCCCTCTCCGACGAACAACGGATGATCGTCGACATGGTGCGGCGCTTCGTGCGCGAAGAAATTCTGCCGCTGGAGGAAAACCTTGATCCGGACGCGGATGAACTGCCGCCCGAAGAACTCGAACGGCTGGTGGCGATCGTCAAGGAAATGGGACTCTATGGTCTGGATACGCCGCCGGAATATGGCGGGCCGGATATCGATCTCGTGACGCGCTCCCTGATCGCCATTGAGTGCAGCCAGCATCGCGCTGGCTTGTATGCGCCTTGTTACTACGCCTTTGGCGGCTCCCGTCAGGCGCAGATGTTCGAAGCAACGGACGAACAGAAGGACAAGTACCTTCATCCGATGTTGCGCGGTGAGAAGCGTGTGTTCTTTGGCCTGTCGGAACCATCGGGGGGCAGTGATCCGGCGCGGGCGATTCAGACCCGGGCCGTGCGTGATGGCGATGACTGGGTTTTGAACGGTACCAAGCTGTGGATCAGCGGCGCCGACCGGGCCGATTACGGGTTGCTGTTTGCACGCACCGGGGGGCCGGGTCGCAAGGGCGTCACCTGCTTCATCGTGGAAACCGACTGGCCGGGATTTCATGTGCGCCGCGTCGTGCATACGCTACGTTCCGCGAAATATGCGACGGAAATCCAGCTGGAGGATCTGCGTGTACCGAACGCCAATATTCTGGGTGAGGAAGGCGGCGGATTCAGCATCGCCAGCGAGCGCCTGTCACGTCAGCGCATTCCCTATGCGGCGGAATGTATTGGCGTCGCGGTGAAGGCGAATGAGATGGCGGTGGAATACGCGAAGATCCGTGAAACCTTCGGTGCGCCGCTTTCATCCCGGCAGGGTATCCAGTGGATGCTGGTTGAGAATGAAATTGATCTGAGGACCGCCCGCCTTTTCGTTCTGGATGCGGCGGACAAGGCGGATCGGGGGGAACCCTATCGCATGGAATCCGCACTGGCCAAACTGATCTCGTCGGAAGCGTGCGGCCGGGTTGTTGATCGTTCGATGCAAATTCATGGCGGGTTGGGCGTTGCCAAGGACCTGCCGCTGGAGCGCTGGTACCGGGAATTGCGTATCCGCCGGATTGGCGAGGGGCCGAGCGAAGTGCAGAAGCATGTCATCGCACGGGAAATTTTCGGTTCGGGACTGCACTGAGTATGGCTGATCAAGATGCGGCGCACTGGCCCCTGGAAGGGGTCAGGGTTCTTGATATGGGGCAGATCTACAACGGCCCCTATGCGGGGTTCCTGCTGGCCCATGCGGGCGCAGATGTGGTGAAGGTCGAGCCGCCGGATGGCGAAGCGCTGCGCAAGCGCGGTGGCAGCATGGGGCTGCCGCTTTCCTTCGCCATGCTGAACAGCAACAAGCGCGGTATCGCCCTGAACCTGAAGGATGATGCCGGCAAGGCGCTGCTTGTCGAACTGGTGAAGCAGGCGGATGTGTTGCTGGAAAATTTCGCACCGGGGGCGATGGACCGCCTCGGCGTCGGCCCCGATGTGCTGATGGAAGCGAACCCCCGGCTGGTCTATGCCTCGGGTACCGGCTACGGATTGTCCGGCCCCGACCGCGATAACCTCGCCATGGACCTGACCGTGCAGGCAGTTGGTGGCGTCATGAGCATCAATGGGCTGGAAGACGGCCCGCCGCTCAAAACCGGCCTTGCGATCTGCGATTTTCTTGGTGCAGTGCATCTCTATTCCGGGATCATGACAGCGCTGTATGAACGTTCGGTCACGGGCAAGGGGCGGCTGGTCGAGGTGGCGATGCAGGAAGCGCTTTACCCGGCATTGGCCAGTAACCTTGCCAGTCTGCAGCGCAGTGGCTGGAAGCCGCCGGTGCGTCGTGGCAATCGTCATCCGACCTTTGGGTCATCGCCCTATAACGTCTATTCCTGCCGGGACGGGCATATCGCGATTATCTGTGTGCGTGAAATTCACTGGAC
>Ga0222654_1001404_pt1 | contig 9931 bp, 4 predicted proteins | sample AntAcemetagen421_FD_179805 | JGI IMG/M metagenome (GOLD analysis project Ga0222654, IMG submission 179805) | Saline water microbial communities from Ace Lake, Antarctica - #421 | ecosystem: Environmental > Aquatic > Non-marine Saline and Alkaline > Saline | place: Antarctica: Ace Lake | collected... | reverse complement strand
GTAGAGCTCGGATCTGATGCATCGCAACAAGTTATGACACTTTTGCTCGCTTCATCGCTGTCGCGAGCCGTTGGTGGGCGCATCGGACTTTCTGATAGCGAAATCGTCGAATACTTGGCAGCGCCATTTCGGAAGCCGGATGAGTTCTTGTCCGCGATTGAAAAGCTGCGGGATCAAGCTTGGTATCTTCACCGGGAAGAACAACGTTTTTTCGTAAAGGAAACAGAGAATCTCTCACGTCAGATCGAACGTAATGCAAAAGAAATTGCCCAGCCAAAAATCGATCAGGCGTTGATAAATAGGCTTACAGGAATTCTCCAGCCCAGCAGCAAACGAGCCTATCAAGATTTGCAGATTCTACCCAAGCTTGACGATCTCAAGCTGAGCGGGCCGAGGGTGCTTATCGTTATCCGACCCGATGGGCGGGTGCCGCCAAGTGAACTGCAGAATTTCTTCGACTACCAGCAGGATAAGAACAACCTTTTGGTGCTGACCGGTCAGGACAGTCATCTTGCAGATGCCGTTGAGGATCGCTTGAGAGACTTGTACGCAATTGAGCAGATCTCAAAACGCCTGAAGGCCGGGGATACGCTTTTTGAAGAGGCCCGCGACAGAGCGGAAGAGGCGGAAGATCGTTTCAATAAGGCGCTGTCCGCAGGCTACAACCGCCTTTATATCCCTAACCTAGAAGAGACCGATATGAGCGAGCGGCTCGTGCCGGTCACCATAGATAACGGTTTGAAGATAGGCGAAGGCGATCAGTCTGCAGAGGCCCAGTTGGAGAAGCTGCTAGCTAGCCCTCGTGCGAACTATAAGCTGGTTTTGAACCTTACTGAAAGTTTCAGCGAGGCATTTGCGATGGCGGAGGAATACCTTTGGCCGTCGGGGCGAGACAACCGCCGCACTCCTTGGAAAGATGTGGTCAGCCGCGCAAAAAACAATCCAGCCTGGCCCTGGATGCCCGGCGCAGGGGGAATGGATACCCTCAAAGCTGAGGCGCTGAAGCAAGGGCGTTGGCGCCTTGGTGAGGATGGCTACATTGAAAAAGGGCCGTTCCCCAAAGAGAAGTGCACCATCAATGCCTCCTTGCAGGGCACCAACCCGGAGACAGGTGATGCCATACTGAGCCTCACGCCCAGAAATGCTGGGGATAGTCCGGCCGTTCATTACTCTACAAAACCGGACGTTTCTGCGACTGATCCTCAGGTCGAAAATCTCGATAGCTTCGTGACTTCGGAGGGCTCCCTATACTTCTGGGTTAAGGACCCGACAGGAAAATTCGAAAGTGGTGCAGCAGTTCGCTGGATGGCCGACCTGAAGATACGTCATCAAGTCGAACCGGCGGCAGACAAAAGAAAGATTACTCTACAGTCGACGCCTCGCGCTGATATCACCTACACACGTGACGGCTCGAATCCGAAAGATGGAACTAATTACACTGACCCGTTTGAAATCGGTCCGGAAGCTGTTCGGCTATTGGTCTATGCCCGGGCGGGAGAAGCGACCAAAACTGCTGATTTCCAGATCGTGGCTAGTGGTGACAAAACAGTTCAGATCGACGACTCCAAAGCCGCTCGGTTGCAGCCAAAGCGGGTATCTCTCGACACAACGGACCGCGTCTATGGGGTGATCAACCGTTTCCGGGATAACGAGACGACGCGTTTCAAAGGCGTACGCATTGAGATCGGCGAAGGTGAAAATACAGTAACTGTTCGCTTCCAAGAGCGCGAACTTAACGCCATGTTGATCGAAGGCGTGGTGAATAGCTTGCGGCTTGTTTTGAAGGAGGATCAGGCACCTGTTTCGATCACAATCAGCGATGGGATTTGGTTCGAAAATGGGTTTGACCTGAAGGAGTTCGCCAAGATTGCCGGGATTGACCTGCGCCCTGGCGACATCGCGCAGGAGGTGTAAGGGGTTTTGATGGCTCGATCGGTACGCAAAACGTATGACGGCGAGGCCAAGGCATCGGGGAAAGCCCCGAAGCCAACGCTTGGTTTCGGCGTGCCTGCAACCTCCGATCCACATCACTTCAAAGTCATCATCCCACCCGCGAATTCTGGAAAGGTCCAGATCAGCGAATATCTGGGCATGCAGGCCAGCAGCGACGAATTCGCAGTCATCGACCGGGTCCTCTTGGATCGCCCACGCTGGACTGAAATTCGCAACGAGGTGCAACGAGCCTTCAACGCCCGGCTCAAAGGGCATGATCTTGTGACGTCTGCATGGAAGGTCGGCGAGAACCCGGTTGATCGGCTTCTAGGCAAAGAACTTTGCGTGCTGGCTTGGGCGATCGAGGGCATGGAAATGGACCAAATTCCAGTCGCTGTGCGCAACTGGCTTGCGCTGCGGCCGGAGGAGCGCTGGTGGCTTTTCGGAATGACGGCCATGGCGACCGGCACGGTCATGGATGCTGGCAAGGGCTGGCGAATGGCGCTGCGCCACGCGCTGGGCGATGTGGCACAAAGCGACTTGCTTCAACCACGTGCTCGGCGGCAACTCGGGAGGGCCGGTGAACGCCCAACCCTCGACCTATTTGATGAAGAGAACTGAATGACTGAATTAGTCCCATTTGCCCTCAAAGATGCCCCAGCTTTGATAGAGGCCGTTTTCCCTGCACAGAAAGTTTCATTTGAGGCGCAATCCGAGCGAAAGGCTGTCGCAGCACAGACGCTTACTGGCCTTGGATCATACTGGAAGGGACGAAAACCACTAATACTTGTTCGCGCAATTGTGTTAGGGGCTCTTCTTCCGCAAACTAAGGTGCCTGAGAAGGATCTGGAGATTTTCGAAAAGCTGATGGGTTTTGATGACCACAGCTTAGCGCGGCGCGCGTTCGCTCAGAATGACTTGAAACCCAAAATAATTGCGACTCGGATCACTCTATCCAATCCATGGGATTATTTCACCTTCTCCGGCCAGCAAGATGTGGCCGCGGACGACCCCAGATTGAAACTTGAGTGCCCCTTCGATGCTGATCGTGAGGGCATTTCGCTGCGCTGGAGGCGAGATATAGACGAGGATGACAAGATACGTATTTTCGAACGAGTCTTAGAAACCTTTGACGCTTATGAAGAGAAGGCGGGTTTCTGCAAACGCCCTGAAGAAGTTGACCAAAGTTGGCTCCTTGCGCCTGTTTGGTCCGCGGTTAACGCACATTATGCCGAATGGGGGATTAAAGTTCGCTCGCTTCCCGAGTTGGTTGAGCAAATGGGGATGCTACGCTACGGACATAGGCCGCGTGTTGGGGACACGTTCTCTGGCGGAGGCTCTATCCCTTTTGAAGCCGCTCGTATGGGCTGTGATGCGTACGCTGCCGACCTCAATCCAATAGCTTGTATGCTGACCTGGGGAGCGATGAACGTCATTGGCGCTCCGAAAAAAAGTCGGGTGATATTCGAGCAAGCTCAGCGTGAGGTCACCGAACAGGTAGATCAAGAATTGATCGCCCTGAAAGTGGAGCATGACGATCAGGGCAACCGCGCGAAAGCCTACCTCTATTGCTTGGAGGTCAAGTGCCCAGAAACGGGCTGGATGGTGCCAATGTTGCCCAGCCGCGTCATTTCACCAAAGCTGGGCGCCATAGCGGTCTTGAATCCTGATCACTCGAATAAGCGCTTCGAGATCGACGTTCTTAGCGGCGCCTCGGCGAAACAACTGAAGGCGGCCGAAAAAGGTACAGTTGATGTTGGTGATCTTGTTTATGAACTAGATGGCAAGACGCATCGTACGTCCGTGAAGACACTTCGCGGCGATTATCGTGGGCCGGATGGGAATACGCTGAACAAGCTTCGCAAATGGGAAAAATCAGACTTTATACCTTGTGAAGGCGATATACTCCAAGAAAGGCTTTATGCCATTCAATGGATCACAAAGAACTCGATTTATAAGCCGCGGCAGATCACCTATTTCCGCGGTGTGAACGAGGCCGACATAGCAAGAGAACGCAAAGTCGAGAAAATCGTATCTGAAAGTCTAGCGACTTGGCAGGCCGAAGGCCTGACATCTGATATGGAGATAGATCCCGGCGACAAAACTAATGAACCTATCCGCACACGTGGTTGGACGCATTGGCATCACCTATTCAATGCCCGCCAGATCCTGTTGCAGGCCTTGTCATTGAAGGCGTGGCGAGACTCACCAGGAGCGCCGCTGGGTTGGTTAAACGTAGCAAAAATGGCTGACTTCAACTCTCGGCTATGCCGCTGGGCGACGTCGCAAGGCGGCGGTTTAGGTGGACCTAAGGGGGTTTTCTCTAATCAGGCACTCAACACTTTTTACAATTATGCCACGCGTTCATGGTCTGGGTATGGCCCGGCGTCCTTCAAAATGGCAGAGGCAGCGCTGCCAGATGTCGAACGAGAAGTAGTTTCAGCCCCTGCAAATCGCCCAACAAAGTCATGTGATCTCTGGGTTACTGACCCGCCCTACGCCGATGCCGTAAATTACCATGAGATTACAGAGTTTTTCATAGCCTGGCTGCGCCGCAATCCTCCAAAGGAATTTAAGGGTTGGACTTGGGATTCGCGCCGAGCACTAGCGATCAAAGGCTCCGGTGATGATTTCCGAAAAGGAATGGTGGATGCCTATGGTGCCATGGCCGAACACATGCCCGACAACGGCATGCAATGTGTTATGTTCACCCATCAGGACACTGGCGTCTGGTCCGACATGGTTGGTATTTTCTGGGCCGCTGGGCTTCAGGTGGTGGCAGCGTGGTACATCGCGACCGAAACGACATCGGAGCTCAAAAAAGGCGGCTACGTGCAGGGGACCGTAATCTTGATGTTGCGCAAGCGCCCGGCGGGCGACAAGTCGGGTTTCAAACAGCGCATTCTTCCGGCCGTCCGTACTGAGGTCGAGCGCCAGATAGAAAGCATGATGAACCTCAACGAAGATGTGAAAGGCAAGCTGGGCGATCCCGTCTTCAATGACTCGGATCTGCAGATGGCCGGATATGCCGCTGCCCTGAAGGTGCTCACGGCGTATACTCAGATCGGCGGTGAAGACGTCACCAACTTCGCCCTGCGCCCACGTCAGCGTGGCGAGACAACCGTGGTGGATGAAATCGTGCAGCAAGCCGCAGAGGCCGCTAACAGCCTTCTTGTGCCGGAAGGACTTGGCGCAGAAACATGGGCGCGGCTGTCCGGCCTAGAACGCTTCTTCTTCCGTATGATGGACATGGAAACAACTGGCGCGAAGAAACTGGATAACTACCAGAACTTTGCCAAGGCGTTTCGTGTCGACGATTACGACCGGATCATGGGCGACATGGCGGCCAACAACGCTCGCTTGAAGACTGTCTCGGAATTCGCGTCACGCGACTTGTCGAGTAGCGCCGAAATCGGACCAACTTGGCTGGGGCAGTTGATCATTGGATTGCAACAGCTTCTCGCTGAGGTCGAACCGCAGGTCGTAATCGAACAAATTCAGGCTGACATGCCCGAATTCATGGAGGCGCGGCCCTTGTTGATCGACATGTTGGCTTTCATTGAACGCAAGGCATCCCAACCTGAAGTGAGGACTGTTGCTGAGGTGCTGGGTGCGCGCATGAAGAATTTGCGTGCGTTGGGCCAGTGATCAGATGAGGGGGATGATTGACTGATGACCATCCGCCGCTTCTCGTCCCGTACACATAGGTTAGATCAGACAATTCTGATGGAGCACCTAAAGGGGGCCCGCAGTTACAAGCGGATTGCGGGCTACTTTACCAGCTCGCTTTTCGAAGTGGCTGGTGAATTGCTTGAAGGCATTCCTGAGGTCAAAATCGTCTGTAATGTCGATATCCATCCGGATGATCTGCGCGTGGCAAAGCTTCGGGAGGCCAAAATGCTGGGGCTCTGGAATGAGAATTCCCTCGAAACAGAAGCGTTGCTGAACCGAGAGCGATATCGGCTCTTGGACACATTTCTGGAAAAACACGGACAAGCGGTCCGCGTAGCGCCCGACAACGTATGCGGCTTTCTTCACGGAAAGGCTGGCGTCATCGAGTTGGCCGATGGCAGCAAGCTTGGTTTCATGGGGTCCTTGAACGAAACCAGAAACGGCTGGCAGAAACACTATGAGATCCTTTGGGAAGACACTTCTCCGGAGGGTGTGAAGTGGATCGAAGAAGAGTTCGAATTCCTTTGGCGAGCTGCAAAAGAGCTACCGCGCGCGATCATTCGTGAAGTCAAACGCCGAGGGTATCGCCGGGAAGTTGAGTTTGAGGACATCCCAGATGCTAACGACTTGGCACCGGCCGCACTGATCGAGTCGCCGCTGTATAGGGAAGGAATGTCGCTTCAGCCTTGGCAGCGCGGCTTCGTGACCGAATGCCTGAAGCATTTTGAGAACTACGGCAATGTGCGTCTTCTTCTTGCAGATGAAGTTGGGTTGGGGAAAACGCTTTCTATGGGCACCGCTGCCCTAGTTCTATGTCTGCTCCAAAACCGCCAAAAAGGTGGCCAGAAACCGGTTGTGATTTTCGCGCCAGCTACGCTTTGCGAACAATGGCAGACAGAAATGATCGACAAGCTCGGCATTCCGTGCGCCCGCTGGGATACGCAGAAGAAAGTGTGGCTTGACCACGATGATCGTGCGATTTCACCCAGCGGCCGCGAGCAGATCGCACATTGCCCACTTCGCATCGGTATCGTCTCGACCGGCTTGATGATGCGTGACAGCGACGAGAAAAACTACCTTCTGGGGCTACGCTTTGGCCTTACGATCCTAGATGAAGCCCACAAAGCCCGCAGTCGGCAAGGCTTCGGAAGCGATGCGGGCACGCATAACGAGCTTCTGGCGTTCGCGCGTGAAATCGCGGCCAGAAGTGATCATGTCCTCTTAGGGACAGCGACGCCGATACAAACGAAGTCGGAGGACCTTTGGGATTTGATGGGCATCCTTCATCAAGGGAAGGGAAATTTTGTACTCGGAAATGATTTCGCAAAATGGCACCATCCAAATGATGTGCTCTCGATAATTTCAGGCCAACAGGATGTAATTGAGCCTGAGTTTGCTTGGGAATTGCTACGGTCGCCGTTGCCGCTAGTCAATTCGACAAACGAGCCCAAGGCCCGCCGACTTTTCAGCACAATACGACAGGATTTTAGCCTTAGTGAGAGCCAAAGAGAAACGAACCGACCGCTCACGCAACTGAGCGAGGAGACGCGAGAGATTCTAGAAGAGGAGTTGGAGCGCGAGATTTCAGGTGCAACTTTCTTCCAGCGCGAAAACCCTTTCATTCGTCACATAGTCTTGCGCAAGCGCGCCGATCTTGAAGCAGCTGGATTGATACCGAAGATCGGGGTTGATTTGCATCCCGACAGAAGCCTTGCACGTGAAGTGCAAAGTTTTGACGCTTTGTTCGAGGGGCAGGCCCTTCGGACCAGCGACGATTTTCGCGAGGCCTATAAGGAAGCCCGAAACTTTGGAAAGGCGATTTCAAAGAGGGGAAAGGGCAGCGGCTTCATGAAAAATCTCATGGAACAGCGGATTTGCTCTAGTATCGCAGCTGGTATTAGCACTGCGCGTACGCTGCTTGCGGGTAGGACCGTGGAGGAAGAGACTGAGGATCAAGTCATAGAACTTGCGGTGGATAATTCGGAGGAAAGAGCCGTGCTCGATCGGCTGATCGGTAGGCTCGAACGGATCGAGGCCGACCCGAAGCTTGAGGCGACGCTTCACTTTCTCGAAAATGAGAAGTGGCGCGGTTACGGCGCGATAATTTTTAGCCAATATTATGACACGGCCAAATGGATCGCTGACGAATTAGCCAAGAAGTATCCTGACGAAGCGATAGGCCTCTATGCTGGAGCATCGCGTAGCCGCCTTTACCAGGCAGGCGAAAGTGTCAGCATCGAACGAGAAACGCTCAAGAAAATGGTTGCCGCGCACGACCTAAAGATCATGGTGGCAACCGACGCAGCCTGCGAGGGTTTGAACCTTCAGACGCTAGGTACTCTCATCAACATCGATTTGCCCTGGAACCCGACACGGCTTGAACAACGTATTGGGCGGATCAAGCGCTTCGGACAGGCACGCGAGAAAGTTGACATGCTAAATCTCGTCAACGAGCAGACTGTCGATGAAAAGGTCTACGAGCGACTATCCGAGCGAATGCGTGACCGATACAATCTTTTTGGTTCTCTGCCAGATACGATCAAAGATGAGTGGATCGACGATATCGAGACGCTTGGGGAAAAAATGGACGAGTATATTGATGCCCAAAAGGAGGCGACAGGCTTCGACTTGCGTTATCAAGCTACGGCTGAACCCAGTGAAAAGGACTGGCGGGATTGTAGCCAAGTCCTTTCCCGTCGAGATTTTGCAGCGCTGATGCGGGCCGGGTGGGCCTAAGGCAAGAACCAATCTTAGCATTGCGTGGGGAACGCGGGTCAACCGGTGTAACGACTTCGTTCTCCGTTTGGACCCGTCGGCAGCGTCTGGCGGCGTCGTGCGGTTGAGAAATAACGTTAGTTCAAAGGGTTATCGCGTAACTTATTGAAATTAAAGGACAGCCGTTCTCCCGGGAGATGGGGCTCATAACCTGAAGATCACCCGAGATCTGCAAGAAGCCACGGCTGCGCCACCCATTCCATTGGAAACGGCTCCAGGAAGTCTGCCAGCTTCGCGTCTGGCGGCTGCTGCCCTTCGACGATTGCCTCGACGATGCTGGGCGCTAACAGGCTGAGTCGCATCACACGCGTCATGTAGGACGGCGCGATCCCCTCGCGTTCAGCCAACTCGGCGATGGTCGTGAACTCACCCGACTCCAGCATGTGTTTCCAGCGAAACGCCCGCGCCAGCGCCTTGACCAAAGTGTTGTCCATCTTTCGCTGGCAAGATGCTCCGCCTGGCAACCGCATCTCCTTGCGCCCGCCGCGCTTCACGAGACGGAACGGTATGTGTACTGTCACGGTTTCGGGGATTGCCTTTGCCCGGGTCATGCAGCTTCTTCAACGTCGGTGGTCATTTCGCGCGCCAGTCCCTTCAGACCGTCCATGCGGAGGCGAACATTCAGACCATCGGTGCCGATATCGATCCGCTCGACCAACAGCGCAACGATGCGCGCCTGTTCGGCAGGGAAGAGTTCATCCCATAGCGGGTCGAGGCGGGTCAGTGCGGCACAGGCGTCGGCCTCGGTGATCTCGACGTCCTGTGCGCGCGCTGCTTTCCACGTGCCTGCCACGATCTCGGGCTGGCGGAACACGGCGCGGAGCTGATAAATGACGGCGCCCTCGATTTTGCCAGCAGGAATTCGGCCGATGGGGCACGACCCGGCACCGTGCTTCAGTACGGTCTGGCTGACATAGTAACGGTAGAGCTTGCCACCCTTGCGCGTATGGGTTGGCGAGAAGGCCGCGCCGTCGGGGCCATAGAGCAGCCCCTTCAGCAACGCGGGCGTGTCAGCGCGGGTGCGTGCGGCGCGCTTGCGCGGGCTTTCGGTCAGGATGGCGTGAACCCTGCCCCATGTATCGCGGTCGATGATGGCCGCATGCTCGCCCGGATAGCCGGTCCCTTTGTGCACAGCCTCGCCGACATAAACGCGGTTGTTCAGCATTCGGTAGATGAATTTCTTGTCGATGCGGTGACCGCGAGAGGTGGTGACGCCCCGCGCGGCCAGTTCCCGCGCCAGTTCGGTGCCCGAGCCGACTTCTATGAAGCGTGCAAAGACCCAGCGGACATGTGCGGCATCGGCGTCCTTGATGACCAGCTTGCGGTCCTTCACCTCGTAGCCCAACGGTGGCACGCCACCCATCCACATGCCCTTTCGGCGCGAGGCGGCGATCTTGTCGCGGATACGCTCGCCCGTCACCTCACGCTCGAACTGGGCGAAGCTGAGCAGGATGTTCAGCGTCAGCCGCCCCATGGAGGTGGTGGTGTTGAACGACTGCGTCACCGAGACGAAGGTGACGCCGTTGCGGTCGAACACCTCGACCAGCTTGGA
>Ga0222654_1001403_pt1 | contig 9947 bp, 8 predicted proteins | sample AntAcemetagen421_FD_179805 | JGI IMG/M metagenome (GOLD analysis project Ga0222654, IMG submission 179805) | Saline water microbial communities from Ace Lake, Antarctica - #421 | ecosystem: Environmental > Aquatic > Non-marine Saline and Alkaline > Saline | place: Antarctica: Ace Lake | collected... | reverse complement strand
TGTTTTATGGATGTAAAGAATTTAATCAACCATTAAATAATTGGGATACATCTAAGGTTACTAATATAAGTTATATGTTTTATGGATGCAAAGAGTTTAATCAACCATTAAATAATTGGGATACATTAAAAGTTATTAATATGAATTATATGTTTAATAAATGTGAAAATTTCAATCAAGCATTAAATAATTGGAATACATATAATGTTGAAAATATGTCATATATGTTTCATGGATGTGAAAAATTCAATCAACCATTAAATAATTGGGATACATCTAGTGTTTATTATATGTATTGTATGTTTTATGGATGTAAAGAATTCAATCAATCATTAAATAATTGGAATACATTTAAGGTTACTAATATGTGTTTTATGTTTAATGGATGTAAAGAATTCAATCAAGATCTGGATAATTGGAATCTTAAAAGTCTAAAACAATGCACTAAAATGTTTCATGGATGTTATTCATATTCATATCCATTATTTCGTTGGACTAATTATGATATAATAATGGACACACAACTATTCGACAGAGCGATCAATAAAAAGTCATCCGAAGCCAGATCAATTTAATGTAAATGTATTAGCTTAATTTTAATTTAGTGAATATTAATATTTCAGCAAAAAGATTCGATCAAATGTAATATTTAATAATGGTACATTTGCATGAATTTTTTTATTGATGGTAAAAATTGATATTTTGTTTTATAATAATAATTATTTTTAATTATTCAATATAATGATATTTGAACCAAAAACGAATGAAGAATTAAAAGAGGCAGTTGATATATGGTGTATTAATAATAAAAAAGCAGTAAAAAAATATGGAGAGATTAATACATGGAATACTATTAATATTACATCAATGAGAAAACTTATTAGTTTCAAAAATAAGTTTAATGATAATATTTCTAATTGGGATACATCTAATGTTACTAGTATGAAAGGCATGTTTCATGAATGTAAAATGTTCAACCAACCATTAAATAATTGGAATACATCTAATGTCACTGATATGGAAGATATGTTTTACGAATGTGTAAATTTTAATCAACCATTAAATAAATGGGATACGTCTAATGTTACTAGTATGAAAGGTATGTTTCATGGATGTAAAATGTTCAATCAACCATTAAATAATTTGAACACATCAAATGTTACGGAGATGATTTATATGTTTAAATGGTGTGAAAAATTCAATCAACCATTAAATAATTGGAATATAACTAAAGTTAGTTGTATTGCATATATGTTTTGTGGATGCAAAGAATTCAATCAACCATTAAATAATTGGGATACGTCCAATGTCATTGATATGATGCATGTGTTTGCTCAATGTATGGATTTCAATCAACCATTAAATAATTGGGATACTAGTAATGTTGAAGATATGTCATATATGTTTAATGAATGCGAAAAGTTCAATCAACCATTAAATAATTGGAATACATCCAATGTTATATATATGAACGATGTGTTTAATGAGTGTAAAAAGTTTAATCAACCATTAAATAATTGGAATACTGATAATGTTATAAGTATGAATGCAATGTTTTTAGGATGCGAAAAATTCAATCAACCATTAAATAATTGGGACACATCTAAGGTTACTAATATAGGGGCTATGTTTTTAGGATGCGAAAAATTCAATCAACCATTAAATAATTGGGATACATCTAAAATTAATGATATGTATGCTATGTTTTGCAACTGTAAAGAATTAAATCAATCATTAAATGATTGGAATACTAGTAATGTTGCAAATATGAAATGTATGTTTTATGGATGTAATGAGTTTAATCAACCATTAAATAATTGGAATACATCTAATGTTTATTATATGACATATATGTTTACTGAATGTACAGAATTCAATCAAGATTTAAATAATTGGAACACGTCAAATGTTATTAATATGAGTGATATGTTTCATGAATGTAAAAAATTCAATCAACCATTAAATAAGTGGAATACATCCACTGTTATTTATATGGATTATATGTTTTGTGAATGTAAAGAATTCAATCAACCATTAAATAATTGGAATACTAAAAATGTAGAAGATATACATTGTATGTTTTATGGATGTGAAAAGTTCAATCAACCATTAAATAATTGGAATACATCTAAGGTTACTAATATGTCTTTTATGTTTCATGGATGCAAAGAATTCGATCAAGATCTGGATAATTGGAATCTTAAAAGTCTAGAACAATGCACTAAAATGTTTCATGGATGTTGTTTATATTCATATCCATTATTTAGTTGGACTGATTATGATATAATAATTAACACACCAATATTTGATAGAGCAATCAATAAAAAAATCCAAAGCGAAATCAATTTAATGTAAATATATTAGTTTAATTTTAATTTATCGAATATTAATATTTCAGCTGAATGTTATAGTTTGTTGAGGGCGAAAATTTGATCTTTTTTTTTATAATAATAATTATCTTTAATTGTTCAATATAATGGTCTTTATACCACACACAAATGGGGAACTAAAAAAAGCAGTAGATATATGGTGTTATAATAAAGAAAAAGCATTGGAACAATATGGAGAGATTAATACATGGAATACTATTAATATTACATCGATACACTGTCTTTTTATAAATAAAATTAATTTTAATCAACCATTAAATAAATGGGATACATCTAAAGTTACAAATATATATGGTATGTTTAATGGATGTAACAAATTCAATCAACCATTAAATAATTGGAATACATCTAATGTTGCGGATATGGGTTATATGTTTTATGGATGTAAAGAGTTCAATCAATCATTAAATAATTGGGATACATCTAAAGTTACTAGCATGGCTCATATGTTTAATGGATGTACAGAATTCAATCAATCATTAAATAATTGGAATACATATAATGTTACCGATATGCATTGTATGTTTTATGGATGTACAGAATTCAATCAAGATCTGGATAATTGGAATCTTATAAGTCTAAAACAATGTACTAAAATGTTTCATGGATGTTGTTCATATTCATATCCATTATTTAGTTGGACTGATTATGATATAATAATTAAAACACAAATATTCGATAGAGCAATCAATAAAAAGTTACCCGAAGCATAAACAATTTAATGTAAATAATTGTACAATAAAATTTTAATTTATTGAATATTAATATTTCAACAAAAGTATTTTATAATTATATTTAATTAAACTTATTTGTTAAGAGTAAAAATTAAAAAAATTGATTTTATATATATTCATTATATGTTTTTGATTGTTCAATATAATGGTCTTTATACCAAAAACAAATAATGAATTAAACGAAGCAGTAGATATATGGTATTGGGATAAAGAAAAAGCATTGGTACAATATGGAGAGATTAATACATGGAATACTATTAATATTACATCAATGGAAAATCTTTTTGGTTACAAAAGTAATTTTAATGACGATATATCAAATTGGAATACTGCTAATGTTAGAAATATGTATCGTATGTTTTATATGTGTACAAAATTCAATCAACCATTAAATAATTGGAACGTATCAAAGGTTGCTAAGATAAGTTGTATGTTTTATATGTGCAAAAAATTTAATCAACCATTAAATAATTGGGATACATCAAAGGCTATATATATGGAGCATATGTTTCATGGATGTAATGAATTTAATCAACCGTTAAATAATTGGAATACATTAATGGTTATATATATGGGGTATATGTTTTATGAATGTAAAAGTTTCAACCAACCATTAACTAATTGGGGTACTAGTAATGTTACTAATATGTCATATATGTTTTATGATTGTAAAGAATTCAATCAAGATTTAGATAATTGGAATACATCTAATGTTAATAATATGACAGGTATGTTTTATGGATGTAACGAATTCAATCAAGATCTGGATAATTGGAATCTTAAAAGTCTAAAACAATGCATTAAAATGTTTCATGGATGTTGTTCATATTCATATCCATTATTTAGTTGGACTGATTGTGATATAATAATGAATACACAAATATTTGACAGAGCAATCAATAAAAAGTTATCCAAAGCAAAATCAATTTAATGTAAATAATTGTACAATAAAATGTATTAGCTTAAATTTAATTTATTGAATATTAATATTTCATCAAAAAGATTCATTCAAATGTTATATTATACAATGTTTCACTTGATTAAACCTATTTGTTGAGAGCAAAAATTTTAAAAAATTGATCTTTTTTTTATAATATTAATTATCTTTAATTGTTCAATATAATGGTCTTTATACCAAAAACAACTACAGAATTAATAATAGCGGTAGATATATGGTGTAGTAATAAAGCAAAAGCATTGAAACAATATGGGGAAATTAACACATGGAACACTATTAATATTAGATCATTGAACTACCTATTTAAAAATAAAATTAATTTTAATGATAATATTTCAAATTGGAACATCAGTAATGTTACTGATGCGAAGAATATGTTTTATGGTTGTAACAAATTTAATCAACCATTAAATAATTGGGACACATCTAATGTTATATATATGAGTTATATGTTTAATGGATGTAAAGAATTTAATCAATCATTAAATAATTGGAATACATCTAATGTTATATATATGAATGGTATGTTTAATGGATGTAAAGAATTTAATCAATCATTAAATAATTGGAATACATCTAAAGTTACTAATATGAAGTATATGTTTTTTAATTGTTATAAATTCAATCAACCATTAAATAATTGGAATACATATAATGTTGTATATATAAATTATATGTTTTATGGATGTAACAAATTTAATCAACCATTAAATAATTGGAATACATATAATGTTACTAATATGAGTTATATGTTTAATGGATGTAAAGAATTCAATCAACCATTAAATAATAAATGGTACACATTTAATGTTAAACACATGAATCGTATGTTTTATGGATGTAAGAAATTTAATCAACCATTAAATAATTGGAACACATTAAAAGTCATTAATATGGAATTAATGTTTTATGAATGTATTAAGTTCAACCAATCATTAAATAATTGGAATACATATAATGTTACTAATATGAGTTATATGTTTTATAGGTGTAACAAATTTAATCAATCATTAAATAATTGGAACATATCAAAAGTCATTAATATGGACTTAATGTTTTATGAATGTGAAAAGTTCGATCAAGATTTGAATAATTGGGATACATCAAAGGTTACATATATGAATTATATGTTTTATGGTTGTAAAGAATTCAATAAAGATCTGGATAATTGGAATCTTAAGAGTCTAAATAAATGCACTAAAATGTTTCACGGGTGTTGTTCATATTTATATCCATTATTTAGTTGGACTGATTATGACATAATAATTAACACACAAATATTTGATAGAGCAATCAATAAAAAGTCATCCAAAGCAATATCAATTTAATATAATATAATTGTACAATAAAATATATTAGCTTGATTTTAATTTATTGAATATTGATATTTCAGCAAAAGCTATTCAATCAATTGTAACATTGTTTAATATTGCATTTGATTGAACTTGTTTGTTGAGGGCGAAAATTTGATCTTTTTTTTATATATTAATAATTATCTTTGATTGTTCAATATAATGGTCTTTAAACCAAACTCTAATGATGAATTATATAAAGCAGTTGGTTTATGGTGTAGTAATAAAGAAAAAGCATTGAAACAATATGGAGAGATTAATACATGGAATACTATTAATATTACATCAATGCGAAATCTATTTAACAGTAAACAAAATTTTAATGATGACATTTCAAATTGGAATACATTAAATGTCATTAATATGAGAGCTATGTTTAATGGATGTGAAAAGTTCAATCAATCATTAAATAATTGGACTACATATAATGTTGTTCACATGGATTCTATGTTTTATGGTTGTAAAGAATTCAATCAACCATTAAATAATTGGAATACATCAAAAGTCAGTTATATGAATTATATGTTTTGTGGTTGTAAAGAATTCAATCAATCATTAAATAATTGGGATACATCTAATGTTAAGTATATGGAGCATATGTTTAATAAATGTAACAATTACAATCAAAATTTAGATAATTGGAATCTTAAAATTCTAAATAATTGTGATGAAATGTTTCATGGATGTTGTTCATATTTATATCCATTATTTAGTTGGACTGATTATGATATAATAATGAACACACAAATATTTGATAGAGCAATCAATAAAAAGTCAGCTAAAGCGAAATCAATTTAATGTAAATAATTGTACAATAAAATGTATTAGTTTAAACTTAAGTTATTGAATATTAATATTTCATCAAAAGAACATAGTCAAATATAATATTTAATAATGGTACAGTTGAATGTTATAATTTGTTGAAAGAAAAAAAATTGATCTTTTTTTTTTTATAATAATAATTATCTTTAATTGTACAATATAATGGTATTTAAACCTAAAACAAATAATGAATTAATAGAAGCAGTAGATTTATGGTGTAATAATAAAGAAAAAGCATTGAAACAATATGGAGAGATTAATACATGGAATACTGTTAATATTACGTCAATGAACGAGCTTTTTAAAAATAAAATTAATTTTAATGACAATATATCAAAGTGGAATACTGTTAATGTTACTGGTATGCATTATATGTTTAGTGGATGTGATAAATTCAATCAATCATTAAATAATTGGAATACATCTAACATCATTAATATGGAAGGTATGTTTAATATATGTAAAGAGTTCAATCAACCATTAAATAATTGTGATACATCTAATGTTATTAATGTGTCATGTATGTTTTATGGGTGTAAAAAGTTCAATCGACCATTAAATAATTGGGATACATCTAAGATTACTGATATGCGTTTTATGTTTTATGAATGTGAAAAATTTAATCAATCATTAAATAATTGGGATACATCTAAAGTATATAGTATGTTATGTATGTTTAACGGATGTAAAGAATTCAATCAACCATTAAATAATTGGAATACATCTAATGTTAGTAATATAGGCTGTTTGTTTCATGGATGTAAAGAATTCAATCAACCATTAAATATTTGGAATACTAATAATGTTATTAATATGAACCAAGTGTTTTATGGATGTGAAAAGTTCAACCAATCATTAAATAATTGGGATATGTCTAAGGTTATAAACACGGCTCATATGTTTTATGAATGTAAAGAATTCAATCAAGATCTGGATAATTGGAATCTTATAAGTCTAAAACAATGCACTAAAATGTTTCATGGATGTTGTTCATATTCATATCCATTATTTAGTTGGACTGATTATGACATAATAATTAACACACAAATATTCGATAGAGCAATCAATAAAAAGTCATCCGAAGCAAGATATATTTAATGAAAATAATTGTTTAATAAATGTATTAGCTTGATTTTAATTTATTGAATGTAAACAAGTCAACCAAGATCTGGATAATTGGGATATTAAAAGTCTAAAAGAATGCATTAAAAAGTTATCCAAAGCAAAATCAATTTAATGTAAAATATTATTCAATAAAGTATATTAGCTTAAATTTAATTTATTGAATATTGATATTTCAATACACAAGATTCTTGTGTTGTGAGCAGAATGAGTTAAAATAGTTTATAAAAAATTCCACAACAAAATCAATTTACTGTAAAATGAAATAACTTGAACCCAATTTATTTATTATTAATGTTCAATAAAAAAGATTCATTCGAATAGAATTAGAAAATATGTTAAGAGAAAAAATTGATTAATCATTTAGCAATATAATGTGTCATAATATATTTTATACATGAATAATACAATAAAATATACATGTAACGTACATGGAATTAATAATGGACAACTAATAGAAAATTATAATCCATTAAATAATTTTATACTTTATTTGCCACTAAAAATACAGCCAAATAAATTAATATTAGAAATTATTGATAAAATGAATACAAATTATAATGAATCTCCTTTAATTTTTAGCGATGATCTGATTAAAAAAAGCAGAATAAATATTACACATTGTGGTGGAAGTCGAAATAGCTATAAATTCATTGATAAAATCAATTATAAGTTATTCGATAAAAGAATCATAGAATTATCAAATATGTATTCTGTAGGAGTGAATTTATATTTTGACAATTCTTTAATTATTGTTAAATTTATAAGTGAAAATGAAAACGCATCATATGTATTTTGTTCACGAGATGACTCTTTAGGAAATATTAAAAAATATCTGCGAAAATTTAGCATCATATACAAAAAAATGTTTGATGAAAAAGGTAATTGTTTAGACAATTCAGTTATTATTAATTCGATTCAAACAAATAATTCAATGGTTATTATTAGAAAACAACTAAAAATCGATTTATCAAAAACTAAAATAAAAGATCTTAATATTGATGCATCTTTATATTTACTTCAAGAAAGAGAACATTTTAATGCAAAAGATAATGTTTATAAAATAGGAAAAACAAAACAAGAAATTGGAAAAAGAATTTCTAGCTACCCAAAAGGATCGAACTTAATATTAACTTTAGGGATATCTAAATTATTGCTAGATGAAGCTGAAAAAGAATTAATAAAAATATTTACAGGAAAATATAAATTAAGAAATGAAATAGGAAGTGAATATTTCGAAGGTGATAAATTTGATATGATGAAGGTTATATTTGATTATGTTATTGGTAAAACAAAAATAAATTAATATACTCGTGAATTATAGTTTTAATGAATGCTGTTAATATAATTTATTACACAACATGTAAAAAATTGATAAATTAATTTATAACAACATGGGATAATCGTTATTATATGTCAACTAAATTTAAATTTAAATTATTTGCATTAAAGTATCAACGTCTTGAGTATGAATATCAAAACTATCATCGTCTTGCATATGAAGCTAATAATATAAATTTATATCAAAAAGAAAAAGAAGAAATTGGTAGCACAAGAAATTTATATTTAGATATTAATAATATGATTAATGATGAAATAAAAAAAAGCAATTGTAGTAACGGACAATGGTATAATGATCAGATATATAATGGATTTACATTCATTACAAATGGTTATCTTACAACAGGAAAAATGTGTGAAGAACAGGAACAAAAAATAGAATGCTTCTCTGAAGGAAGAGATAAAGAAATGTGTGAAATTGTAAACTTTTATATAGATGTTTTATTAAAAAGACAATTAAAAATTAAGGGAAAAAATAGCGAATTAGATAAAATTTATTATAAAATGTTATTAATACCAATTTACTATCATAAATGGGAACCACAAAATAATATGGACATATACTATTATGATAAAAACAAATTTATGAAGTTAATAAATAAAAATAATTCATTTAGTAGTGTAACTTTTTTTGAACTATATAACCTATCCATCAATGATGAAAAAATGTATAAGGTAATTGATTATTTAGAAGAATTAACTGAAAAATACAAAGAAAATGATAATCTATTAATGCAAATTAATCAAATTAAAAAAATGCCACATTATATAAGAGATAAAAAAAATAGCACTTTAACAGATGACAATTTAAAAAAAATAACAATGATTGAATTAAAAAAAATAGCTAAAGAAAAAAAAATATCAAATTATACCAAAATGAATAAAAGTAATTTAATTAATGCACTAACAATATAAATTGATAATTAAATACGTATATTTACACATGGATAAATTAACTAAATTTTAAAGTTTTAGCAAAAAAATATAAATTAAGTGAATATTTTAAAATTACTACCAAATATTTGGAATACATCTAATGTAGATAATATGTCAGGTATGTTTTATGGATGTAACAAATTCAATCAACTATTAAATAATTAGAATACATCTAATGTTACTACTACAAATAAGATGTTTCATAATTGTAACGAATTCAATCAACCATTAAATAATTTGGATACATATAAGGTTACTAATATGGAAAATATGTTTAGTGGATGTAAAGAGT
>Ga0222654_1001394_pt1 | contig 9984 bp, 8 predicted proteins | sample AntAcemetagen421_FD_179805 | JGI IMG/M metagenome (GOLD analysis project Ga0222654, IMG submission 179805) | Saline water microbial communities from Ace Lake, Antarctica - #421 | ecosystem: Environmental > Aquatic > Non-marine Saline and Alkaline > Saline | place: Antarctica: Ace Lake | collected... | reverse complement strand
AAGGCAGGCCATGAGTTGCTTTGCTTCAAGGCAGGCCATGAGTTGCTTTGCTTCAAGGCAGGCCATGAGTTGCTTTGCTTCAAGGCAGGCCATGAGTTGCTTTGCTTCAAGGCAGGCTTGACCAAAAACGAACCAAAAAATCAAGGCTGTCAAATCTTAGTTCAAATGATGGATTATTGTTCAAAGAATAAAGCTCTTTTACGCTGCCATCATTTGTTTTTTGAATCAGGATTCCGGGTTTAACCATTATTTCCTAGCAATTAGCTTTTTCTATTGGCAATAGCTGAAAGGATAAACCCTACCAAGAAGATGACGACAGTACCAAACACAATGGTAAGGTTGGCGTGAAAGGTACTTCTAAACCTCATGCCTTCTTCTAAAATTACTGGTGATAAACTCATCCATCCTATGACCAATACCCCAAGAACAACACCAATGGCTGCATATTTTTGCTTGATGTTTTTACCAATGAAACCAAGCAAAAACAAACCCAGAATACCGCCACTAAATATAGCCGACAATGCCCACCAAGCTTCCAAAGCACTTTTGACTCCATTGAATGCGATCGCTACAACAATGGCCAATACACCCATAACAAATGAAGAGAAAAGCAACACCCTCATTTCTCCTTTCCCACTTATATCAGGGGAAATGTACTTCTTATAATGATCTGTAAGTATAATAGTGGCCGAACTATTAATACTAGTGGAGATCGTACTCATGCCTGCAGCAAAAATGGAAGCAATAAGCAATCCCGTCATCCCCACAGGTAAACCACTGACGATAAAATAAGGGAAAACCTTGTCTGCCTGATCCGCACCACGAAATGCTTCTGGCAACAATTCAGGCATGGCCTGGTAATAAGCAAAAAGTGCTGTACCAATAAAGAAAAACAGAAGTGACACAGGAACATAAAGAAGACTACCTAATAAGGTAGATTTAACTGCTTCTTTATCTGATTTGGCACTAAGATAACGTTGTACATAGTTTTGATCCACCCCGAAATTCTGTAGGTTAATAAAAAGTCCATATATCAATATCACCCAAAAAGTACCCTCAGATAAGCTGAAGCCAAAACTACCTAAGCTAAACTTATTATGCTCAGCTCCTATGGTAAATACCTGCCCGGGCCCTTCAGGCATGGAAAACATAATGATCAATAAACAGGCTAGTGCACCTGTAATGAGGACTATCCCTTGTATGGCATCTGTCCAGATAACGGCCTCAAAACCACCCATAATAGAATAAATAAGTACACTTACCCCTGTAATTATAATTATAACAGGAATGCTCCACCCAAACATGATATTCATTGGCAAAGCCAATAAATACATAATGGCTCCCATTCTTGCCAATTGTGTTAGCAAGTAACAAATGGAGGCATAGGTCCTAGCCCATGGGCCAAATTTAGTTTCCAAGTAATAGTAGGCTGACGGGTTTTTTATTCCTCTATACAGGGGGACAAAAAATTTGACCGCTAAAACTGCCGCAATTGGTATGGACAAGCTAAATACAAATCCGCTCCAATTGGACAAATAGGCATTTCCAGGCAGTGCTAAAAAACTGATACTACTTACAAAAGTAGCAAAAATGGACATCCCTATGGCCCAAGAAGGCAATCGTCCCCCTCCTGTAATATAGTCGTTTGCCGAACGCTTTTTAAAGTAAAAGGAGGCTCCAAAAAGGATAATGGCCAACATATATGACAAAAATACAACTAGATCAATAAGGGGTAAATCCATTCTTCTTTACTTTTTTAAATGATTATTTCAGGCTTTAACACTGATTATGCCATAGGATTTGCACTGCGTGGTGAATTCATTAGACAATCAGCACAGCTGGAGGCAAATACCTCACAACAATTGATTGGTTCTAATATGTTTTTATCACAAATGTTAAATCACTATGGCATATTTGGGTTATACGTATTGTTGATAGGCAGCAAGCCCAATCAGTTTTTTTCTAATTATTTCAATTTCGTCCTTTTCAAAGGCTGATAGTGGCGTAGCTAAATAGCCAGTACCTATACCCAGGATAAACATAGAAGCTTTCAATCCTTTAAGAAAACTTGATCCATAAGAACCCATAGCATAGATTTCATCAGCAATCTCCATTACCATTTCTTGAAGCCTGGACACTTCCTTTAAGTCACCTTTATCAGCAGCATTGTATAGGTCCACAAAAAGTTTAGGGAATATATTGGCACCTCCACTTACGCCACCATTTCCACCCATCAGAACTGTTGAAGCCATCATTTCTTCAGGCCCAACAAGTAAAGTGAAATCAGGTCTATTCCTGAAAGCATAAATCATGGCATTGAAAAACACGGCTTGTCCTGAACTGTCTTTAAGCCCATAAACATTTGGGTGTTTTGACAATTCCAAAACAGCTTTCTGTGTCATCATTGTTTTCGTATGCGAAGGCATGTTGTACAAATACAATGGAAGGGTCAGGTTATCCGCAAGCCTGTTGAAATAGGTGATCAATTCACTTTCTCCCAACCCATAATAATAGGGTGGTGCTGCCACTACTGCTGTAGCACCAGCTTCTTTTGACAAGCGACTTAAAGCCAAGCTTTCCTCAAGAGAAGTATCCGTAATACCTACCAACACAGGCACTCTGCCATTGACCTTTTCACAAGACAATGTTATAAGCTCCCTCCTTAATTTGTAGGAAATATTGGTACATTCACCGGTAGTACCAAGAATAAAAATACCATGGACACCTCCAGCTATCAGGTGCTCTATTAGTTGGATTGTTCCTTCTTTGTCTAAATGATCATCGTCCAACAAAAGCGTGGCCATAGGAGGTATTATACCTTTTAATGGTTCTTTTTTTAAATCTCTGTGCATTTCTTATTCGTATAAATAGGCATAAAAAACACCTACAATATTCTGGTTATAATTGTCTTTATTAAATTTTACTTGGATCTACCACTACATACTTAACCGTTTTTCTGTCATACGTATAGGTCATATGAACCATTCCATCCTTACTTTGGATGATGGCAGGATAGCTATATCCTGATTCATTGGGCTCGTTTTCAAGGGTCATAAATGGTTTCCAATTTTTCCCATCATCAGAAATCGCCAAATTCAGAATGTTTCTCCCTTTAGGTTCCTCCCCTTCTTTGGTGCTATGGTTATAAATCAATAGTTGTCTGCCATCTGCCAAAGTCACGGCATCAGTACCTGAGTTGGGATTGGGAAGTGAAGTAGCCGTCATAGGTGACCAGGTTTGACCATTGTCTGTAGACCAACTTTCTGAAATCACATCTTGTCGGGTACGGCATAAAATCTGAAGCGAACCATCTTTATGGAACAAAATGCTAGGCTGAATCGCATCAAACTCAACTCCGTCATTGATAGGTCCTACAACCTCCCAAGTCTTTCCATTGTCTTTGCTGATTTCAAAATGAACCATCCAAAAGGTATCGTCATCTTTTTTCCTTTCTGTACTTGTAGGAGCGATTATAGTCCCATCCTCAAGTTGAACAGCCTTGTTTTTTACTGGACCCAAAAGGGCGCCAATGGCTGGGTCTTCTCCAAGCTTTTTAGGCTCAGACCAAGTTTTGCCATCATCATCCGAAGTGATCAACATCCCCCACCACTCTCTAGGATCTGGACCTACTTTATAAAAAAGCATTAAAGGACCTTCTTTGGGTTGAAACAGCACTGGATTCCAGGCAGGATACCTCAATTTATCATTCTGAACACCATTTGCTACTTCTACAGGTCTTGTCCATTTTCCATTTTCCAAATGAGTTACCCTTATCCCTACATCAGGGTTTTTTTCATGCGTTCCTGAAAAGAAAGCGGCAACTATTCCTGAGGGAGTTTCCACCAAAGTGGAAGCGTGAACCTGAGGTGTAGGTCGATCGTCCAATGGGTAGATAAGTTCGGCATGTACGAGTGCTCCTTCTCCTACTTTTTGTTTTTCCGGTAAGTGATATTTCCCTGTAATATCATTGGGTGCCAATTGAACATTCTCCTGGGCTTCAGCTTTTTTCTCATTGCCTCCTCCACAGGAGTTCAGCATCAATCCAGCGGTTATTGCTAGTACTGTAAGTATTGTTTTTCTCATTTTACAGGCCACAAAGTGACGTTTTAATTCCTAATTCATTCATCGCGGCCGCCTTGGCATAGCAAGCTTCAAGTGCACTGTCCTTATCTGTTGCATAAACAACATGAATATGATTTGCCTTGTGCCTTGCCATCATTTGATCGCGATTTACTCCGTCTAAAACGCCATGCATTATCGGCCATTGAGGGGTTGTCATGTCCCACCTTCTCTGTGTTTCTTCAGCAGGCAACTCTACCACTTTACCTGTCCCCAGGTCGCAATGCAATTGGTCATCCATCACAAAAACCCGACTCCAAACGATATGTCCTGGTTTGCTTACTCCTTTTAAACTCCCACCGCCTAATGGAAAATACATTGGTGGTTGTCTATCACTGCTTGCTCCTTTATATCCACCAGTAAAATGCGATGGAGGTGCGGCGCCTGAAATCAGGAATACCCATACAAATTCTTCCTTCCCATTGACCGTGAAGTTTTCTCCATACCTTAAATCATGAAGGGTATTGTCTCCAACCAATCCTAATTTATCCCAAAGCTTGTAAGTAATCAGACTGTCTAGCCCGGCACATTCATCTACTTCATTGAAATGAGGTAGTGCTTTACCTGCGACAATTTCAACTCCTTGCTCATCAAGCACCGGAGGTCTTTCTGTATTGTTTAGCAAGCCTTCTACAAGATCACTGGCTGGGGTTAGTTCATTTAGCCCTTGCTGGTACTGAATACCGATGGTGTCACAACCAAACTTATTGGCTAACCTTAGTGCAGCCACATACATTTTGCATTGCTCAAGAGTTTGTTCCCTTGTAAGTTCGGTTTCAGGTTTGGTACCCCAGTTAAAGGTCAATCCTTTATCTAACAACCATTGCAATACTTCTTCTGCTTCTTCTGAGGAAACATTCCTCATGGCTGCATATAAGGTGGATTGACTTAGTCTTTCTTTAAACAGACCAGTTTTGTGCAATAAGTGATCAGGAATAATGGCATTAAACATGCCCATACAACCTTCATCAAAAACGCCCATTATGGCTTTATTTTTCCTGAATTCCTTGGCGAATGTGCTTCCGGTCTCCAAGGCTTTGGCCGGAATACTACTTGATTCAAAAGCCTTTACATGGCTTAGATCATGCGTGATTTTCCCTGATTCCAACCACTCTTTGAAGCCATTTAAAAAGAAACTATCCTTGAAATCCTTGCTCCAAATCGTAGAATAAGGTACACCAGCTTTTGTTAAAGAGCCATTGAGGTTAAGCATTCCTACCAGGCCAGGCCATTGTCCACTCCAATTGGCAATGGTTAAAATAGGCCCTTTATGCGTGGTCAATCCTGCCAATACATGATGCGAGAACTGCCACACACTTTCAGCAACGATTAATGGCTTCTCTGGATCTAAATCTCTGAATACATCCATCCCCATTTTCTGGGAATCAATAAAACCATGTCCTTTCTCCTCATCATATTTATGGGCCCTGATGACGTTAATTCCCAAGTCATCAAAAACTCCCTGGAGGCTGTCTTCCATCTCTTTTTGTGCCTGCCAGCAGGTTTGATTGGCTGGAAGTCTTAAATCGCCACTGGCAATCAAGTATATTTCTTTGCTCATGATCAGTCAGTATTTTATTTTTAGTTATTTGGTTCTATTATATTTCAATAAATTAAACTAACTATTGGGAGTATTACTCGAATTTCCTATAATCAGGCCTATATTACTCAAAAAAAAACAGGATCGATAAACATTTTATTTAATCGGGTTTTCGTACCAAATTACGCCTAATCCTTTCTTCGATCCATCAGCCGCAGTCTCCTCTGAGGTGATCACATCCAAATCTCCATCCCCATCTAAATCCTTTAAAAGTAAGAAGTCATATTTTACGCCTTCCTTACCACTAATATCCATAAAATAGGAGGAATCCGATTGAAAACTCATCATCGCAATCACACCCGATCTATCCAATGCTTCTTCAAAAGAAGCCACTAAATCCAGTTCTCCATCCTTGTTAATATCGGCTATTTTGACAGATTTACCCCGCCTTCCACCAATCTTGGGGTAGCTGATTTTTCGATTTTCCCAGACTTTATCATTTTTTATAAAATGCACCCAGCCTTGGTATAAATCAGGAACAATAAATTCAATTCCATTACTGCTATTGGAATTTTCAAAGTGATCCATAAACATGGGCTCTCCTTCATGAACACCTATAAAGTGATTGGTCCATTCCATTGCTAATGCATCATGTCCTGGATTCTCAAGCCACCTTAAACCACGCAATGCACCTTTTCTATCCGTAATCACGATATCCGGTTTATTGTCATCGTTCATATCCATAAGCGCGATGCTCATAATCCATCCAGCAGAAGAGAGCTTATGGAATTTCCAATCTTCCATTTTCATGGGTTCTTCCGGTATTTCCAACCAGCCTAAAACTCCATTTGGTGTCTTTGAACCAATGATCAAATCCAATCCATTTTTTCCATCTACATCAAAGGGCCTCCCAAACATCCACTTCGTTTTGCCAATGGTTATCGGAACATCTTTCGACTCCCAATTTTCAGAAAGCAAGTAATCTTGTGCATCAGCTGGTGCCCAATGCACAGTCACACGTTGATGACTTCCCTCAGAGAAAGTGATTAAATCCAAAAACCCGTCGGCATTTAGATCAGCAACGAAGGCATCTTCCACATCAGGGGATGGTAATTCTATAAAAGGCCATTTCTCTTTGGGGTTTAAGGGTTGAATGTAAATCCGGGAAACGCCACCCTCTTCCCACCCAACGATCAGGTCAACTCGCCCGTCCTTATTGACATCGGCAAATTTGGTCCCATCGGCTCCCAAGGAGGTATTGTCAATAGTATGCCTTTGCCATGCCAAGGCAGGGTCTGACTTAAAATTAACTTGACCCAAAACATTATTTATCCTAAAAAAAGTGATGAATAATGTCCCAAGCAAAAACCATTTAAAAGCTCCCATCAATCTTTTTTCTTACTAACAATTTCCCTATGGTTAAAAACTTCCACCATCTGTTCATCGAAGGCATTGTTCAATATATCCTCTTCCTTAAAATGTGTCAATAAAATCTCCTGCTCTCCGGTTCGGTTGCGGTCGTATGTGATATAAATCGTACCATCTGATGTTTGTTGGCCGTCGGGATAAGAAACGCCTAACCTTTGATCCAGCAAAAGTCCTCTTGACCAGGATTCTCCATCATCCTGGGAAAGAAAAGCCATTAAATGACTTCTGCCCGTCTTGATGATTATAGGGCCATGTTTCACCAAAAGTAAATTCCCAGATTGTAAACGGCGAATAAAAAACCTAGCACTTGGATGTGCTATTGGTGATTGCTTCAGAGCAGACCATGTCTTCCCTGCATCACTAGAATAACTTTCTCCAATACCATAAGAGGTTCTTAACAATGCCCATATTTTACCATCGTTTTTTTCTATAAAGTGATGCTCATCATAGGACCTAAACTCTTTTGGCACATGTACGCCACCTCTTACATTCCAGGTTTTGCCTTGGTCATATGAAACCACCATTCTTGCACTGTTATCGGTTTCCCGCCAAGTCGAGGCAGGCAATACCCAACCCCCATTGTTTAGTACAAACGGTTTACACATCATAACACCATCGGTCAACCTTCTCGGAGCAGACCATGTCGTAGATCCATTTCCAGATTTCTCACCTGTAATGGCCCATACTCCCCCTATCTTTGCATCTTTATCTACCGCTTGTGCCCAAAACACCCATACCCTGCCAGATGGATCTACCCAAACTTCAGGATCAAATGCCCTAACAAGCCCTCCACCATCTGGATCTATTGCCAATGTCTCCTTCCAAGTCTCCCCATTATCTGCACTAAAGGAAAGGACTACATAGTTGTTTTCATCTTCACTCGGACTGATGCCTGCATACCACACCGCCCAAAACTCACCTTCATCCTCATTAATGGCCAAGCTAGGAATACCTGAAAATTTTCGATTTTCTAACGTATGCCTGGGTTCAAACTCTGAAAGCTGAAGAACTTTTGGGGGATTCAAAAATGAGCTATTTACCTGGCTGTACACGGATTGTGTAAGCAAAGAAATAAGCATAAAAAGAAGATAAGTGATTGCTTTTTGTTTCATTAATATCTGTTTTGGTTGGAATATCTATTGTTATTCCTGAAAATTACCACAAGTAATTACCCTTTAAAAGAAAATTCACTAAAATTTCATTTTTCAAGAAAGAAAGACTTTCTCTGAGGGATAATTTTTATATATTGAATCTTTAATGTAGACAAACTCCATATAATAAATGAACCCATTAAAATTAGACCGAAGAAAATTTATCAAAGGAAGTACAGCTATGGCCACTTTGGCTAGTGTAGGAATGCCATCAATGGCCTTTTCTTCTAAAGATAAAAAATATAAAGTAGGATTGATTGGTACAGGATGGTACGGGAAAAGTGATCTTTTCAGGCTTATACAGGTAGCTGATGTAGAAGTTATAGGTATAGCTGACCCAGACGCCCATTTGATGGATGAGGCAGGTGAACTGATAAGCCAAAGGCAAAAGTCTGGCAAAGTTCCTAAAAAGTACAAGCACTACCGCCAAATGCTGGATGAAAATAAGCTTGACATTGTATTGGTAGGAAGTCCTGATCATTGGCATGCCCTTCAGGCGATCGATGCAATCCATTCTGGAGCAAATGTATACCTGCAAAAACCGATCAGTGTGGATGTCATGGAAGGTGAAGCTATTTTAGCCGCTGCAAGAAAGCACAATAAGGTCGTACAGATAGGAACTCAGAGAAGGAGTACTCCGCATCTGGTTGATGCCAAAAATAACATTATTGACAAAGGTTTATTGGGCAAAATATCTCATGTAGAGATGTGCTGCTTTTACCATATGAGGGCCAACGGCAGTCCGGAAATCCAGCCAGTACCAGACTTTTTTGACTATGATCTGTGGGTGGGGCCTGGTCCCATGAGGCCTTTTGATGGCCTTCCTCATAGAAGGTGGTGGCGCACCATGATGGAATACAGCAATGGCATCACGGGTGACATGTGCGTACACATGTTTGATGCAGTCCGATGGACCTTGGGATTGGGCTGGCCTAAAAGTGTATTCGCTACCGGTGGGATATACGTTCAAAAGGGTGGTAAATCTACCATTGCAGATACCCAAACTGCCACTTTCCATTACGATGACTTGGATTGTGTCTGGAACCATCGCTCTTGGGGAACACCTCAAGATCCGGAATATCCCTGGGCCTATAAAATTTATGGTGACAAAGGCACCTTAAAGGCTTCTGTGATGAAATATGAGTTTATTCCGCAAGGGAAAGGCGAAGCAATAACAGGGGATGTGGTTTTTGAAAGAGAAAAGTATCCTGAAGACCTTACAGAAAAAGACATTGAACTGCAGGCTGCACCGGCCACAAGGGCGCACATGAAGAACTTTATTCAAGCCATAGAAAAAGGTGGAAGGCCTGTAGCTGATATTGAAGAAGGGCATATTTCTACCGCCAGCTGTATCATGGCCAATATGTCTATGAAATTAGGAAGGCCATTGGCTTATGATCCTGAGAAGCGAATCATTATCAATGACGAAGAAGCTACCAGGCTTTTGACCAGACCCTATCGAGCTCCTTTTATTCACCCAGATCCAAACGAGGTATGAGCAATCACCGATTCTTTACCTTTTGGATAAAATTAACCAGTGCTTTGGTGGCCTTGGTTTTTTTGTTTTCCATTTCCCCATCCTTTGGGCAAACCAAAGTTAAAATTAAGGGGGAGAAATTCTATATCAATGGTAAACCTACCTATTCAGGGCAAAAATGGAAAGGCCGGAAAATCGAAGGCCTGCTAATGAACGCCCGATTGGTGCAGGGAATTTTTGATGACCTTAATGCTGAAACTTCAGACCGG
>Ga0222654_1001390_pt1 | contig 9992 bp, 12 predicted proteins | sample AntAcemetagen421_FD_179805 | JGI IMG/M metagenome (GOLD analysis project Ga0222654, IMG submission 179805) | Saline water microbial communities from Ace Lake, Antarctica - #421 | ecosystem: Environmental > Aquatic > Non-marine Saline and Alkaline > Saline | place: Antarctica: Ace Lake | collected... | reverse complement strand
AACAGCAAGATGAAAGCGGCGCGGGTAACACGATGACGCTTTCCGCTACGGGCGTTCAGCGGCTACGGGCAAACGACATCCAAACAATCAAGTCGCCAAACGGCACTGTCTACAAACTAGAAGTCGCTAACGACGGCACTCTTTCGGCAACCGCACTCTAACCATGAAAAAACTAATACTATCCATCCTCCTAGGTTTGGCGTTCGCGCTGACCCTCTCCGCTCAATCTCCCTCGTCTATCTCCTCGGAGGAGGTGGCGACCATCACGACCGTGCGTGAGACGTGGCGCATCCAGGCCGACATCACCACAAACGACGCCACGCTTGAGATCCTACGCAGGGACACGCGCAGTGTGGGGGCAGTTACAATCGGCACGCAGTCAGCACCCACCATTCGACGGTCCCTCAGCAACTCCGCGACGGATACGGTCACTCTCACCGACGAGACCGCCTTGACGTTTGCTCAGGTATTCGAGGCCGTCGCCCGGCTGACCGCACTGTGGGAAGCGCAAGACGCGCCTCCCGTCGTTGCCGTGATCGCCTACCAGCTCGACGACAACGGCGATCAGGTTCTTGACGACAACGGCGATCCTATCCCAGTGGACGGCCCCTAATTAAAAACATCATGGCATTGTCACTAAACGAAAATTCTAGAGTTATCGTTCGACTGGGACTGATTCCGGTGGTCGTGATCTTTATCTTTGGCGCGGGAGTCAAGGTAGCCGCATTTTGGGGCGATTACACAGCCGACGCGGAGGGGCGTGACTCAGTCCTTTCTTCCGCGATCGAGACCAATCAACGCGCGATCGAAACCAACCAACGCGCTATTGAGGCGAACCACAAAAGCGCAGCAATTGAAGCCAATGACCGGATCCGCGGATCCGATTTCGATCACTGGCTACAATTATTGAAAGTCTCAAATCCTGAAACAAATCTCAGCATTCCTAACCGCCCGCGATCATCGCGAAACTAACGAATGAAAAAGCTAATTCCACTTCTTATCCTTTGCCTGTTTTCCGGCTGCGCGACTACGCAGTTCTCCGATTGGGTGGATACCGGCGAGCGATTTTCCGGCCATCAGGTAAGAGCTGAGACCCTCAACAAGACAGGGGTGATCCCCCAGATTGATGACTCAACTTACACCACAGTTTCCGCAACCTGGCTAATCGAGAACATCGACGCATATCGAAATTGGGCATTCGCAACGCTCCCGAATTACAGCGGCGAATCGCTCGATTGCGACGACTTCGCAACCATCACCAACGCCGTAGTAAGCGTGCAGGCGGGGAGGGCTGGTCTGCTTGCAGCTCCATTGATTGCGTCGGTCTTCGTGAACCAACGCGAATCATGGGGGGGGGTTCCAGCAGGCGGAAATCACGCAGTCGTGGGTGTTTATACCGACCGCGGGATTTACATTATCGAACCTCAGTCACTGACGACAAACCCCGTATATGCCCCTTTGGCGGAGTATCCAAATCACATTTACACAATTCGGTTTGGTCGATGAAATACACGGAGTTCAAATCTCCATATTTCCTCAAGGTCTACAATCTGGACCTGAAGTCTAAGCCGTTCGAATTACTCGAAGAGATCGGCTACACGACGAGGTCAGGATGGGCCATCGTCGTTCCCGCGGGCTACCGGACGGACTTTGCCAGCATCCCCAGGTTCTTCCACCGCTTAATCAATCCAGTAGGTAGGCACGGTAAGGCGGCGATTATACACGACTGGCTTTGCGACGAGAAAAAGCATTCGTGTGACAGCGTCGAAGCCGCCGACATTTTCGGAGAAGCGATGCAGGCGCTGGGGGTTTCATCGGCACGCAGAAAGATCATGGTCTTAGCCGTCAAAATCGGTGGGCCGAAATTCAAGAAATCAACCCCCATTAAAATCGTATGAAAATGCTCAGACTTTCTATCGCCTTGATTGTCGTCGCACTCCTCACCGGCTGCGCGTCAAACCCGCTAATCGAGGACAGTAAAACTAAACTGATCGCCAAAATTACTCCGGATGGTCTGATCGAGGTCGAGTATGAGTCCTCCAAGAATCAGGACATGACGTGGACGGATCCAGTCACCGGCCGAACGCTGACGATCACCGCAAGACAGGATGACAACCTGATTAACACGGCGGGAAATGTGCAGGCGCTCACGAACCAAACGAACGCACAAAACCTGCAAATGATGCTCAGTCTAGCGAGTCAGGTAGTGGTTCCGGTTCCGGTTCCTGAATAACTGCACACCCGATACTTCCCATTAAGCCAACAAGCCGAAACCCTACACCATGAGACGAGCACTTTACCGGGACTTAAAACCCGAACTCCAACGCCTCGCGGGCGTGACTGGGTTTGGCACAACCGACAGTCGGTTTCTCGAACGATTCAACAAGGCAACCGAGGAACTTATGCACGACGGGGATTTCCCCGGAGTCGTAGACCGATACAAGTTCAACGCATACGATGGGAACATCACCTTGCCGGGGGACTTGGAGCGGCTTATGGGCATAGCGGTAAGCGGTCAGGCATTGGAGCTGCGATCGCCGTGGTATGAATTCGATCAGTCCGGACCTGGCCCGCAAGAGGGATGGACTGGACTAGACCTTGGATTGGATCGCGGAGAGGTCGCGACGTTTCGGGACATCCCAGAGGATCAGCCGGCCCAACTCTTACGCATATACGGCGAAGTCGACGAGCGCACCGACGCGGTTCGGCCGAAGATTACTCTACGCGGATACGACGAGACCGGCGCGTGGGTGCGGTCACAGGTTGACGGGGTTTGGGTCGATGGGCAGGAGTTTGAGCTCAACGGAGATACCGCGCCGTATTACATCCAGACTCCGACCAAGTGGAGCAGCATCGAAAGCGTCATTAAGCCAGTCACGAACGGTTACATTCGGATTTGGGCGGTCAGTGATATTTCGATTGAGACCATCGTTGCGATTTACTCGCCAAGGGAGACGCGGCCGTCTTATCGCCGTTACCACTTCCCGCATATTCCAGCGGGCGACGCTAAGCCGGTCATTGCTCGATGCCGCCGTCGATTTGTGCCGGTCGTGAACGATGACGATTGGGTGATCTTTTCGAATCTCGCCGCAATGGAATTGATGATGAAAGCGGTTCAGGCCCGCGAAGCTGACGAGTTCAATGAATACATTGCCAAGAAGGGGGCGGCGATTGAGCTACTCAACCGAGAAGCAAAATCTTACCACGGCAAAGTGCGCACTCCCGCAATCACGTTCACCCAAGGGTTCGGGCTGGGGAATTACCCAAGCGTTCGATGAGTGACTTTGCGGTAACAACTCCTTGGCGTGGCGTGCAGGGGAAGCCAGACACTTTTCCGCCGTCCGCGCATACACAGGCGATTTCCTCGCTGGAAAAGAGCGGGGCGTCTCCCGGGCAAGTCCCGACGTGGACCGGCAAGAAGTGGGCACCACAAGACAGCGGAGTAACCAAACTGCGCACAGAGTCAGACGCGGGGTTTGCTTCGTTCGAATCACAATTGGAATTGGTCGCAAATTCACTAACGTCCCTCGTCGAACAGACGACGGCGATTGAAGCGAAGTTCGACGCAGCCAACGCGACATTTTACGAAAGGCTTACCGCGATGGCGACGGGCACAGAGGCGACCGTAGAACTGAATCAAACGCTTGCGGCCAAGTTGAACGAAATTGAGGCGGGGATAGAGAAAACGGACAAGGTAACGGTCGCGGAATTGTCTGCGCTCGCGACATCTCAAACCAAAATTACGGCACGGCTCGCACAATCAGAGGCGACGTATTCCAGCATCACATCAAACTACGCAACGCGGGTCTATGCAGACGGATCGGCGTCGGCGGCAAAGGCTGAAGCGATCACGGCGTCGGCGGGCGATGCAACCGCCAAGGTGTATATCGAAGCGGAGGCGCGGGCGGGTGCGGACGGGGCGATTCATGCGCAATGGGGCGTGAAAGTCGACGGGAATGGTCGCGTGGTTGGGCGAATCAAGCTCGATGCCTCCGAAACCGAGAGCACACTAGATTTTGACGCAGGAGTAATTCGGATATGGAACGGAACCGATGCCATTGCACCATTTGAGTTGACAGGCGGTGTAGTGCGAATGTCAGAGGTGGTGGTGACGGGCGAAATCGAAATAGGGAGCGGAAATACTCAGTTTGCGGTAGATCCAGACCGGATCACTTTTGGCGATACTTCGGGGTATCACTTCAACTATAATTTCAATGAAGATTACAGCAACAGTGTCGCTATGTCACTGCGGCTAGACAGCCAGCCGTTGATCGCAATTTCAACCGGATCAACCGATACTTACCCCACGCAACAATGGGGGAATCTTGAGACGTTCAAGCAAGAGGACGGGAGCGGTGTTATTGCGAGAATAAGCATCACGGCAGATTCGATATTCTGGGGAGACGGTTCCTCTTTCGACGTAAGCCTCTATCGCTCGGAAGCGAATGTGCTCAAGACGGATGATAAGTTCGTGAGCGCGGCGGAAATTCAGGTAAATAACGGCGCGGGGGAATCGGTATTACTGGGCCATGGGTCGGGTTACGGCTACGTCGAAGTAGGAGGCGACTCTGGCGGATTCATTGACCTTAAAGCCCCGGCGAGCGATGACTACGATTTGCGCATTATTGCCGACGGGGATTGCAGCATCGTGACGGCGGGGGCGTTGGATCTGAAACTCATACCTGGGGGCGTCGTGAGCTTTGGAAGCCATGACACAATCGGAGCCGAAACCGTAACAGGCTTTATCACCATCAAAGACTCGGGCGGCACCACGCGCAAACTGGCCGTCGTCTCATAACTCTACGAATAATCATGACTACCGAAGAATTGGAAAAACAACTCCACCTACACCAGAATGGCCAAGCCGAGATTCTAAGAAATATAGGGAAGGCGGAGGAACAAGTCTCAAAGGCTCAACAGTTATTGCGAGAGTCCCAGCAGCGGTCTCTCATCCAGTCGGGGTCTATCGCCACCTTGCGCGCGTTGATAAAAATGGAGCAGGTCGCCAACTGCACACCCGACGCTTGCGAAACTAATAATAGCGGCGAGACCTAACACCGGGACATGAAAGATCACTGGTTAAAAGACGGGATTATCAACGGGAGGGGGGGCGTATCATCCGCACTCGCGCCCGAAGAACTGCCCTCAGACACGTTCGCTTGGGGGAAGAATATTTCCCATCGAGGAGGTAAGCCGAGCACTCGCCCGGCACTTGAGAGCCGCGGACGGATGCCCAAGGGGAGACTTCAAGGGATTGACTACTTTTCGGCCGGTGGCGGCATGTTCGTCGCTCAGATTTCGGGGAAACTATACCGGATGACGCCTAACGGAAATACGTTCGACGTGCTCCCAATACCGATCGGTTTCAATAATTCTTCCGTAAATCCGTCCGCGTGGATGTGCGAGACTGACGGGAGTTTGGTTATCCAAGACGGCGAATCGGCGGCGATCATCTACGACGGGGCCAGCGCAAGACGTTCGGATCCTCTGGAGAACGAGGTTCCGGTGGGTCGAATGATGGCGTATATTAACGGCCGTCTTTGGGTGGTGGTAAACGACCATGAAATTGTCGCCGGTAACATCAAGGATTCACCGGCCGGCACAGAGTTGATATTTACGGAGACGGGCTACTTAACCGGAGGTGGCGCGTTCTACTTCCCGACGAAGCTACGGGGAATCGCAGGCTTACCCATCGCAGACACGGCGAGCGGCAAGGGCTCATTGATCGTATTCTCAGGGGACAAAACGCAATCACTTCGAGCGGATGTAACCGCCCGCGACCTCTGGGCCCAAATCCCCGGATTCATCACGACAACGCTTCCAAAGATTGGATCACTTTCTCAAGACGGTATCGTTCCAGTGAGTCAGGACTTGTTTTTTCGGAGTAAGGATGGCGATCTGCGTTCCCTGCGCTCTGCCCGTGCAGAGATTAGCGGGGCGGGCGACGCTCCATTGTCGCGTGAGGTTTCACGACTGATCGACTTCGAAAGTCACCACCTTCTCGACCAGGCAAGCGGCATTTATTTCGACAGTCGACTCTTGATGACGGCAAGCCCGTTCATCGGGCCGCGTGGTCAAACGATGTTCCGCGACATCATCCCGTTGGACTTCACCCCGCTGCACTCGATGCAGGGCCGCAATCCTCCCGTCTATGACGGCGAGTGGGATGGTATCGACTTCGTTAAGCTGGTAGGAGGCACGTTCGGCGGCCGGGAGAGGGCATTTGCGGTAGCTTGTGACCCTAACGGGGACTTGCGTCTCATGGAGTTCACAAAGTCCCGTGCTGACGTATCTCCGCAAGGCATATCCCCCATTGTTTCCAGTCTGGAGACGAAGCAATTCAACTTCAACTTGGCCGTTGGCTTGAAACGACTGGAAGCCTGCAAAATCTTCCTATCGGACCTCGAAGGGGCGGGGACCGTAACCGTTCATTTCCGGACGGATAATCATGCCCAATGGACTCCGTGGGATGAGTTCACGTTTTGCGCCAAGATGGATGACCCGGACGAGGGCGGGGCGACTCACCCATTGCGGAATCTATCGAAACAATTCCGTTCGTCGGTGAATCTGCTTTCTATCCCGGATGATGAAACAAGCCCGATCACGAGACAGCGTTTGCACGTAGGATACGGGTTTCAACTGCGCGTGACTTGGACCGGCTTTGCTACGCTGGACAAGCTGATCCTTTACGCATCCAAGACCGCCGAGACCGTATCCGCGAACCGGGCCGACTTGCCGATCGATTGTGTTGAAATGACGACGGCCGGAAACTCCGTTGATTACTCAATCATGGCTAAGACCGAAGAATTCTATGTAGATCAAGACGAAGTGCTCTATACTGACCATACAGCCGACAACTATTCCTAATCATGCCCAAACGATTTTCAGAACAAGCAAACGAGCCAGCGCCCGCGGATGACGACATCGTAGTAGGCACGAAGACTTCCACCGGCGCTGACGTTTACTACACGATGGCCGATCTTGCCGCGAAGATGACAACGCTCATGGCGGGTTCATTGGTAACGGCAGAAGAGCGGACATTGATCGCCTCGGGGCCGGCCGTAGTGGCGCTTCAATATCGATACTTCCGGGGGGCGACCGCTCCCGCCGTAAATTCCAATGACGCGGATCCGGGGCCAACGTGGGTAGTCAGTCCCGGAACAGGGACAGATGCAGTTTGGCGGATTGAGTCAGCTCTAAACGATTCTGTATTTCTCGCGCCTTGGTCTGCGCCGACGCAAATCCGAGGAGAGAACGGACTAGCAGGGCTGGACGGAGATGATGGAACGCCTGGCAATCTTTACTTTTTCCAAAACAATGCTCCGTCCGAGGTTGATCGATTACTCAATGACGTTTGGTGGGACGAGGATAACGACTACCGTCAAAAACGGTGGGACGGTTCGGCATGGGTCGATTCGTTTCAGCCTATGCTTTCACTCGACTCGGCCGGTAATGTCACCGGTCTGGTTCGGGCGAGCGAAGCGGGCAAGGCGTTCGTTCTAATCGCTGATAAATTTCAGATTTGGGATGGTGCGGCGGCGCAAGTCCCCTTCGAAATCATCGGAGGCGTGGTCTACATCAAGGAGGCGGTCGTCCGACAGATTTCGGCGGCGAAGATCATCGGCGGAAGTATCACCGGCCAAGAAATTATTATGGCAGGGGTCGGCGCGATCATGCGAAGCGACAACTTCGTTACGGGGGTATCTGGCTGGAAGCTCGATGGCGAAGGTCTCGAAGTTCCGTCGCTGGTTGTTCGAAGCGGAATGATTGAAGCAAACGCGGTGACTCGTCGCTATGGCGGAAACTTCGCGAATACCGCACTTGAGGCGGACGGCACTTGGCATGAGGTAGGAAACCTTACCGTCGCAATGGACGCGGGGGATACCGCGCACGTAACCGCTTGTTTCGGGCATACCACGTCAGCGGGCGCTCCGTTCGCTACGGATGGGCATATCCGCCTTCGCCGACTGGACGGATCCGAGGTGAAGACCCTCAGTTACACTTTGCCGGAAGGGAACACGCTTCCCATTTCCCGACAATTCTTCGATGAGACGGCGACAACCAAATACATCGTTGAAATCAAGTCCGTTGGCGGCACTGGCGGCGCTCGTGACATCACCTTAACCGCAATCATCTACCGCAAATGAACGCTCATAATCTTGCAGCTCTCACGGTTCCAGACGGCACGGAATTCCCCGGGTCGGTCCAAGGGCTTCTTGCCCTGTTGGCCCAATACCTTTCGGTCGAAGGCGGCGAAACGATCATTGGAATCAATTTCGGATCCACGACACCGACCGCCGAGGGACGCAGTAAGCCTTGGTATAAAGTCACGTCGGGCGGTTCTCCTATTGGGCTTTTCTCGTGGGACGGGACCGCGTGGACTAAAGCGGCAGTTACCATCGCGTCAGGGGCTACCGTCGATCGACCATTTAACCCAGCGGAAGCAACTGGGTATTTTGACACAACGATCAAATGCTCACTGATCTTCGAGCGCAGTAAGTGGCGGACGTTTGCCGGATCGCCGGGCGACATCAAATTTGTGATCGCGGACACGTTGGTTGAGGCCATCGCCAAAAACCCCGGATGGGTCGAGTTTGCGGACGCCCGCGGGCGAGTGATCGGTGGGGCAGGAACCGGAAGCGGACTCACCGACCGGGAACCCCTCGAAAAAGTAGGGACCGAAGAGGAGACGTTGACCTTGGCGCAAATCCCGACGTTCACGCCAAAGGTGAAATTCACAATGTCTTCAAACTACACCCAATCGGGGTCGAACATCGAAGGCGCTCCCGGAGCGCAAGGCGGACAGAAAACGCTTTCAGGAGATCCCATCGGAGAGGGTAAGCCCCACTCCAATATTCAACCCACCCTGTTCACTTGGTGCATCAAGAAGGAATAACGTGATAATGGAAAATCCAGTTTCAAATACGTCCGAAACTTCTCTCGCCTCAATCGAGCGGATGGAGGGGCGTTTGCTTCAAATGGAGCAAGTAAACATCCCCTTAGAGGAGCACTTTGCCCCGGGCGTTTATTACCGACAAGTAGCAATGCCCAAAGGGTCTTTGGTTATCGGCCATTGCCACAAAACCGAACACCTCAATGTGATTATCTCGGGGAGGGCATCTGTTGTCATCGACGGAGAGCGAAAAGAAATCATTGCGCCATCCACTTTCAAATCATCGGCGTTTGTTCGGAAAGTCCTCTACATCCATGAGGATATGATTTGGGCGACAATCCATCCGACCGACGAGACCGATCTGATTAAGCTAGAAGAGCAATTGATCGAAAAGAGTACCACTTTCTATAAGCACGCAACGAGCGAACTGGAAGGTTTGCGCCAAGAACTACTGGGGGATCAATTATGAGTTGGGTAGCAGCAGCAGTCACCGTGGGTTCCGCCGTAGCGGGCGGCGTAGCAGGCAAACAAAAGGCACCAAAGAAGGTTCCGTTCAAACCCGTCGATGCACAGGAGGAACAGGGGAAATCGATCGCGGGCAATCTCGCGCAGTCGGACAGCATCGAAGGTCTCGTCTCTCGCGCCAACGACTTCTCGCAGGATCAGGCAACGGGGCTCATGGAGAAAGCCGTTCCGGGTTACGGTAAATTATCTGAGCGGCTTATGGGACTGGCAGGCGAAGCGGCGTCGGATCCTTACGGAGTGCCGAAAGGAGTTGAGGCGAATGTTTCTCGACTCGCGGCCGAACGTGGGATTTCAACCGGAGTCAGAGGGCAGGCGCAGCAATATGATATGTTGCGTGATTTCGGCGTGAACAGTCTTGAGCACGGGACGGCTAGAATCGGTCAGGCTCAAAGTATTCTCTCAACGATTGTTGGGATGTCTCCGAAGATCAATCCTGCCTCTCCGTTGTCTTTCTACGTTAGCCCAGGCCAACAAATGGACAACGCCCGAAGCAACAACACGGGTAAGCAGAACACGGATCAGGCCGCAAACAACGCCAAGACCGCGGCATCGAACCATAACGCGAGTATGTGGG
>Ga0222654_1001382_pt1 | contig 10058 bp, 6 predicted proteins | sample AntAcemetagen421_FD_179805 | JGI IMG/M metagenome (GOLD analysis project Ga0222654, IMG submission 179805) | Saline water microbial communities from Ace Lake, Antarctica - #421 | ecosystem: Environmental > Aquatic > Non-marine Saline and Alkaline > Saline | place: Antarctica: Ace Lake | collected... | reverse complement strand
GTGACGGATACATGGAAACCATGGTGGTAAATGAAACAGCCGAAGACGTCTGGTTCGATGACTTTAGCATCTCCAGAACACCTTCAATAGTCATTCAGTAAACCCACGGAGCCTGTCCTGAGGTACTCAGGGACCTTGAGGGTTTAGAATTAACTGGTTTGGGTTATCAGTATGCTGAGGACAGCGCCTTAAAAAATAACTCCTTTGAGTTATTTTAGCAATGGGCCAGGTTGCAGGGTAGGAACGAATAAGTATTTGTATAATGGCAAGGAACTGATCGAGGAAAATGGGCTTCAGTATTATGATTACGGTGCGAGGATGTATGACCCTGTGCTGGGTAGGTGGGGGGTGGTGGATCCTTTGGCTGAAGCATATTTTGATTATAGTTCATATAACTATACCTTGAACAACCCCATAAAATTTGTTGATCCTAATGGAATGTGGGTGGAGAACGCAGAAAGCTTTTCAACAGATGAACCGGATGAAATAAAACAATTCCTAGGTCAGTATCAAAACAAAGACCCTGAGAAAAAAATATATGAAGGAAAAACTCTCGATGAAGTAACTGTTACTGCACCAAGGTCATTTGATGGTGTCTTGGGAACGGCTGCGAATAGATGGAAGGATGAAGGGAAGAACTATTCAACATATGGAAATATTGGTTTTAACAATTATAGAATCAATTCTACAACAATCACTTTATTTAATGGTTCTGGGTTTTATTTAAATGGGATAACGCCTTTAGTGGGAATTGCAATAGAATTAGAAAAAATAAGATATACTGGAGTGTATGAGAATCAGGTGTCTGATTGGTTTTTTACGGCAAGGTTTGGATGGGGACTGGATGTCGGTCCGGGAGTGATGGTAACTAAATATAACTCTCAAAGTGGAATTTTACTTAACGAAAATATTCAAGGACTCTCAGTGCATGCGTCGATTCTTAACTATCAAAACACACAGTCAATTAACTATGATGCACAGAGAGGTTTAGTAATTGGCCAAACATCAGGTCACTCTATGTCATTTGGTCTTAGCCCTGCCTCTCCAGTTAAATTATATGGAAGCTTAGGGGTTGGATATACATTTAATATTTCAAAATTCAGAAGAGACCATGTTAGATAGCTTAATAAAATACTTCGTGCCACTCCTCACTGTCGCCCTACTTTCAAGCTGTGATTATTGTAAAATAGCCGAAGAGATAGCGAATGAAGAAGTCATTGGAGTAGTGGAATCGAAAAAAAAATTAGAATGGAACAGAGACGAGCAAACTATTATTTATAAAGATTTAAGTAATCAAATTCGTAATTATGGAATACTTATGGATAATAGTGGTCTATGGGGATTTGTGGAGAAAGGTGATAGTTTGTATAAACCATTGAATGTAAAATTGATGAAAGTTTATCGTAAGGGTGAGTTTGCCGGAGAGTTCCTAATGGATATCGGTTGTATAAAACACTTGAAAAATGAATATTAGTCTATTCTGCCCTATCAATCGTCTTAAAGGTTATAGTTCTTTTAAAACTGAAGAAATAGAAAAAATATTGACTGAGGAGAAGTTCTCAAATATTTTTAGGTTTTCATTATTAAAAAAAAAGGCAAGCTACTTGAGTTTAAATTTTCATTTGATGTTTGTTCAACTTTTGAATTTAAAAATATCAGAAATTAACAATGAACCAGGGTCGATAGAAGTAACAATAAGATTGTCAAATATACTGATGTTAGCTTATGTATTTCAGCTTATGGTTTCTTTAGCATGCTGCGTCCTTGCATTTATTTATTTAGAAAGTAGTGTTGTGAAAATCCTTGCCTTGGTCCTTCCAATAATTATTTATTTTATCGGAATTATTAATTTTCAGTTCTTTAAATTCCTTGCTCTAAATTGAATTTCAAAAGTAGGAATTTGGCTGAAATTGCCTAGGATGAAAAATTTACACTTTTAAACGACTAAGAACATCTGGAATACTACAAACCTGCAGCTGTGTTAGTGCCGTGCAAGGATGTATGATCCTAATATAAGGAGATATAGTAAGTGAAGGGACTAACATATTGATTATGAACACTCTTGATACTACCACTTTGCATAAATTTTTTCTTTACATAAGTTATTCAGGGATATCAAACAATTACTGCACATCAAAACATTCATAGGCACTACTCAAAATGCGGTAATGATACAGATATGGACTGCATTGATTACAATTTTGCTTCTCAAAGTAATGAAGGCGACTACAAAATAAGGATGGCATCTGTCGAATCTGGTGACATTTATTCGACTTAATATGTTCGTTAAAATCGAATTGCAAAAATGGCTCGATAGACCCTTTGAAGACCACAAAAAACCTCCTAAGAATGTAATACAGGGTGTTTTTCTTCTGAATTCAACCTAAACTATTTCAGTATGGACTCAAAAACCGATACATTTAATCTGACTTTATATTTAGAACAGCATTTTCTTTTAATTTGTTTATGTTACTTAAAATTTGTTAATTAAAATTCATTTTAAAACAAACTACCTATGTATTGAATTCTGTTGCCCGTTTAACGCATCTGCTCGATAAATATCTGGCCAACACCTTTTGCCATTAGAGAAGGGTGCGTTTTTTGAAATGCTCAGTGAACCTAATTATAAGGATCTTTTGAACCAAAAAAATGCAGGTAATTTTTCTTCTAATAAAGTAGAAGCGGCGTTACTAGCTTCTAGGAAGGAAGGCAATTTAGTGTTTGAAAACATCACTTTGGCGAAGCTGCTTTTCCACTTCAAAAGCACTTTGGAGTTGAGTTTCTATTCGACAATGATACCTTTAAGAGGTGTAGGTTTACTGCAAATTTTGATTTGGGGGAAGACTTAGATCAGGTTCTTGAAGCGTCGACAAAACTCAATGGTATTTCCTCAAGGGAGGAAAACAACAATATCTATTTTATTTGAACTAAATATTTGTAAAAAGAGAACAAGGCCTATGTGAAATCCAGAAAACAAAAAAGCTGCCCCGGTTGCACCCGAAGCAGCTCTGCCTAATGAAAGGCATAGATACAGTCATTATCAATTAACATAACCCAAAACAAAACTATGAAATTTTATTTATCTAGGGCCTATCGTGTCCTGTTTGAAAATCATGGACTTTATCCCTTGAATTGTCAAGCATTGGCAATTCCTTTTAAAACGCTTGGAGTCGGCTTTTTAGTATTTCTTTTTATGATTACTACTACTAAAGCCAGCAATCAATTACCGGATCTTGAGGATGTTTCTGTCAGTATAGAACTAAAAGGTGAGCCACTGTTGAGTGCCTTCAATAAGATAGAGGAAAGCACTCCTTACAAGTTCTCTTATAAGTTGGATCAAATCAAAAAGCATCAAAATCTATCGTTAGGTAAGTCTAAGAGAACACTCAAAACTACGCTGGATCTACTTCTGGAAAATACAGAATTACAATATGAAAGAATTGAAAACAGTATTGTAATTACCCCAAGGGTAAATCAACCGCAAAAAGTACAGCAATCTATCTCCACTGCTGCCGTTAAGCTAATTTCAGTTAGCGGAAAAGTCACTACTGATATTGATCCTCAGGGTATGCCCGGAGTGAATGTACGAGTTGTCGGCACTCAAAACGGAACTGTCACTGATTTAGATGGTCTTTATAAGATAGATGTAGCCGATGGGAATGCAGTATTGGACTTTACATTTATAGGATTCGAATCCGTACGTGAGGCAGTGGGCACTAGAACAGTCATCAATATTAACCTGAGTGAAATTATCAGCGGGCTCGATGAAGTGGTGGTGATAGGGTACGGTACGCAACGGAGAAGTGATTTGACAGGCTCTGTTGCCAGTATATCACCAAAGGAACTCGTAGATAGGCCAGTTGTTAATATTGGACAAGCCCTGCAAAACAAAGTATCAGGGGTTCAGGTAATTAAGCAAGGTGCTGGGTATCCAGGCTCCAATCCAATCATTCGTATCAGAGGTACAAACTCAATTAATTCGAACAGTGATCCGCTCTTTGTAGTCGATGGGATTATTGGGGTTAGTAATGCCCTGAGAAACATTAACCCACAGGATATTTTAACAATGGATATTCTGAAAGATGCTTCAGCCACCGCTATCTATGGTACCCGAGGAGCAAATGGCGTGATCATAATCACCACCAAGCGAGGAGAGGTTGGTGAAGTGAAAGTTAATTATAATGGTTCTGCAACGATGGGAACGATGCAGAGAAATAATTATACTGTTACTAAAGACCAATTTTTCTACCTCTATGAGCAGGCGTTTACCAACACGCCTAAGTATGGTACCCTGGATAAGTCAAAGGATTTCAGAGGGGGTGAGAATGGGGGTACAGGCGCTTCATGGTCTGAAATGCCGCATTTGTTTGAGCAGGTTCCCCAGGGAGGTTATTTTATGGATCTAGTTGGGAATGACGGAAATTATTACAAACCTAGATATTACTCAAACTGGGAGGATATCGCTTTTGATAATTCCTTTTCACAAGACCATTATATTGATGTGAGTGGTGGGTCTGAAAATGCAAAATACTCATTTGCCCTGGGACATACTGATCAGGATGGTCTTCTGATGCAATCTTACTACAAGCGTACAAATGCCCGGTTTACAACGGATATCGAATTGAACAAATGGCTGGGCGTAAGCACAAATATTTTGTATTCAAGGGCAAAAAATACAAGAGGAGATGATCAACTCAGAACTATTTCAGAGACATGGCCAATTTTGCCTACCAAGTATCCAGATGATCCTGAATTTGGTATATATGCAGGTAACTGGAGTACTGGCAGAGATTTTCCTGTTGGAGAGAATTGGAGAAATATTGTATACACAACAGATCAGAGAGACGGATACTATCTTAACCAACAGTTGACAGGAGGTATAGTACTTAACGCTCAAATTACTGAGAATTTAAGTTTTAAGGCTAATTTTGCTATAGATAACAGGAGTGAAGACAGTAGATGGTCTAATGGGGACTTCCAGGGAACAAGGAATTCAGATGCCAGAGGAAGCAATCAAAGGTGGTTTTATTGGCAAAATGAAAACTACTTTGATTACAATAAAGTTATTGACAACCATTCATTTTCTGGTGTACTCGGACTTTCTTGGCAGGAAACTCAAACTGATTGGGTGGAAGCGCGAGCTTCTAGTTTTCCGTCAAATTTTTATAGTTACAATAATTTAAATGCAGGTGCAAATACACCGCAAGCCCGTTCTTCAAATCAAAGAAGTGCACTGAATTCGTACTTTGCACGTGTCAACTACGCTTATGATGGCAAATACATGTTGACAGCAACCGGACGTATGGATGGATCTTCAAAGTTCGGGCCTAACAATAAATATACATTCTTTCCATCTATTGGGTTAGGCTGGAGAATTTCCAATGAAGAGTTTTTGATTGGCAACAGCGTAGTTTCTAATCTTAAAATTCGGGCCAGTGCCGGGCAGACAGGTAACCAGGAGATCGGAAGTTTTGTAACCCAAAGGTATATCAACACAGCAAATGTGATGTTTGGCAATGGCTTACAATCAGGTTTCTATCCAGGATCTACAGGTAATCCCGACTTAAAATGGGAAACAACTTTTCAGTATGACATTGGAATTGACCTTAGCTTGTTCAAGGACAGGGTCAGTATCGTAGCTGACTTTTACCATAAAACAACGAGCGACATGTTGTTTAATCTTCCATTACCACAATCAAGCGCACCTGGTAGTGCTTTCGTAAACTTAGGAGAAGTACAAAACAGAGGGATAGAAATCGGATTGGGAACCACCAATATTCAAAGGCCTAATTTCTCATGGGATTCACGTCTGACACTGTCTGCCAATCGAAATGAGATTTTGAAACTTGGTCCCTCAGACGCCGACGTTTTCGTTGATTCCGGTGCAGGTAACGCTACTTCAGTATATAGGGTTGGCGAATCAATAGGTTCTTTCTTCGGGCTTAACCGTATGGGTGTATACAGCACACAGGAAGCTGCTTTGGCTGCACGCTATGGTAGGGTGCCTGGTGACTTGAAGTTTGAAGATGTAAATCAGGACGGAAAAATCGAGTTGATTTCTGATGGTAATATTATTGGTAATTCTTATCCTGATGTTTACGGTGGATTGATCAATTCAATAACTTATGGAAATTTTGATGCGAACATTACGATACAATTTGTTGGTGGGGTGGACAAAGCCATCGTGCATGAGTCTGCTGAAGACCGTCAATTTGTATCAGGCATGGTAAATAGAGTGTTAGATGCCTGGCGTCCAGACCATCAGGAGGGCACGATAGTAGCTCAGGTTAAAGCGGGAAATGCTGGTGCACGGTACGATTCTTTTACTGATACCCACGAAATTTATAATGCAGCATTTATCAGAGGACAAGCAGCTTCGATAGGCTACACATTTTCTGATTTGGCAGGTATTAGTAGTTTGCGGGTTTATTATTCAATGGAAAACTTCTTCCTATTAACTGCAATTGAGTTGGAAGGATATGATCCTGAAGGTAGTTCGCTGGATAAATCGCGATCTAATATCCAGAATATTGATAAATATCAATATCCTAATCCTACAAACTTCATTTTAGGAGTTAATGTTAATTTCTAATTTAAAAAGAGTTAATAATATGAAATACATAAATAATAATATCGTGATAAGACCCGCAATTTTTTTAGTGGTATTCTTTATTACCCTAAGTAGTTGCAAGGACTTTTTGGAGGAAGTCCCGACTAATCAGCTTACCGCTCAAGCGGATTTGACATCTAGAGAGTTCGGAGAGCCTTTAGCTATCGGTGCTTACAGAATGCTATCTTCCTGGACAGGTGGGGCCAGAGATTGGGGGAATATTTTGCCCAACACATTAGAGTTCCCTACAGGTGGAGCATTTACAAGTGAACCACATGCCCAATTCGATAAATATGCTACGAATCAGGTAACAGGTAACCTTTTGGATAATTTCAATAATCAGTGGTCAAATTGGTATGCTGGGGTACAGGATGCTAACCTTGCGCTGGATTTGCTCCCTTCTGTAGATCTATCGGAAGCAATATTGGCGCAATATCAAGGAGAAGTACGTGCCTTACGCGCATTCTATTATTTCAATATCGTTCGGTACTGGGGCGATGCGGTGATGATCACCGCTCCTCTTGCCAATGTAAATGAAGCAGAAATGCCTCGTACCAGTCTCAAGCAGATATATGATGACGTAATTATCCCTGATCTTGAATTTGCACTAGGTACTGTCCCAGCTGGTAAATCAAGCAACGGACGTGTAACACAGGATGTTGTCAGAGCGATTTTAGCTGATGTATACCTTACAGTTTCCGGGTATCCATACCAGGAAGTAGAGACTAATCCTGGTAAAGATTGGTGTGGAGAGGGTTCTTGGTCTATGCAGGAGTATCCTGTGAGCGGTGGTAGTGCTAACGCCTTTTTGCAAAAAGCGAAAACCCAGCTTGATGCGCTATACGGTAGTTATGCACTGGGAACTTATGATGATTTGCATAATCCAGCCAAGAATAATAATGGAGAGGCCATATTTCAAGTACAGTATTCAATCCAACCCGGTTATAACAATGGTATATTGCAACCTTCTTTACCATTATTGACTAAAATTTCGAAATCTGATGAGAACGGTTCATTTGTTCCAGCTCAGCATTATTATAATTCGTATGCTGCTAATGATGAACGTGCTATGGAGCGAGGGATGTTTTTTACCTATGACATGAACATTGATGATGTTACTGACACTATTCAATTTTCGCCTCCTCACTTATTCAAATACTACGATGCAGCAGCCGTTAAATCAGTGAATGGATCCGGACTGAATTGGTCACATTACCGATATGCTGATATATTATTAATGCTCACAGAAGTAAATTGGGCATTGGGTTCAAGTGCCGCAGAAATAGAAAAAGGAATAAATGAAGTAAGGCTAAGGGCCGGTTTAGCTCCTCTAAGTGGCGCAACGCTTACCCTGAAAGACATACTTAGTGAACGTGCCTGGGAGTTGGTATTTGAAAACAAAATGCTTTGGGATCAGCGACGTACGAGAAGGTGCATCGTTTATGGGGATGAAGAAATCTCAGGCATTAATAACTTCGTTGGTTACCAACCTAAAATATTCAACTTTGCTTTTACTCCTCAGCATTTATTGTCTCCAATACCAGGAGATGAAATGAACAACAATGGGCAAATTCAGCAGAATTTTGGGTATTTGCCAACACAAACAAAGTAGTCTCGAGGGATTCATTTAGTCAAAAAATTGAATAAATATGAAAACTAAAAATATATTATCGATAGCATTTATAATGTCACTCGTATTAATGATGAGTTGTACCGAACAACCCTATTTTGACATCCCTTTGGATGCAAATGGTGATGTGATCTTTACTGGTATTTCTGAAGTCACATCAACTGGTGTGACGGCGGCAGATCCTGATTTTACCATAGATGCCTATTTTCCAAATGCAAAACCAGGAGATGTGATGAAAGCAGAGGTATTAAAAAACCAGGTGCCTTCATGGGATCCAGATGGAGCATTACAGTTATTGCCTTTAGCCGAATCTTCAAAAGAGGTGACGGTTCGCGACGATTTGGGTGCTTCCGTTACCTACACAAAGGCCGAGGCCGGTTTGAATAATGTAGGCGATGCAATTACTATCGTATTTTCAGGAGCTACAGATTCAGGGGTCATTTCGATCACTCTTCAACCATAGTGAATAAACGATTTATGTTTTGAAGCTGAGTGCGCCCTTTGAAAAATCGGGTCCATTTGTCGAAGCCATCTTGATGGCGAATCTGGTTATACGTGCAGCGGGTATACCAAAGCCTCGACCAAATGGCAAAGGGACTTACGCTCTAGGGTGAAACATAAGACTGGAGTGGGATCATCATGTAAGGGAAAAGCTGATGATATTTAGTAACTTACCAATAAGTCCTGCCATTTTTTGGCAGGACTTATTTTTTCATTTTGGTTCTGGCTCGTGCAGGTTAGGAGTTGGTGGCGGATGATACTAAACCCAGCTATTTCGAAGGCGAGGCGAATCCTATGGTTTGAAATGCAAAGGTTGGCATCAATTAACAGCGCCAACCCGTCTAGGTAAATCCCTGCAGTTTCTTTTTCCCTATATAGAAGCAGGACATTGCTGTTTTTCATTCGGTTAAGGGCATGGGTAAAGTTTACTTTGTATTTTTTTTTACGTTTTGCACCTTTTTCCACTACTAATTTTTCTGCCCCTCTTACCAGTAGGTGGTAAGGTTGCAGGAAAATATTTTCAAATGAAAGTCCTGCTGCACGGATAAACAGCTTTTCCCGCTGAAGTTTTCCATTTCCAGAAATTCATGGTTTTGTATGACTCTTCCACCTGCCAAAAGAACTGGTGAAGCTGGGGAAAACTTCTATATGGATACTGCCCATCTGTAAGGGAAGTGACAAGTACCTTTTTTTCTCCTGTTGTAAGTGTGATAGAGATGAAACGTAGCCTAATAGGGGCATTTGAAACATCCAGTTCTTTGTATTTTTTGTTACTCTGTTTGCTGGAGTATATTTCTGTGGTAGTTTCTTTTTCCATGCTGTCAACAAGATATCCGGCTGCTTTCTAACTGCCTACATTTAACCCGAAGCAAAAATCTACGTTTTTGGATTTGAGCAAGGCGAACATCCAAATGGAGGCATAGTTTCTGTCGCAGACCACCAGGTCACCAAGTTTAAATATCGCCGTATGCCGCAAGGCTAGATTGTGTTCATTGTCATTGTATGTGGACAATATAGCGTCCAGGGTCAGGTTGTTCAGTAGGTCATAGGCTTGGGACAACCGAGCATAGGTAAGTGCTGTGCCCGTTTCGGAGGTATCATGTATGCCATATCCTGCCTGTATTTCTTTGCTTACCGGAAGACGGGCAGTAGAGCCATCTACCCCTATGAGCCTAAAACCATTCCAGCTGTTATAAGTCCCTATCTGGTAAAAACCGTCAATCTGGTCTTTGTCCAGCTCCACAAAAGCTTCATAACCAAGCTTCTTGCGAGCCAGGCAGAATGCCGTTTTAGAGACTGCGTTTACAGGTATTTCTT
>Ga0222654_1001370_pt1 | contig 10122 bp, 7 predicted proteins | sample AntAcemetagen421_FD_179805 | JGI IMG/M metagenome (GOLD analysis project Ga0222654, IMG submission 179805) | Saline water microbial communities from Ace Lake, Antarctica - #421 | ecosystem: Environmental > Aquatic > Non-marine Saline and Alkaline > Saline | place: Antarctica: Ace Lake | collected... | reverse complement strand
ACTGGTCAAGCAACACCGGCAGGGAAACCACCAAATATTTGCCGCACTGGCCTCCCGAGAGAGACCACACTCGTTGCAATACTTTCAGGGCGTCAAAGGAATACTTCCTGGAGCGTTTTCGTGTGGCAGCACTCCGACGCGGGCGTGCTGCGTGGGATAACCGCCTGCGGGCGTTATCCCTGGACCAACCGGTCACTTCGCATACTTGGTCCAACAAAACCGACTTCTCGGCCTTCGAAGCCGCTTTATAGGCGGTCGCGAACTTCTTGGTGATTTCTGTTCGTGCGTTCATTGAGAGTCCCTTTTCCATAGGCAGAGAGTGTCATGGGTATGCGGGCATTTCTAAATGAGGCACCGGGAGCACTACGCGGGCAAAATAGGTGAGGCACGTCGCTCTCTTGTGGAATAACGTTAGGTGAGAAATAATATTAATCTTTCTACAAGTATCTGACTACGGCCAGGATGCTGGCAACAGAAGTACCGAGAGGTCGGTCTCAATCGAAACTCCCATTCCAATGAGCGATGAGACTCGGTCTGTCTTGGAGGCACCGGAAGAACTAGTGGCCAAGCCGCCAGTTTTGGGCTCACCTCAGGGCGAGCAGATGTCGTGTGTTGAGCAATTTGAGGATTTTTTGCGCACTGGCGGCCAGGTTTTTATCTTGACCGGCCCGGCCGGATCCGGTAAAAGCTACCTGATCCCGATGTTCGAACATGTTGCCCAGACTCGCGGTCTTAATGTCGTCATTTGCGCACCGACGGGTCAAGCAGCCAAGCGGTTGCGTGCCATGGGTATCCCCGCGAAGACTCTGCACAGCACGCTTTACGGCCGACCCGAGCTCGCAGCTGAATTGGTAGAGGACAGGCCTCCATCGTTTCTGTTCCGGCGGGGCAGCCTCCCAAACTCCACAGTTTTCATCGTTGACGAGGCATCGATGATCGGTAATCAGCCGTATACAGAGGACGAAAGGAGGGAAGCTGAGGTTCTGTTTGAGGAGGGCAACCTCCTAAGCGACCTGCTGCTTAATGTGGAAAACGCAGAACTAGAAAATCGCGTGGTCTTTATTGGAGATCGGAACCAACTGGCACCCGTTCGAAACGAGAGTTCCCAGTGCCTCGAGGAAGCGACATTTGCGGCGCGGGGATTCGAGGTGCGCGGATTCGCGCTCTCCCAGATCCGAAGGACGGAGACGGAGTCGCGAATTAGAAACGTTGCAGACTTTTGTGCTGATGGAGGAAAAATTGGACATATTCCCGATGACTGGCTCGCTAAGGGCCAGCTAAGTAAGGCATCAACATTTGAATCCACGTTGCATGAGCAGGCAGGTAATTTTGGCCAGGGCACCGCCATTGCAGTTGTCCCGACCAATGCGCTTGCGGATTCCTCTAATCGCGTCGTGCGTGCGCACATCTATAACCTGGACGCATACTCAACGGAGCTGTTCGACGGAGTCCTTCCGGGGGACAGAATCATGGTGGCTCGTCCAAATCTTCTTACCCCAATTCAAACAGGCGACGAGCTCGTCGTCGAATCCATTGACTCAAACCGGGACATTGTAATTCGGGGGTCTCGCGGCCTCAGCGATGTGGATTTGCAGTTCGTGGGGGTTTCTTTTGAAGAGTGCGGGGAGAGATATTTTTTCCACACCTTCCTCGTGCGTCAGTCGCTCGATAGTCAGAGCCTCGAAAGTGACATATCGCGTGCGTTATGGATTGACTATTTGATGAGGTTCCGCAAAGCGAGGGGCAAGGATTCTCTCAAGGTGGCCCGGGAAATGGTGGCCGTAGATCCGTACTTCAACGCACTTCGAACCAAATATTCCTATGCGCGGACTTGCCACAAAGCGCAAGGAGGGGAGTGGCCAACAGTTGTTGTTGATGCGACCAGCGGCATGTCGAGCAACCCCAAATGGGGTTACACGGCCGCAACTCGGGCGATGCATACCTTGGTCATCGTCACGCCGTTATCAGCTCGCATTTCCATCGATTCGCCCGAGATATCTGAGGAGAGTCGAACAATTCTTATTGCAGACTTCGCGCAGGTCGCCGTTCGGTTTGGAATAACGGTGGAGTTTGTGAAATCCATCGACCATGGAGTCCAGTTATTGCTTGAGGCGAAAGACCGAGAAGTGACCCGCTCGTTCGTCAACGTTTTCTTCAAGAATGCCGCACCATCGAAAATTGCGCCTACAGGTCACTGGAGTGAAACCGAGCGAAACAGATTTAACCCTGCAATTGAGGAATTCCGAGCTTCCATTGCGGTTTCACCAGGCCCCGTAGACGTTCCACAACCTGTTTTGTTAATGCTCGAACGGTTGAAGCAAACCGCCTTGACGAAACACGACGCAGCATTGGTCTGGGAGGTATCGAAGCAGTGGACCGTGACCATCGTGCTATCTCAAAACGGCCGTCAAGGCACAACGCATTTTCACTTCGGGTCGAAAAAGAAAGGCCTAACAACGGAGAAGATTGATGGCGCTCATCAGCCAAATGGGGATCCAGCTCTCGTCGAGCTAATCCGCAAATTGAAGGAATCGCGGGGGTTCTAGAGATGGAATTGGATGAGCCCAAGATGATCGCTAGCGAAATCTCACGACTCCGAAAATCGGGGAAGATCAATGAAGCCTCACTGCTGGGCGAAAATGCGCTCACCCAGTTTCCCGAGAATTGGTCAATCAGAAATGCTCTCGCGTGGGTTATCTACGACAAAGATGTGAAAACTGCCAAAGAAGGCAACGTTCCGCCCGACAAACTGCCAGGAATTCTGGGCCGCGTGAAAGAGCTTCAGTCCCACAGCCTCTATGGTGAGATTTCGGCCTACGTGTTGTCGGTTCTTGAGTTATCGAGAGTTCTGAAAGACGCAAATCTGCATAGCCAGGCACTCGCGCTGCTCGAAGAAGTTGACCGGACCCAACTATCTTCAGAATCCAACTCCGCCGGTGGTCAGTTTTTTCCCAGTCAAAAATCCCGCTTCTATTCGTTATTCACCAAACTCTTGATCGACACTGGCAGGTTTGATGAGGCAGTGAATATGTGCGACGAAGCCCTGGCGAGCCCGGCTCTCAAGAGCGAAGGGGAGCGGAAATGGTTTCGCTACCGACGCGCACTCGCCCTTGAAAAGTCAAACCCGAGCGAGGCGCTTAATGAGATTAGTCGTTTTCTCAAACTGTCACGCGAGTGGTGGGCGATTCAAATTCGTGCTCGTCTTTTAGGGAGCATCGGGAGGGTCGATGAGTGTTTGGTGGAGTACGCCCATGCATTGGGGGGAGTGGATTCGAAGGAGCTCGACAAGGCGGTCAAGTTGATCACCGAGTACGCGTTAATGGCAACAGATGTTGAGATGCGAAAAGACCTTCTTCAGTCTGTTAGGTCAATACGCCTATCCGAAAGCTGGAAGGCCAGTCCAGAAATCGAACGAGCCGCGGCGGCCCTTGGGCTGGGCGACGCCCACGGTTTCGACCACCGAGCTGCCCTCACAAGGCATTCGACTCAGAATGCTCCGGCTCCCTCTGGGGGGAAGGCGCGCGAAAGCCATGAAGAAAATGTTGTTCTTCAGGTTGCCTCGGGGAAGGTCAAGCGGTTACTCGAAGGAAACCCGCAGGGGTTCTTGGAAGTGGAAGCCTTAGGCGATTGCTATTTCCGGGCCTCAGATAATCCCAAGCTGAACTGGCCACCTCCAATTGGCCAGCTGATCTATGGCAAAGTGGTCGAATCATTTGATGCATCCAAAGGTCGGACGAGTAAAAAATTTATCAACGGCTCCCCAATTAGGCCCTAGCTAGTCAGGACTCTACTCAAGACAGATTGGCCCAGAAACTATTCGTGTGGCGCCTGACCGCGGAGTTCGCCAATTCACGACGGCCTTTCGGTACAACAGTCATACCTGAGCGGGTTTAGCAGAAAGAGGGAAGTTCTTGCCGAATCAAGTGCAAAGCTGACCGCGTCCGAAAATATCGCGCCCTACCTGTCGGAGCGGTCAGGGACGCTGCTTTTTACTGAAACCAAGAAGGGCGCGTTTAAGCATGCGTGGGTGATTAACAACCACACCCGCAGTTGGCCGCTGGATGGAAGTTCATCCGCAGACGAAAGGAACACCAAGCTTCGCGCGTTTGCGGCGGGCCATATCAAGGTGATTTGTGCCCCTCGAATCCTTGACGAAGGTATCGATGTCCCCGAGGCAGAAGTCGCGGTGATTGTCGCGGCCAGCCAGAGCAGGCGACAGATGATTCAGAGAATGGGACGGGTGATTCGAAAGAAAAAGGATGGCAGGGCCGCCCGCATCGTGATATTTTTTTTTCATGACAGTCCTGAAGACCCGAGTCTTGGTGGCCACGAATCGTTTTTAGATGAGATTCGCCCTCATGCGCAGACGGTAACGACGTATGGCCCAGACATCGTAGATCAGATCGAAGGCTGGTTAGCAAATGACTAAGTATTGGTGGGTTAGCCAGAACAAGACCTATAACCACGAGGTGGGCGGGGGCTATCTGTGGTCGCCCCAGACCAATAGGGCCGGCACAAAAGTTGCGGCTTATGACCATATGACAGAAATTGGTCGTGGCGACGTTGTGTTCTCCTTCGCTGGCATGGAGATTCGAGCGGTCGGCGTCGCCTTGGAAAGCGCCTTTGAATCGGAAAAGCCGACGGTGTTCGGTTCTGCTGGGGAAGGTTGGGCGTCCACGGGGTGGCGGGTGCCAGTGGAATTCACCAGGGTTTCCGCTCCCATCAAACCCGCCAACCACATGGACGTTCTTGGGCCCCTACTGCCCACCAAGTATTCGCCTATCCGAATAGACGGTGTAGGAAACCAGCAGTACCTCTTTCCGCTACCAGAAACCATGGCATTCGCTCTGCTCAACCTTTTGCGCAACCCGGCGCTACCCGATCCAAACGATCTGCTCCCTGCCCTTGATCCTTTGGCAATGACGGCTCTCGATCAAGAAATCCTTTCCCAACCCACCGTCTCAGAAACCGAGAAGCAGGCTCTGGTGCTGGCGCGCCGCGGCCAAGGTTTATTCCGCAATAGGGTTCGGGCATTTGAGCCACAATGCCGTGTCACTGGTGTGAGCTCGGACCGGCTCCTGATTGCGAGCCATATCAAGCCGTGGAAAGGCTCAACGAACGATGAGCGGCTCGATGGGAACAACGGCCTCTTTTTGTCCCCTCACATTGACAAACTTTTCGACAGCGGTCTTATTTCCTTTAGCCAAAGGGGCGAGGTCTATGTCTCTCCGGATCTAGATTCAGATGTGTTGGTTAAATGGAAAATTGATCCCACGAACAACGTTGGACCATTCTCGCCCGACCAGACTTACTTCCTGGAGTACCACCGCGAGATGGTGTTTCAGGCGGCAGGCGCCTGAAGGCACGATGTGTAGGAGAAAAGTAAAAACCCGGCAGTTGTGTAATTAGTTAGTAGTTATGAAAATAATATGCTAGAGTTCAATTATGAACGCGACAATAACAAACATTTCCTACGGCAAAGTTGCCTCTCGGGGCCGTTCGGCGTTTGGACGGACTATTCACCTCATCGACATCGAAAACCTCTGTGGTTCGTCCCGAGTTACACCAGATCAGGTTGCTGAAGCCCGAGAAAGGTATGAGGAGGCAATTCCGATTGTTCGTTCTGATCAGGTCATTGTCGCGTCCTCCACAGGGAACCGGCCCAGTAGTCGTCTCGGCTGGCCCGGCGCCCGTCTCCTGGCCAGAGACGGCAAGAATGGCGCAGATGACTGCCTCGCCGAAGTGATTGCTGGAGGATTAGTTACCAAACTTTTCGACCGTGCGGTTGTCGCGTCGGGCGATGGAGGTCTAGCACCTTCTGTAGCCTTCATGGCTGGCGAAGGAATTTATACCGTGGTTGTCTCCCAATCAGACCGGCTTTCTCGCAGTATGAGGGTGGCTGCTCATAAATCCATCCTTCTCGAGCCCAAACTCCAGGAAAGAGCGTAAGGAAAAAACATGATCGATAAGAAGATGATTTCGCCCTCAGAAATAGCTGGGTTAGCTGGCGTCGCGTTGCCGACAGTCAGTAACTGGATGCGCAGATTTGAGGACTTTCCTTCAGGAGTGGCGGCTGAAGGAGAGAAAAGACAGCGCTACAAACTTTCCGAAGTGATGGCTTGGTTGGAGCAACGTAACCTTGCCAACACGGGTACCCGGGAAAGAATTGAACTTGCGGCCCTTGGACAAGAGGCACACCGCGACCTCCTTGGGGATCTTTTCGTTATATTTCACCACATCGCCGATCCGGCGAAGCGCACTCAAGCCGAAGTCCTCCGGGTTTTCCAGGATATATCGAACTCGCACAACAAAGACACACTGAGCGGCGACTTCACTGGTCATCCGGGGGTTCTCGGAGACCTTATTGAACGCTACAAGCTGCTAACAGACGCGGCGCTCGCAGACGTCCTCATCGCGCTTGAAGACAGCACCCCGTCGCGGTCCCGCTCCGAGTCCAGCACGCCGGCGGTGTTGGTCGAGTTTCTAGGGGCCCTTATCAATGGTGCCCCGGGCGCGATCCTTGACCTCGCATCAGGCCAGGGCAGAATTCTCGAACATTTTGCGTCGCGGTCTATCGGGGATTCTTATCGCGGTCGCGACATCAACCACACGAGTGTTATCCACGCCAGACAAGTGGCCTTGCTCAGAAACCTGGACATCAGGTACCAGGTGGGCAACGGCCTCGCTGCAGTGGAGCCCAATTCGGTCAGCGTTGCCATCGCGGATCCACCGCTCGGCCTTAATGTTTCCCGGGATGAGCTCGCCCAGTACCGCTGGCCTTATGGAATGCCGAGTGAGCGCGATGCAACGACAGGCTTCATCCAGAGGGCTGTGGAATCGCTTGCCACGGGGGGAACGGGACTCGTCCTGAGCGCCACAGGCCTTCTTTCCAGAGGTGGTTCGTATGCAGAATTTCGACGCGAACTTTTGATGGCGGGCGCAGTCAGAGGAATCGTTGCCTTGCCGGCGAGATTGCGCCTCAACACGGCTGTACCGATGGCTCTCTGGATTCTGGGTCCGCCAAACCCAAACCAGGCGTCTGTCGTCATGGCCGATGCGTCCCAAGCAGCTGCCAGCGATCTCGCTGCCGATGGCCCGGTGGTGGCGGCGCTAAGAGCAGCGCTCATCCCAGATGTCATGAACCAGGACGAGACCTATGCCGTTTCGGTGCCCCTCAAAGATTTGCTGACCCGTGATGTTGCTTTGCGGCCCAATTCTTGGGTAGCAAAGCAACGCGACTTGATTGAGCCCCAGGAGCAGGTCGCCCTCGCACATGCGGCTGTCGAGGCTTTCGGCGCTGTCTTGGGGAACCAGGAGAAACTGTCTATGGGAATTCACGTCGCTCGGGTAGAGCCTGAGCTTGTCAGCCTTGACGAGTTACAGGAGCGGCGTTTCCTAAAAATCGTGCGGGCACCTTTTGCGAAATCTGCTGATGACGGGACGGGTGCTCCCGTTCTTGACGCGCGAATTGTCGCGGATTTTGACAATCGCCATAATGCTCGCCGTCTCCTCGACACTAACAACCCGGGACTCGTTATTGAACCAGGTGACATTGTGGTGGCATCGATTGCCCACGGAGTGATCGCAGCGGTGTGGCAAAACGAGGGATGGGTGGCGGGTCCCGCAGTTCAGGTGATTCGTGTGCGTGAAAAACTACTTGACCCCGACTTTCTGGTGGCCGCGATCGAGCATCCGCGTAATCGCGCACATATTGATGCCGGAGCGCACCGCGTCCAAGCCGATATCAGGAGCTTTGAGGTCCCGGACATTCCTCTGGGCGAACAACGTGCGCTTGCAACTGTCCTAGTGCAACTGAAGGAGTCAGAAACGCATTTGTCCGCGCAGCTTCAGACTATTTCGCTGGCGCGGCGTCAGATCTCTGACGCCTTCGCCAGCGGCACACTGCTGGTAACGGATCACCTCGACCCGAGCAAACCGTGATGTCAGCGGCTCAGGAGAGAGTTGGAGAGAGGAAATCTCAACTAGATTCAATGACAAGCGTTGACACACCGCCCGCACAGAAAGAATATTGATGGCCCTCGAAGTAAAAGACAACCAGCGCGCTGAGTTGCACAAGACGATTTGGCGTATTGCTAATGACCTCCGCGGCGCCGTCGATGGCTGGGATTTCAAAACCTACGTGCTCGGAATGCTCTTCTACCGATTTATCTCGGAAAACCTGACCGCCTATCTCAACGATGGCGAACGCAAAGCCGGCACCCCGGGCTTTTCCTATGCAGACCTAAGTGACGACCAGGCTGAGTTTGGTCGGACGGAAACCGTGGCGGAAAAAGGTTTCTACATTCTTCCCAGCCAGCTTTTCAGGAATGTGCAAAAGCGCGCCAGCGGCAATGAGAACCTCAATGAAAATCTCGAGGCTGTCTTCAAAGCCATCGAAGGCTCTGCCATCGGCGCCGAAAGCGAAAACGACCTCAAAGGTCTTTTTGATGACCTCGACGTGAATTCCACGAAACTTGGTCACAATGTTGCTAAGCGCAACGAGCGGCTGGTCAAACTCCTCAATGCCATAGGCGACCTCGGGCTCGGCGACTTCGGGGACAACACGATTGATGCTTTCGGTGATGCTTACGAATACTTGATGACCATGTATGCATCGAGTGCAGGAAAGTCGGGGGGTGAGTTTTTCACGCCTCAGGAGGTGTCTGAACTCCTTGCACGCATCACCGTTGTGGGCAAGACGGAAGTGGCACGAGTGTATGACCCGGCGTGTGGATCCGGTGCTCTGTTGCTGCAATTTGCCAAGGTTCTCGGCAAAGAAAACGTCACCCAGGGTTTTTACGGCCAGGAAATTAATCTCACCACCTTTAACTTGGCCCGGATCAACATGTTCCTGCACGACGTCAACTATGAGAAGTTCGACTTAGCTCACGGTGACACCTTGATCGACCCTGCCCACTGGGATGACGAACCTTTCGAAGCGATTGTCTCCAACCCGCCGTATTCGATCAAGTGGGATGGCGACGCCAATCCGTTGCTGATCAATGACCCACGCTTTGCGCCTGCAGGTGTGCTGGCCCCCAAGTCCAAGGCTGACATGGCGTTTACCCTGCATATTCTGTCGTGGCTGGCAGTCAATGGTACTGCAGCCATTGTCGAGTTTCCCGGCGTTCTTTACAGAAGCGGTGCCGAAGCAAAGATTCGCAAATACCTTGTTGACAACAACTATGTCGATGCTGTCATCCAGTTACCGCCAGACCTGTTCTTTGGCACGACCATCGGGACATGCATCCTCGTGCTGAAGAAGTCGAAGAATGATAACTCTGTCCTGTTCATTGATGCCGCCGAAGAGTTCACCCGGTCGTCCAGCAAGAACAAGCTGACCGAGCTTAACAGAAATACGATTCTCGACGCTTTCGAGGCACGACAAAACTTGGAATATTTCGCGGCGTTAGTTCCAAATGGAGACCTCGCAAAGAACGACTACAACCTCTCCGTGTCGGCCTATGTTCAGAAAGAGGACACCCGCGAGGTTGTCGATATCACGGTGCTCAACGCCGAGATCGCTCGGATCGTGGAGCGGCAAGCCGAACTACGCACATCCATAGATGAGATCGTCACCGACCTCGAGAGCACACGCTCATCATGAACATGCCTACCTGGGAAGAGTTTATGATCCCGACTCTGCGAGTGCTGAGTGACGGTGTCATACGTCACTCGCGTCAGTTCCAGGACCTCGTGGCTGACGAAGCGAACCTCACTGATGAGCAGAGGATTGAAGTGCTCTCTTCGGGCAACCAGCTCAAGTATCAGAACCGCATCGGCTGGGGTGTCTCCTTTCTGACGAACGTCGGCGCATTGGAACGCCCGAAACGAGGCCATTACCAGATCACTAACGCGGGCAAGCAGCTCGTGCAGCTCTTCCCCAACGGAGCCAAGGAACGTGACGTCAAGGCGCTCGGCGGCGACCCAAACTCGCCGATTCGCGCCTATCAATCCACCGGCCCTTGGGCGAAGACCGTCGAGAAAGCGGTTGAAACTGAGGCTTCTTCGATGACCCCAATCGAGCAGGTTCAAAGTGGGATCGAGCGTATCCACGAGGAAACTGCAGCTGAACTTCTGTGGCGACTCCAAGGCAAGGAACCGGGTTTCTTTGAGCAGGCC
>Ga0222654_1001355_pt1 | contig 10227 bp, 6 predicted proteins | sample AntAcemetagen421_FD_179805 | JGI IMG/M metagenome (GOLD analysis project Ga0222654, IMG submission 179805) | Saline water microbial communities from Ace Lake, Antarctica - #421 | ecosystem: Environmental > Aquatic > Non-marine Saline and Alkaline > Saline | place: Antarctica: Ace Lake | collected... | reverse complement strand
CAGATTAGTATATACTACACAGCGATCACCAAGGGGACTTACCTGTTCTCCCATGTTGCGATGGCGCAGCACTGGCCTTCCAGAGACGCACCCGGATCGTTGAATTGCCTGATAACAATGAGGGCAAATAAATGAATTTTCGTGTTCTGCATTTCACCGGTTGCGTATTATTACTGCTCAACCTGGTCACTCAGCCGTCTTTCATCTACGCCAATGATACTGGCACGGATGCTTCGAAGATCGACTTTCTGAAACAAATCAAACCCCTGTTTCAGGCAAAATGTAACTCCTGTCACGGTCGGGAATCACAGGAAGGCGGTTTTCGACTTGATCTCAAAAGTCGTGCGCTGGAAGGGGGAGACAGCGGGCTGGCAATTACTCCCGGCAACAGTCACAAAAGCGAACTCTACCATCGGATTGCCGGAACAGGTGATGGCGATAAAATGCCTCCCGAAGGTGAAGGAACCCCGCTCTCTACCGCTGAATTAGCGATTGTCAAACGCTGGATCGATCAGGGAGCCAAGTGGCCAGCGACTGCGAACTCCCAAGGTCAACTCCCCGGTGCGGATCACTGGTCGTTCCAGCCAATCAAAACAGTGCCGCTTCCCCAGGTCCAACAATCGTCCTGGGTCAAAAATGGAATTGATGCATTCATTCTCCAGAAACTGGAACAGGAAAATATACGCCCTGCTGCTGAAACGGACCGCAGCACTTTAATCAGAAGGGTCTATCTGGATTTAATCGGCCTGCCGCCCTCAGTGGATGAATGGGAGCGTTGGACATCCGACACGAATCCCAACTGGTATGAAAAACTGGTTGAATCTCTCCTTGCATCACCGCATTACGGCGAACGCTGGGGTCGACACTGGATGGACTTGGCCCGCTATGCGGACAGTGATGGATTTGAAAAAGACAGCAAACGACCTCATGCCTGGCGCTGGCGTACCTGGGTCATTAATGCATTAAACGAAGACCTGCCTTTCGATCAGTTTTCCATTGAACAGTTGGCAGGAGATTTACTGCCGAACCCGGTTACCAATCAGTTAGTCGCCACCGGTTTTCATCGAAATACCTTAATCAATCGGGAAGGGGGAACTGATCCGGAAGAAGATCGCGTGAAACGCACCGTAGATCGCACCAATACTTTGGGATCTGTCTGGCTGGGAATTACTGTCGAATGTGCCCAATGTCATACGCACAAGTATGACCCACTCACACAGCGCGAATATTATCGGCTGTATGCCTTCTTCAATTCATTGACCGAACCGGACATCGGCGCACCTTTGCCTGAAGAACGGGCCGCTTATGAAAAAACAAATCAGATTTATCAAAACGAGCATGCACCACTCGTCAAAGCCATCCAAGAATATGAGCAGCAGCAGCTCACCAATTCACTTTTAGAATGGGAAAAACAAAACACAGATCACAATCCGGTCTGGACCATTCTCAAGCCTGAAACAGTGCACGCCAAACAAAACACCACACTGAAGATCCTGCCCGATCATTCGATACTGGCAGCAGGCGAAAATCCAGGCCGTGCAGAAATCTATACAATCACCTTCAAAACGGATTTGAAGAATATCAATGGAATCCGTTTTGAAGCGCTGCCTGACCCCAGTCTTCCGAAAAACGGCCCCGGCCGCAGCCCCTCCGGTGATTTCGAATTAACATTACTCACAGTCAAAGCGGCACCGCTGCCAACTCCCAAATCAACGCAAGATATCCCGTTGCAAAAAGCTCAGGCAAGTTTTGAAACGGCCGGCTATAAAGTCGACCGCGTGATTAACAACAGTCCTCACTCTGGCTGGTCGATTGGGCCGCAGCAGGGAAAGAAACAGATTGCCACATTTGAAACCAAAACCGCTTTCGGCGATGAAACAGGGACACTCATCACGGTATCTCTCCAGCAATCAAGCACGCGCAAGCTTTATCATAATCTGGGTCGATTTCGCCTGTCTCTCACGACTGCATCCAAGCCGTTATCTCTGACCGGAATGACGGATTTACTTGTGGAAACACTTAAGACGCCCCGCGATCAACGCACCAGCGAACAGCAACAGGAACTGCGGGAGTATTACCGTACGATCGACCCGCAGCTTATCAAGCTGAAAGCAGCTGAACTCGCTCACAGAAAAAAAGCACCGCGTAATCCTGCGGAAACTACAAAAGCACAGATCGTAGATCACCTTAAAGTTCCCCGCAAAACACACTTGCTGGTTCGGGGAGATTTCCTGAATCCCGCAGACGAAGTTCAACCTGCCACGCCAGCCATTCTGCCTCCCCTGGAGTCGCAAGCCCCCAGTCGTCTTGAACTGGCACGTTGGCTGTTCAATCCGCAGCACCCTTTAACAGCGCGGGTGACCGTCAATCGAATCTGGAATCGGTATTTCGGGCGTGGGATTGTCTCAACCATTAATGATTTTGGAACTCAAGGCGCAGCGCCTTCACATCCGGAGTTACTGGATTGGTTGTCCACGCAATTCCGTGAAAACAACTGGAGCTTAAAACAACTCCATAAATTGATCGTCATGTCTGCCACTTATCGACAATCGTCACACAGCCGGCCCGCGCTTGTGGAACGAGATCCCTATAATACCTGGTTGTCACATCAGAATCGCCAGCGCGTCGAAGCGGAAATTGTTCGCGACCAGGCACTGACTGTCAGTGGACTCATCAAGCATAAAATCGGCGGTCGCAGCGTGAATCCTCCACAACCGGCGGGAATCGCCAACCTGGGATATGCCAACTCGGTCAAATGGCCTACCAGTAAAGGCGATGATCGTTATCGAAGGGGCTTATACACGTTCTTCCAGAGAACGGTCCCGTATCCCATGCTGATGACCTTTGATTCCCCGGATTCGAATCTCAGTTGTACCCGCCGAGAAAAATCCAACACTCCGCTACAGGCACTTACGATCTTGAACGATCCCGCTTTCTTCGAATGTGCCCAGGCATTGGGAAAACGCATCGTCGCTGAAACACAAGATAAAGACTCGAGCCTTGAAACTCGCATCAATCGCGCGTTTCAACTCTGCCTGTCACGAGAACCCTCGACTGAGGAATCCAGTATCATCAAACAACTTTATCAGGATCAGGTTCAACTCCTCGAATCTGATCAAGGTGCCGTCAGCCAGTTGACAAACGCCCAATCGATTCCTGCTGGCAGCACACCGCAAGAGGTGGCAGCCTGGATCATCATTGGACGGGTTTTAATGAATCTGGATGAGTTTGTGACGCGTGGGTGATCGACCAGAGATTTGAGCTGCGTTTTTGAATCACATGTTTTTAATGTTCGGACAGATGAGATGATGAATACAAATCCCGACTCCTTAAATCTGGCACGTCGCCGCTTCCTGATGAACTCTTCCTGCAGTATTGCCAGCTTCGCTCTGGCTGCGATGCTGGAAAAAGAAGGATTACTCGCTGCTGAATCGAGCCTGACCAATCCCCTGGCCCCCAAAGACGCGCATTTTCCTGGCACCGCGAAAAACTGTATTTTCATTTTTCTGGCAGGTGGCCCCAGCCAAATCGACCTGTATGACCCGAAGCCAAAACTTCAGGAATTAAACGGGCAACCCCTGCCGAAAGAATTGACCGACAAGGTTCGCTTCGCGTTTATCAATAAAGAAACCGCCACCTTGAGCGGCAGTTCCCGAAAATTCAGCAAGCATGGAGAATGTGGAACGGAGTTTTCCGACGCAATTCCGAATATCGCGTCCTGTGCTGATGATATCGCGTTGATTCGCTCCATGCATACGGAGCAGTTCAATCATCATCCCGCGCAATTAATGATGAATACAGGCGTTGGTCGCTTTGGCAGACCCAGTGTGGGTTCCTGGCTGACCTACGGCTTGGGAAGTCAATCCAATAACCTGCCGGGATATGTCGTCCTGACAGCCGGTCGCGGTGCCAGCGGTGGTGCCTCGCTGTGGTCAAGCGGTTCCCTGCCTTCCACCTATGCCGGTGTGTTATTCCGAAACAAAGGCGAACCGGTTCTCAATCTGAATAACCCGCCTGGAATCAGTTCGGAAATTCAGAAATCCGGATTAGATGCCATTAAACAACTGAACCGTGCGCAGCTTGGTCTGACAGGTGATAATGAAATCGCCAGCCGGATTGCCAGTTATGAACTCGCATTTCAGATGCAATCCTCGGCTCCGGAACTGATTGATTTATCCAGTGAAACCAAAGAGACGCAAGATGCGTACGGCGTTAATCGCAAGGGAAACACTAAAACAGGTAAACGGGGTGGCGGCTCGGATACGGAAGCCGCATTTGCCCGAAACTGTCTTCTGGCACGCAGACTGGTAGAACGGGGAGTTCGGTTTATCAATCTCTACCACGCCTCCTGGGATCACCACAGCGGTCTTGACGCCGGTATTTCTCGAAATGCTGGGATTGTAGATCAACCCGTTGCCGCACTTTTGAAAGATCTCAAACAACGCGGACTGCTCGATTCGACTCTGGTCGTGATGGCGGGAGAATTCGGACGCACGCCACTGGGTGAAAATCGTACCGGTTCCAAAGCAGTCACGGGGCGGGATCATCACCCCGGCGCATTCAGTCTCTGGATGGCGGGCGGCGGTGTTAAGGGAGGACAGGTGATCGGAAAAACAAGCGAACTAGGCTGGTCTGTTGAAGAAGATCCCGTGCACATCAACGATTTTCATGCAACGCTGCTGCATCTGTTCGGCTTGAACCACCTGAAACTGGCCCAGAAATTTGGCGGCCTGGATATCCGATTGACGAATGTCGGCGGAAAAATCGTTGAAAAACTCATCGCCTGATTAAACAATCGCTGACTGCTGAAGAGACCAGACAGAACATCAAATGTTACGGGAAGCGGAATTCACCACCGATGACCAGACCATGCAGCGTATAACTATCAAGGCTGTTCTGGGCTTGTAGTGAGACACCATTGGTTAAGTTCGCAGAGGACTCGTTGTAGTAAGTGATAGTTCCCGGCCTAGCGATCTGATTCGCCCACAAGAAATTGTACCCCACATTAAACGTGAAGTTTTCGGTCAGATTAACACGGGCATTCACACCAAATTCGAATGTGGGTGAAAATCTGGTTTCCGAAATCGTAGTCACGTGAGTCGGATCAGCTGCACTTAAAAACTGATTCGTTAATACACTTCCATTATAATTATTTACACCAAAACCCACTTTAGGCTCTGCTGAAATGGTAAACCAGGGATGTACAAATTCCATGCGAATCCCTGCTTGAGGCACATAGAGTTTATTGTTGGTTGCCGAATCGATGGTGGTTTCGAACAAGGCGACTGGAGTCGTTGCCGTTGCAGCCTGGTCCTCGAAAGACCCTTTAATTAACATCTCCTCGCCAATTTTTAAATACCGAAACCCAACCAGAGGTCGTATCTGAAGTCCACCTGCCCCATAATAGGTTCGAAACATGAGACGTTCGGTATTGATCACATAATTACTCTCAACTCCCCAAGCCTGGGTCTGATAGTCTACAGAAAACTTTTGATTAAACCTTCGACCAGCGAGTGATACTTGACCGTCCAGTAGAGTTTGAATTGCAATACTGTTTGCTAGGTCATAATTAGTATTGATTAAATCAGCTGCTGAAAAGTTAGTACGCATCAAATCTGATTTTCCATAGGAAACGGAACTATGATCTGACTTCATCCCAAAAAAAATGGCCTCGATCGTTCCACTATTAAAATCAATTCCAAATGTACCGCGGATTCCATTTGAACCCTTACGACCGATGCTACCGAGATCAGCTTCTCTTGCCTCGAGATTAAAGGTGCCATCGGGGTCTTCAATCGCATAAGGCAGCCGCGGATCATTTCCTGATGGTAGCTCTGCACCGATCAACTGATTTCCGGGAGGCGCTTTCCACAGCAGATACTCCAGTCTCATCCAACTGTTCTGAACGACTTTCTTAAACAGGCCGTCCATGGGATGATCATAGGCCCAACCCCGATCGACGGGTAATGCCCGGGAAATCATTTCTGATTCACCACCAGATCCGTAATAAGGGTCTCGCTCATAACCGGAAGGATATTGATCCAGCGTTTGATAATAGTCTGGCTCTGCGTTGTAGTTTTGTTGCGCAGAATAGTCAGGTTGATAAGCGGCGGATGAAAAGATGGTTCCCGAAGGACCTGGTGCCTCAGCAGCAGGACCATACTGAGCCTGCGCAGAACGAAATCCCACTCCTGACAGGAGAACAATCATTCCAAGCAATAATCGGTAGGCCGGATTTACCATGTTGTACTTCAATCTCATTTTCAAGAAGTCTACAAGCCAGAGGCACTACGAAACTGCCTTCAATGCAAGGCAGATCCAGCAAATAACGACCCTGCAGCGCAGAAATTCCTGCGTGAAGAGTATCAGATATATCAAAGGTATCGGTTGTGATGGTTATTAGACTTGTAGGAATCCTGCCTTCTTGGGCAGAAAGTTCGGAACCAAAGCACGCCACCGCAACACAATGGATAAGATAGGACGCCAGGAAAAAGAAAGGGCCCAGATTGCAACAGTTACAATTCTTGAAAGGGCTCAGATTTTGAACTCAGGCTTTCCTGAGTGCCTGTTTCAACCGGCCGCGTTTCCCAGTGCGATACAGCACGAAAAGCGGCACCACACCAGCCAGCAGCATGATTGCCCCAAACACAGGCCGTGATACCATCCAGACGGCAGAGACAAGAATGAATGAGAGACTCAATGAGCTCAGAAAAGCAAACACAGTAATACCGCGCCCCACAAAATTTCCCAGCAAGGGAATTTTGTCAACGAGGACCACCAAAGGACGAAACAAGGTCGCCAACCCCAGGAAAAGAATGATCCAGCCTGCAATCCGAATGCCCCAGTTGAACACCGTTGTTGTCTTCCCCCCCTGATTTTCGGTTGAAGTCTCCTGTTTCTCGCCTGCCGTATTTTCCTGGTTTTCCGAGAGCACAGACTCTGCCTGGGCGATGCTCAACTCGCGTTCCAGAATTTTTGTTTCGTTATGCCACAGTAAAAAAAGACCAGCGATTAAAAAAACGCTTCCCACACCCAGGTTTTTCAAAGCCGTTTTCAAACGCTGACTATATTGATTCGTTGAACTGTCTTCAGTTTTTGAGGTCATCAGATTCGGCTTTTTGAACGGAGAACGGGAAGTAAGTAAGCATATTAATCAGGGGGCAGGTGGCTGACTCGAAAGCGACTCCAGCACTTCCTGCGTCCTCTGAATCTGGTCGGGGGTGACAGTCAGAAAACGATGATTCCCTTTCTGGTCAAGAGAATGCTCTAATTTACCCTGGTCGTTAATCGCCAATTTCCCCGATTCCGATAGTCCAAAATAGCCTCTCTCCGGTCTGACTGCATAGAGGACGCTTGTTAAATCGTATGTCGGACGATCATAAGGCATCTTATGCCAATACTCATACCCAATCTTGACAGGGTGGTATTTTACATAGTTGTAATCGTTGATGATGCTGGTTGCACGATTCTGAATCGCACGGCCGACTTCCCAACCGCTCACTACGACCGGTACATTGGCGGGCCACAACTCATATAATGTACGTGCCGCGGGAATATCGATTCTAACATTGTACTCATGAAAAGACGCTGGCTTATCTTTATCAAACCGGCCAATCATCTGTGAAAGCAACTTTACTTTCTGAGACACTAATTCTTTGCCCGTCAGAGAGCAGGCTTCATCGGCGGGAGATTGTAGCAGACGCGCAATATTCGTCGAAAATCCAACAACGACCAGAACCACTGATTGATCTGGTTGCGCAGCCAGGGTTTTTCTCAAAAGGGCCACCGCTTCGAGAATATCCTCTGCATCTTGATAGTGACGCGGGAAGACTGGTTTTCCCTGTTCCGAATACTCGACTACCTTGCGCACATACGAACCATCCTTGGGAGTCAACCCCTGATGAACGCGCCCTAATGGAATCTCAGGTCGACCATAAAAAGTATTAATGACATCACAACACTGTAATGCAAAAGGATTATCTTTGCTGCTGGTCACAGCCAGTAGTTCACATTCTCCCCTCGATTGCAAAGCGTGAATGACAGCTAACGCCAAGGCGTCATCGATATCATTTCCAATATCCGTATCAAAGATCAGTTTGACTGGCTCTCCTGCCGCAACAGGGAACTGAAACCCTAAAACACAAATAATCAGAGAAAACAGGACCGGAATCGTTTTCATAATTAAACGCTTCTAAATAATCTCGGGGATTTCGGAAACAAATATTTTGCGTTCAGGATAGATTCTGATCATAAAAACTACAATCATTCAGACTTATGTTTCCATGATCTGGAATTCTTTGTACGGAGACAACCGGTATCGAATGAAATTCCAGTGAAGTTTTTGTATTATGTGAGATTCAGAAAATTATTTTTCAATAGAATATCAGCAAAGTGACGTTCCAGGATCATAAGGATTATTCAATGCCAGAGCAGTGTTTTTTGGGAGTTGATCTAGGTGCAGAAAGTGGTCGCGTAGTCGCGGGATTACTGGACGGAAAGCAGATTCGGCTGGAAGAAATCTATCGCTTCAGCAATGGACCGGTTACTGTTGCGGGAACGCGTCGCTGGAATGTGATCGGCCTTTGGTCATCCATTCTCAAAGGCTTATCTTTAGCTGCTCAAAAATATGGTGACCGTATCATTTCCGTAGGCGTCGATACCTGGGGAGTCGATTATGCGCTGCTGTCTCGAAATCAGGAACTACTGGGGCAGCCTTATCACTACCGCGATCCCCGCACCGAAGGCATGCTGAACCTGGCAACTTCGCGTATTCCTCAGCAGGAAATATTTGACGCGACCGGTCTGCAATTTATGGAGATCAACACGCTCTATCAATTATTGTCCATGCAACAGACGGACCCCGAATTATTAAATCAGGCTGATACGTTTCTACTGATGCCCGATTTCTTTCACTGGCTGCTGTCCGGTAGTCAAGTCGTAGAATTTACGAACGCGACCACAACACAATGCCTGAACCCCAAGACGGGAGACTGGGCAATGGATTTATTAAGACGTCTCGAAATCCCCACAGGCATGTTTCCCAAAATTGTTCCTCCGGGTACGAAACTCGGTACACTTCGTGATGAAGTCATGCAGCAGACCGGTCTCGGTAAAATCGACGTCGTTGCTCCTGCTACGCACGATACTGCCTCTGCTGTTGCCGCGATCCCGACTTCCCATACAGGAAAAGCGGACTGGGCTTATATCAGTTCAGGAACCTGGTCGTTGATGGGAGTCGAAGTCAATTCTGCTGTGCTGGGGCAGCGTGCATTTGAATTGAATGTTACGAATGAAGGGGGCATCGACGGAACATACCGCTTGTTAAAGAATATCATGGGACTCTGGTTGGTTCAGGAATGCCGACGTGCCTATGAACGACGCGGAAAAACTCTCGATTATTCAGAGCTGGCCGACGCTGCCACATCTGCCGACGCCTTTCGGTCTCTCGTGGACCCGGATGATCCCAGGTTTCTCAGCCCCGACGATATGCTGGAAGCCATCACAGGCTATTGTGAAGAAACCCAGCAGCCTGTGCCGGAGACAGCAGGCCAGTTCATTCGCTGTGCATTAGAGAGCCTCGCTTTGAAATATCGCAAAGTGCTGGGTTGGCTTGAAGAACTGACAGGCACGCCGATCGAGGTCATCCACATCGTCGGAGGTGGTACGAAAAATGAACTTTTAAATCAGTTCGCAGCAAATGCATGTCAGATTCCAGTGATCACAGGCCCAGTGGAAGCCACCGGTTTGGGAAATGTGTTAGTTCAGGCGCGCGCCGCCGGTTCGGTGAGTTCACTTGCTGAAATCCGGGATATTGTTCGAAATTCCACCGAAACAGTTCGATATGAACCACAAGACTGCGACATTTGGGAACAGGCAAGTCAACGATTCAACAAGCTTTTGAATGCGGAATAACCAGTATTTGAAGAATCGACTTCCCCCCGGTAGATACTTGCCGTCTGTACCCGAACTCTATATTATCGCGGTCGGAAATGAGTTTTTCATTCGTATTTTGAATCCAGTTTAATCAAGTAAGAGAGTACAAAAATGGGTCTGTTTGACCGATTGAAACGTGGTTTAGAAAAAACTAAAGAAGTCATGCGAACAGATGTTCGTGACTTGTTTAAAGCTGGCGAAATTCTGGATGATCAGAAGATTGAAGAATTCGAAGCCCGCCTCATAAAGACCGATATGGGTGTCGCCTCTTCCTCTGCAATCTGCGAAGAAATA
>Ga0222654_1001352_pt1 | contig 10268 bp, 11 predicted proteins | sample AntAcemetagen421_FD_179805 | JGI IMG/M metagenome (GOLD analysis project Ga0222654, IMG submission 179805) | Saline water microbial communities from Ace Lake, Antarctica - #421 | ecosystem: Environmental > Aquatic > Non-marine Saline and Alkaline > Saline | place: Antarctica: Ace Lake... | reverse complement strand
ACCGGTGCCGGTGGTGGCAGGTGCGCCGAACGCCGCCTTGAGCCAGAACCCGAAGGCTTCCGCATCGAGCGGCACCACGACATCGCCATCGGCCGTCACCGCATCCTTGATTGGCGTCAGCGGATCGCGACCGTAGCCCAGAAGCTCCGAGTTCAGAAGCGGTTGCTCTGCGCCGAGCGAGGTGCTGGCAAAGGGCATCTTCGTAAAGCCGCTCGCGGGCGGCGTGCCATAGGTTGTCTCGAACGCAAGCGCCATCTGCGCCCGCGCCCCTTGGGCTCGTGCCATTGTATTCTCCTTGGATTGTCGGGATCAGGCCAGCGGATCGGCCATGGAATAGTGCAGCATCACCGGAATGACGGCGGCCTTCAGGCTGGCCGCGCCCTCGACAGGCAAATCGACCGGGCGCGGCGCTTCTGCCTCGACCCAGTCGCAGAGACCGCCCAGCGTGCGGTCAGCGGTGATCGCTACGCCGATACTGGCGGTCAAAGTGTCGAACGCGGCGTCACGGTCAGCGCCTTGCACGACCGCCTCAATCTCAGCCCGGTGCTGGTAGTGGTAGCGCAGCGGCGATAGCGTGACCTCAGGCACTCCCGGCTCGCCATCGCGCAGGATCAGCAGGCCATCGATCGGAACGCGCTCGGGCAGCACTTCACCACGCAAGGTGGTGGCGGGCAACGCCGAAAGCCGAGCGTGCAGCGCAGTGAGGATGGTTTCGCGGGATGTGGGCATTTTGGCTCAGTCTGCTTTTTGTCAGCGCAGCAGCAGCTTCGGGACGATTTCAGAGCGAGAGCTCTAACGTAGCATTCGAAAAAACAGGCGAGGAGCTGCCTTTCGCTGCGTTGAGCACGAAGGTCTGCAGTGCGGACAAAACCTTCCTTTCGATGGATTTGAACGGATGTCAGCTTACTTTTCAAAGCGGTTATCGGCAGACTGTGTTGGGATCAATTTGAAGGCTGCGTTACTATTCACCTGATGCTCGCAGTAATTCCCGTAGATTTTGCGCCCGAACAGGGCGATCACGTAAATCAAGTGCTGAGTTTAGATCGACAAGATGGCTGCGCATCAGCTCTTCGGCATTTTGCTCATCCCCATCGGCAATTGATTGCACCAGGGCGTGATGGGCGTGGCTCTCGCATAACGCACTTTCGCGCCGCCAATAGAGTGCTATGACCAATGAAGAACGAGCGATCAGCGTTTCGATAAACTGACTGATTGTGTCCTGATCTGCGATCCGCGCGACCTCGATATGGAAGCGTCCAGACAGGTTGATCGCACGGCCATTATCGCCAGCATCCAAGGCCAAATGCTCTTGGGCAATGTGATCTTTCAAAATCTCAATGTCGCGTGGTGTGGCACGGCTGGCGGCAGAACGGGCGGTACGCGGTTCCAGCAAAGCACGCGCTTCAAATACTTCGCGGGCTTCACGCGGGGTCGGACTTGCCACGAATGCACCCTTGTTGCGCTGGATTTCTACAAGCTGAACATGCGCGAGCGATTGAAGCGCCGCGCGTACAACGGTGCGAGACACCTTGTAGATTTCTCCAATTTCGTCCTCTCCCAGTTTTGTACTCGGTGCGAGACGATGTTCATGAATCGCCAAAGCCAGCGCGTCAGCTACCTTTTGCGTCGCATCTTGAGGTTTGGGCGTGGAGATGGGCTTTGCCTGCATGGAAGGCTCCTTCAGTATCACTGATGCCAGAGGCATGCTGCGTGAACAAGGTGCAGCTTAATTGTATACAATATGGAATACTTATTGTGTTCAATATTTGAGCGCCACCGAATTAGTCCGCCCAATTTTAAGTCATTGACCTGACTTCTTCTTCGAAACCGTAGGCACTGTTTGAACTCTGTCACCACAAGCGCCCAACTGGCTTCAACACAGGAGCACCCATGACTGCAAAACATGATCTGGAACTGGTGAAAGTCACCAAACGCTATGGTCCGACCGTCGCTGTGGACGCGATAAAGCATAGGTTCCAGCCATCCTCCTATACATGCCTGCTTGGGCCTTCGGGTTGCGGAAAATCATCAACCCTGCGGATGATTGCGGGCCATGAGAGCGTTACCGAGGGAGCGATTTTGCTTTCAGGTCGCGATATCTCTAACCTTCCACCGGCGCAGCGCGGCACCGCGATGATGTTTCAGAATTATGCGTTATTTCCGCACCTTACCGTACGCGACAACGTCGCCTTTAGCTTGAAAATGAAGGGCGTAGATATCAAAGAACGCTACACCAAAGCTGGTGAGATGCTCGAACTGGTAGACTTGACCGCATTGGCAGATCGTCTGCCAGACCAGTTGTCAGGAGGCCAGCAACAACGCGTAGCACTGGCTCGAGCCCTGATCACACGCCCCGAAGTTTTGTTGCTGGATGAGCCGCTTTCTGCGCTCGACCCTTTCTTGCGCATCCGAATGCGTGGCGAATTGAAGAAGTTACAAAAGGAATTAGGGATCAGCTTCATCCACGTCACCCACGGACAAGACGAAGCACTGGCGTTGGCCGATGAGATCGTGGTGATGAATGACGCGGTGATTGAACAGGCGGGTGCAGCGCGCGATGTGTTCAACGCCCCAAAAACACGTTTCGTTGCTCAGTTTATGGGCGGCCATAATGTCATCGCCCTGCCCGAGGGGCATTTCGCAATCCGCACAGACGCTGTCGCCATCACCGCGCCACAGAAAGGCAGGTTGGACGCCCAAGTGACCGCCGTTGAATACCAGGGCACCCATGTATGCTTGCTATCGCGCATTACCGGCGACCAAGAAATCACAGCGCTGGTGCCCGAAGCTCAATACTTCATGGCCCCGCATCACCCCGGCGACCAGATTGGTCTGCATTGGGATGCCAAAAACCTTCACCAACTGACCGCATAAGTCGCGACACTTCAACACCTACAAGGAGACTACGCATGACCAAATTTACATCACGGACCGGACTTAGCCGCCGCGCATTATTAAAAGGTGCCGCATCGACTGCGATTGCGGCCGGTTCTACGACCCTTGGCGCGCCGATGCTTTGGGCGCAAAATATCAAGGACGTCACTATTCGCCAGTTCGGCACAGGGGTGTCCAACCTCAATGATGTCGCCAATAAAGTGAAAGAAGATCTTGGCTTTACGCTTGAAATGACTGCACTGGATACGGACAGCGTGACACAACGCGCAGCCACACAGCCCAACAGCTTTGATATCGCAGACATCGAGTACTTTATCTGTAAAAAGGTCTGGGCCGCTGGCAACATGCAGGCAATGGACACGTCCAAGATCGCCAATTACGACAAGATCGCCGGTACGTTCCGCAGCGGTCTTTTGACACCGACAAGCACGATTGCACAGGGCACAGCACCGCATACCGTGGGCTTTACGTCGGGCCCGAACGGCACGGATTTTGTGCAAGAAGAATCTGGTTGGATGACCCTGATCCCGACGATTTACAACGCCGACACGCTGGGCATCCGCCCTGACCTGATTGGCCGTCCGATCAACAACTGGTCCGAACTTTTGAACCCTGAATTTAAAGGCAAGGCATCGATCCTCGATATCTCGTCTATCGGGATCATGGACATGGCGATGGTCGTGGAATCCATGGGCGAATACACTTACCCCGACAAAGGCAACATGACGAAAGAAGAGATCGATCTGACGCTCGGCATCTTTACAGAAGCCAAGAAAAACGGCCAGTTCCGCGCGTTCTGGAAGTCGTTTGATGAAAGCGTCAACCTGATGGCATCGGGCGAAGTTGTGATTCAGTCCATGTGGTCCCCTGCGATCACAGCCGTCAAATCGCAAGGTGTCCCATGCGTCTACCAGCCTTTGGAAGAAGGCTATCGTTCTTGGGGCGGTGGTTTGGGGATCTCTGCTGCACTGTCTGGTCTGGAGCTCGAAGCAGCTTATGAATACATCAACTGGTACCTCTCCGGATGGGTTGGCGGTTATCTGATGCGCCAGGGCTATTATTCTGCTGTTCCTGAAACCTCCAAAGAGTTCATGAGCGCAGACGAATGGGGTTTTTGGTACGAAGGCAAAGCGGCGGAAGGTGATATCTTGTCACCAACGGGCGACACACTGGCCGGTGCGGGCGAAGTTCGCGATGGTGGGGCTTTCCTTGATCGCATGGGATCAGTTGTGTGCTGGAACTCTGTCATGGACGAAAACCAATATATGGTCCGCAAGTGGAACGAATTTATCGCCGCTTAAGAACGACCAACGGGTGCGCCTTACGGGGCGCACCCACCCCATACAAAGAATTCTCATGAAAAATATGTTTGAAAATCGCAATGTGACCGGCTGGCTGATGGTGTCGCCCCTTGCGGCTGTCCTGCTGTTTTTTCTCATGATGCCGATTGTCTTAATCGTAATCGTAAGCTTTTGGCGTGCGACCGAATTTTCCATCATTCCGGCCTTTGAATGGGACAATTACGCTTTCCTGTTTGGGTCACCCGTCACCTACACCGTCTTTCTCAATACGTTCAAATATGCATTCATTACATGGGCCTTTACCTTGGTAATCGGATTCACCGTTGCCTATTATCTGGCATTCCATATTCGAAGCCTGACATGGCAAATCGCGCTTTTCCTCCTGTGCACAATCCCGTTCTGGACGTCCAACATCATCCGCATGATCAGCTGGATCCCATTCCTTGGGCGCAATGGCATCGCCAACACAACCTTGATGTCATGGGGCGTTATCAACGAACCGGTCGAGTGGTTGTTATTTTCAGATTTCGCCGTAATCCTCGCCTTTGTTCACCTCTACACGCTGTTCATGGTCGTCCCGATTTTCAACACAATGATGCGGATCGATAAATCATTGATCGAGGCTGCACGTGATGCAGGTGCAAGTGGCGCGCAAATCCTGTGGAACGTGATTATACCTCTGACGAAACCGGGAATCATGATCGGCACCATTTTCGTGGTCACGCTGGTGATGGGTGACTTCATCACAGTGCGCTTCATGTCGGGCAGTCAATCCGCGAACGTCGGTCGTTTGATCTCAAACGATATCGCCTTGCTGCAATACCCAAGCGCCTCGGCAACCGCCATCGTGCTGCTGGCCACCGTGCTCATCACCATCGGCATCCTCCTTCGCTTTGTCGACATCCGGAAGGAGTTGTAATGGAACCGCGCCCCAGATCATTCTACTTCCTCTCCGCGTTCTTCGCGCTGTTTGTGCTGTTCCTTTACGGTCCGACCCTGACCATCGGTATTCTATCGTTCCAAGGCGAGGGTGGCGGGCTGACCTTCCCGATGCGCGGGGTGTCGATGTATTGGTTCTATGACCTGTTCGAACAACAGGCCGTTGGCGACATTTGGGGCAGCTTTCGCCGTTCAATCGTGTTGGGCCTGATGGTCATGGTCACAACAGTGGTCGTCTCGGTTATGGGCGGCTTGGCCTTTCGCAAGAAATTCGCAGGCTCAGGTATTCTGTTTTACCTGGTCATCACGGCGCTGGTGATCCCGTCAATCCTTGTCTCGCTGGGCGTGGGCCTGTTGTTTTCGCAAAGCGGGCTCAACGTGCATTGGTCGACATCCGGTTTTGGCGCGCAACTGACATGGACGCTGCCGTTCGGCCTGCTGATCATGTTCGCAGTCTTCAACCGTTTCGACAAAAGCTATGAGGAAGCCGCCCGCGATCTCGGAGCATCCCCGTGGCAAACAATCCGCCATGTCGTGTTGCCGATCATCGCGCCCTCATTGATTGGCGTGGCCTTGTTTGGCTTCACGCTCAGTTATGACGAGTTCGCGCGCACTCTGCTGACGGCGGGCAGCTACAACACCTTACCGCTTGAGATTTACGGGATGACGACCAATGTCACCTCACCGGTCCTGTATGCGCTCGGGACGCTGACGACGCTGTTCTCGCTGTTAATCATCGGAGTTTTCCTCGCCCTTGCATTGCTGAGCAACAGGCGCAAAGCGCGCGCAGGCAGTGACGCCGGAAAAGCCGTCTGATGATTGTCCTGATCAACCCCAACAGTACCGATGCCATGACTAAAGCCATGGTTGGGACTGCATCAAAAGCGGGTGTGAAACTGACGGGCTGGACGTCCAACGACGGACCCGCCGCGATCCAAGGCCCTGAAGACGGCGCGGCCTGTATCCCGCCGTTGTTGACGCTGGTGCGCAAAGCCTCTGATGCAGGCGCAAAGGCCATTATTATCGGTTGCTTTGATGACACCGGGCTGGACGCCGCCCGCGATATCGCATCCTGTCCAGTCATTGGTATTGGCCAAGCAGCATATCACATAGCGGTGCTTTCAGGACGCAAGTTTTCTGTCGTGACCACTTTAGAAGTTTCTGTGCCCATACTGGAAAAGAACATCTACGCATATGGCTTCACATCCCAACTGGCCCGCGTCCGCGCCAGTGGTATTCCCGTGTTAGATCTGGAAACCGATCCAGCCGGAACGGCGGATGTAGTGGTTGATGAAATCAAACGTGCTGTCACCGAAGATAAAGTTGATACAGTCGTTCTTGGCTGCGCCGGTATGGGGCATATTCCAGCCTACGTTGGTAATATCGGAAACACCCGGCTTATTGACGGCGTCACATCAGCTGCGCAGCTTGCGAAAATTCTGGCTTAGTGATCGGTCGCCCAAGTTCGCCACACGATTGAAGATTGGCATTGCAGTTCAGAAACGAACGCCCGCTATGCTTGGAGAAGCTGTCATTTGCACAGTTTGCAGCATCTGTGACTCTGGGCACGAACCTGCCGTTAGCTGCGCCGTCCACGAAGGTCCGGTAGGAGCCGTCAGTTACGAAATCGATCACAGCCTCTCCTTCACCCACTTCGCCACGATCAGCCCCGGCACGCTGTCCACCGCCCGGCCTGCATCCCGCGCCAGATCCAGCCGCTTGGGCAGCTTCACCTGCGGTACCAACAGAAAGATCGGTGCGGTGACCACTCCGCGTCCGGTCTTCGAGCGCGACACCACGGCCTGACCCTTGGTGTTCAGCCGGCCCTCGGCCACCAGCAGGCTCGGCCCCGTCCGGCGATAAACAAACTGTAGGCGCAGACCGCGCCGCCGCTCCCATTCTGCTGGAGTGATGCGTCTGCCACGCAACCCGCGCCCTGCCGCCTCAGTCGGGATGGCGAGCCAGAAGCCATTCTTCGATCGGATCAACGGACCGGTGTCATGCGCACCAATAATCTCAGGGGCGTTGGACCAAACAAGTGCGGCGGCATTCAGACTGTCACCCGCCTTCGGGTAGGTCTGGCTTCGGATGGAATTCGCAAGCCGCCGCCCAAGTCCCGCGCCAGTGATCTGGGCGCGCCAGGCGGTCTTCAGTTCGGTCCCGGCCTCGCGCATGGCAGCGCTCACGGCGCGTTCGCCTGCCGCAACCTCTGCGGCCATCATGGCAACGATGTCTGGGGTGATGTTCAGCTTCAGCTTCATGAGGGCCGTAAGTCTACAGTCCAGACCAGCCGCTCCGTATCGCGCACGGGCTCTCCCTGAATAAGGAACCCCTCGCCGTCGACCTCAATGCGGTCCCCTGGGCGCGGGGTTGGTACCTCTGCGACACGCAGGTCCAGTCGGGTGGTCTCAGACCAGAGCCGCGCACCGCCGAAGCTGGTCACATCGTCGGCGCGGCGCGTGACCACGCGGATGAGGCGAGGAGTGCCGCCACCTGCGATGTAGACGGCATCTCGGGCGATGTGAGGGTCGCGGAAGAGACCGTCGATCACGGCTGCAAATGCGGACATGGTCAGCAGCCTCAGTTTGAGCTGTGCAGCCGGATCGCGAGGCGGGGACGCTTGTTGACCGGCAGGATTGATCCTTCCGTCATCAGGTCGATCCAGCGGCCCTTGGCGTCGATCATCTGGCGGGCATAGAGCGGCAGGCCAATGGTGTTGGCGGTCTCAAGCAGGTTCGCAGGCCCGCCATAGGTGGTGAAGGTATCAAACGTGCCAAGCGGGAAGGCGATGCCCTCGCCAGTGGGGATCAGCCGCTCGGATGTGCCGTCCGATAGAGTGACCGATCCGTTGTATTCCTCAAACAGGACGCCGGCGAAGGGGAAGGCGCGGCGCATGTCCTCGCGCAGTGGCTGGCCGCCAGTGGCCGAGAAGAACTTGTAGGCTTCTTCGGTCTTGGGATGGCTGATCAGCTTGTCGAAGAACTCGGAGCTGACCAGCGCATGCGCAGTGATCATGGTCTCGCCCAGCAGATTGTCCTCAATCGCGCGCAGAGTATTGCGAACCTTGGTCTGGATGTTTGTTCCTGCCGTGCCAAAAACGAAGTCGACCGAGATCTGCTCAAGGCCGAACTCGGTGAAGTAGTTGTAGAGCGTGGTGCCTGCGCCATCTTTCACGATGCCGCGCAGCGCATTCATCTCCATGTATTCCCGGGTCTGGGCATGTTTGCGGCGCATGAGGGTGAGTTTGCGGTTCATCACCTCGACCAGCGGATCGGTCGCGTCCGACATCCCCAGCGCGGGCATGCCTTGGATGTCGGCGGGCAGGATCACGTCATCATGCGGGATCCATGGCAGTGCAAAGGAGCGCATCGAGCGGGTCTCGCGATTGCCGACTGTTGCAGGCGCGCCGAGCGGGACCGAGGGAAGAAGGCTGAGGACGCCCTCGCGCTGTTCGATAACAATGGCGCGTTGGCTGACGCCTTCAAAGCGGAACAGGCCAATCTGGCCGAGGCGGGTGTAGAGGTTGGGCAGGATGTTGATGGCCTGCGTCATCTCGGCGAGAGAATAGCCGCCCGTATCGAACGGGTTGCGGGTGATGGTCATGGGGTAACTCCGAGGTGGGGGTGAGACAGATCGAATACGGGCCGGATCAAGCGGTATTGCGCGCGGCGATTCCGAGGCTCACGAGCTGACCGAGCTTGGTGGTGATTTTGGCCGCATCATCAACGGTGGCATCAAAGCTGAGGACCGCGCGCGAGACGATGGCGGGTCCGCGGGCGAGGATGATGCCGGTTGCATCGGCCCCAGTGGCATCGACCGCATAAAGCAGCACGCCTGCTGCGGTCTGAGCGCCGTCCGCACCGCCGGAGGTGGCAAGCTTATACTTGCCGCTGGCGGTGATGCGCCCGAGCACGGCACCGACGGGGTAGGCGGTGCCAGCGAGCAGGGTTGCGGTTTCGCGAGTGTAGTTCGGGTTGACCTCGTATTTGAGGAGGTCGCCCATTGTGGGCGGTTGGGTCAGCACGGACATGGGCGTTCTCCAGTGATGGGGTCAAAAAGAAATCCCCCGCTGGAGTGGTGCGGCGGGGGATCAGTCAGGCAGAGGGGGTGTCGGGTGGTATCATCAGGCGATGTCAGTCCAGGGCCTAGTCGTCAGCCGCGCCCGCCGGCAGCGGCTGCGCGTTTTGCGGCCGCGACGATCGGGCTTTCCTTGGCGTGCGGCAGGACGGCTGAAGGAGGTGCGGCGACGATGTCGCGCGCGTCGGCCGCCGCACTTGCGCGCTCAAGGACCAGTCGGCGCAGGGCCTCTGGCGCGGTGCCCTCGCGCAGTGCTTTCGCCGCATCGATTGGGATGCCAAGACGCCCAGCCTGCGCCGCGATCTCGGTGATCTCTGCGGCGGCTTCACGGAACTGCGCCGACAGCTCAGCCAGGTTGTTGGGTTGCGCGGCGGCGTGCGCAGACGGGGCAGATGCCGCGGGGGCTGCAACCGGAGCCGGGAGTTCAACATCCTCAGCATCAGTCTCGCCGTCTGGCGCATTCGGTGCTGCATCAATGGCGTCCTGCAGCGGATCATCCTGATCATGTTTGGTGGCCATGTGTGCCTCCTGTTTGGGGTGGGGACGGGATGCGCGCTGAGTGCGCGCGGGTGAGAGTGCCGGGGTGTTTGCGACCAGCTGCTGGAAGGCGGCAAAGCCGCGCTGATCATCGATGACCTCATCAGCGAGGCCCGCTGTGACGGCGTCGGCACCGCGATAGGTGGCGGCCTCAGTGGCCAGCGCGGCGTCTTGGTCGAGCTTTCCGGCGCGTCCAGCGGCGACGGTCTCAGCAAAGAGGAAGCGCAGCACGTCGATCTCGCGCTGGATGTCACCGCGCACCTCGGCCGGAAGCGGCTCGTAAGGATTGCCGTCAACCTTGTGGCGACCTGAATGGATCAGCGTTACGCGCACGCCGTCCTGATCGAGCTGGCTGCTGAGTTCGGCATGCATCACCACCACGCCTATACTGCCCACCGCGCCCGTGCGCGGCAGTAGGATACGGTCGGCCTGAGAAGCGAGAGCGTAACCAGCTGAGAAGGCGTGTTCTGCAACAAAGGCCCAGACCGGCTTGTCGCGGCGCAGCGCGCGGATGCGGTC
>Ga0222654_1001335_pt1 | contig 10391 bp, 8 predicted proteins | sample AntAcemetagen421_FD_179805 | JGI IMG/M metagenome (GOLD analysis project Ga0222654, IMG submission 179805) | Saline water microbial communities from Ace Lake, Antarctica - #421 | ecosystem: Environmental > Aquatic > Non-marine Saline and Alkaline > Saline | place: Antarctica: Ace Lake | collected... | reverse complement strand
CTCTCTGATGGCGGCTTGGCCAAAAAACAGAAAACCCGCCTAAACGGGTTCTGTGTAGCTATCTCATTTTTGGAAATTTGGCTCCGACGGTAGGGATCGAACCTACGACCAATTGATTAACAGTCAACTGCTCTACCGCTGAGCTACGTCGGAACATGTGGTGCGTATAGCAATGTGATTCCGCCCCGTCCAGAGCGATTTGGCCGGTTTTTCAAATTCCTGTTACGGGGGGCAAAACACCCCCGATCCGCTGGAAAACGGCCCCTTCGCCAATGGCGGGCGTGGCTGTGACGATGCCTTTGCCATGCAGGTCGATCAGATGCGCCAGCACATTGCGTTCGGCAGCCTTGGTCAGCAGCGGCGACAGATCTTTATAGACAAGTGCGGTGACGGCGGACGCCGTGGCAGGACCGGCGGCAAGGGCCGCCAGAATCTGCGCCTCGCGCTGCAAACGATGACCGATCAGCCATGCCAGCCGCCCCTGCGGGTCGGGGACCGGCGCGCCATGGCCGGGATAGAAACAGGTGGCTGGCACGTCTTGCAGCTTGTCGCAGGAGGCCATGAAATCGGTCAGATCGCCATCGGGCGGCGAGACGAGCGAGCTGGCCCAACCCATCACATGATCACCGGAAAACAGCGCATCACCCCAGGCAAAGCACAGATGATTGCCGATATGGCCGGGTGTGTGGATCGCCGTGATCCGGCCCCAGTCACCCTGCAGGATATCGCCATCGGCCAGCGTCCGGTCTGGCGCGAAATCAGGGTCGATGCCTTCACCGCCGCCGGTCAGCCCGCGCGCGGCAAGTGCCGCCATCACCGCGCTGCGCCCCGCTGTCGGCCCGCCAAAGGCGCAGATCCCAGCACCGGTTGCGGCGGCAAGGGCAGGGGCCAGCGCGCTATGGTCCAGATGGCTGTGGCTGACAAGGATATGATCCACCGCGCGCCCGCCGATGGCCTGCAGCAGCGCGCCCAGATGCGCGGGGATCGCGGGGCCGGGGTCAATCACGACAATCCGGTCACGGCCCAGCAGATAGGTATTGGTCCCCGGTCCCGTCATCGCCGACGGGTTGGGTGCCAGCACCAGCGCCAGATCAGCGCGCAAAGCCAGAACCGTCCCCGGCTGTGGCGCGAATTCTGCGGTGGTCCGTGTCATCGGGACTTTCCGGCGGGACCAATGCCCGATACCGTCGCGCCATGACATTTCGCTGGATCAAAAACGCAATGCCGCGCGGGATTTACGCCCGTGCCGCGCTTATTCTTGTGTTTCCGGTGCTGTTTTTGCAATTGCTGGTGTCCGTGGTGTTTATTCAACGCCATTTTGACGGTGTGACGCGGCTGATGACAAGTGCAGTCAACATCGACCTGCAGTTTCTGATCGATACCGCCAATGACGCGGACACGGCACTGCAGGCCCGCGCCGCCCTTGCGCCTTTGGGGTTGGCACTGCAAATCCGCACCGCTTTGCCCGCCACCCCGCCGCCCGACGCTGATATCAACCCATTTGTTGATCTGACAGGCGCAACGGTGATCGACACTTTGCGCAGCGGGATTGATGATTTGCAGGTCGTGTCATTGGAAGACCGCGGGCGCGTGGTGCTGTGGGTCGCGACACGCCATGGCCTGCTGGAAATGGATCTGTCGCGCAGGCGGATGTCTGCGTCCAACCCGCATCAGTTGCTGGTCATCATGGTGGTGATGGGCGGACTGATGACGGTGGTGGCCTATATTTTCTTACGCAACCAATTGCGCCCGATCAAGCGGATGGCGCAGGCCGCCGCCGATTACGGCAAGGGCCGCATCACGCCTTTCACCCCCACCGGTGCGGTCGAGGTGCGTGCGGCGGGCATGGCCTTTCTGGATATGCGCAACCGGCTGGAACGCCAGACCCAAAGCCGCACGATGATGCTGTCGGGCGTCAGCCATGACCTGCGCACGCCATTGACCCGGCTGCGGCTGGGCCTGTCGATGCTGGACGAGGCCGAGGCCGCAGATCTGCTGCGCGATGTCGATGATATGCAAAAGCTGCTGGATGCCTTTCTGGATTTCGCGCGCGATGATGCGGCGGATAATCTGGAACAGGTGGTGCCTGCCGCGATCCTGCGCGATGTGCTGCATGATGCCGCGCGGATGGGCCAGAATGTCGGGCTTGCCGCGATCGAAGGGCCGGAACGCGCGATCAACCTGCGCCCCTTGGCGATCCGGCGCGCGCTGGACAATCTGGTGGGCAATGCCCTGCGCTATGGCACGCAGGCGCTGGTCGGGGTCAGCGTGACCGAACGCGCCGTGCGGTTCTGGGTCGAAGATGACGGGCCGGGGATTCCGCCTGAATTGCACGAAGACGCGGTCAACCCTTTCGTCCGGCTTGATCCCGCGCGCAACCAAGACAAGGGAAGCGGCGTCGGGCTGGGCCTTGCCATCGTGTCGGACGTGGCGCGCAGCCATGGCGGCGTCCTGCGGTTGGGCAAAAGCACGGTGCTGGGCGGGCTGAAGGCGGAACTGGTCATCAGTCGCTAGGATTATGTGCCTAAAAATGCGGCAGTTGCACATATCAGTGGTATTTCTGCGTGGTGTAATCCTTGCAGTCTGATCAGAACCCCGTAGGCTTTTGCTATGGATAACGATCAAGCACATTTCGACGAAATGCTGGGGGCCACCGGCGCCCGCCCACCCTATGCCGGATATGACGCGTGGTTCAGCGCGCAAGACCGCACCCGACTGGCCAAAAAGGCCGCCGAGGCAGAGGCGTTTTTCCGCCGCACCGGCATCACCTTTAACGTCTATGGCCAGTCCGATGCCGAAGAACGGCTGATCCCGTTCGATCTGGTGCCGCGCGTCGTGTCGAGCAGTGAATGGGCGCGCCTGTCGCGTGGCATTGAACAACGGGTCCGCGCAATCAACGCGTTTCTGTATGACATCTATAACCGTCAGGAAATCCTCAAGGCGGGGATCGTGCCGATTGACCTGATCGCCAAGAACGCGGCCTTTCTGCCCCAGATGATGGATTTCAACCCGCCGGGTGGCGTTTACACCCATATCGTCGGCACCGATATCGTGCGCACCGGCGAGAATGATTTTTATGTCCTCGAAGACAACGCCCGCACGCCATCCGGTGTCAGCTATATGCTGGAAAACCGCGAAACCATGCTGCAAATGTTCCCCGAGCTTTTCAGCAAGATCAAGGTCAAGCCGGTCAGCGATTACCCCAAATCCCTGCGTCGGTCGCTGGAAGCATCCGCACCGTCCAGCTGCGAAGGGCGGCCCTGCGTCGCCGTTCTGACCCCCGGCATCCATAATTCGGCCTATTTCGAACACAGTTTTCTGGCCGACCAGATGGGTGTGGAACTGGTCGAAGGCCATGATCTGCGCGTTGTGGACGGCCATATCGCGATGCGCACGACGCGTGGCTACCGGCAGATCGACGTGCTGTATCGCCGCGTCGATGATGATTTTCTGGACCCGATGACGTTTAACCCGTCGTCGATGCTGGGCGTGCCGGGGATCATGGATGTGTACCGCGCGGGCAATATCACCATTGCCAATGCCCCCGGAACAGGCGTGGCCGATGACAAGGCGATTTACAGCTATATGCCGGAAATCGTTGAATTCTACACTGGTGAACGCGCGATTTTGAAAAATGTCGAAACGCATCGCTGTTCCGAACCCGATGCATTGAAATATGTGCTGGAAAACCTTGCCGATCTTGTCGTGAAAGAGGTGCATGGATCGGGTGGATACGGCATGCTGGTCGGCCCCGCCGCCAGCAAAAAGGAAATCGCGGCTTTCGCGGCCAAGCTGAAATCCAACCCCGGCAATTACATCGCGCAGCCCACGCTGTCGCTGTCCACCGTGCCGATCTTTACCAAAAAGGGGCTTGCGCCGCGCCATGTGGACCTGCGCCCCTTTGCGCTGGTGTCGCCCTCTGGCGTCAATATCACGCCAGGCGGGCTGACGCGGGTCGCGCTCAAGGCGGGATCGCTGGTGGTCAATTCCAGCCAAGGCGGCGGCACCAAAGACACCTGGATATTGGAAGACTGACATGTTGGGAAAAACGGCAGGCGGTCTTTACTGGATGTTCCGGTTTCTGGAACGGGCGGAAAACACCGCACGATTGATCGAAGCGGGGTTTCGCATCGCGCTGACCCGCTCGAATGATGCGGAATCGGAATGGAAATCCGTCATCATCACATCGGCGGCGCAACAGGCGTTCGAGGCGCGGCATGATAAATATTCCAGCGGGAATGTCGTCAATTTCCTGCTGCGCGATCCCGAAAACCCCAGTTCGGTCCTGTCGGTCACCAAATCCGCGCGAGACAATGCCCGTCTGGTGCGCACCGCCCTGACGACCGAGGTTTGGGCTGCGGTCAATGAAACGTGGATGTTGCTGACCGAAACGCTCAAACGGCCGATCCCCGAAACCGAATTGCCCGCCGTATTGGCAACAATCCGGCAACAATCGGCACTGGTGCGCGGCGCGCTGGTCGGCACGATGTTGCGCAATGATATTTTCGATTTCTGCCGTCTGGGGACGTTTGTCGAACGGATCGACAGCACGGCGCGGATTATCGACGTGAAATACTATGCGCTGTTGCCATCGCCATCCTTTGTCGGCAGCCGGATGGATAACGTGCAATGGGAAACAATCCTGCGGTCGGTGTCGGCGCATCGGTCGTTTCGTTGGGCGGTCGAGGATGATTTCACCGCCCCCGCCATTGCCGATTTTTTGATCCTTGATGACCGGATGCCCCGATCTCTTAGCCATTGTGCGGCGCAGTTGGTGAACAATCTGGGCCATCTGGCCAAGGATTACGGCGAAGCCATGCCATCGCATGTTTTGGCCGACCGGATGAATGCAAGGTTGAAAGACCGCGACATCGGGTCGATCTTTGACGAAGGGTTGCACGAATTTGTCGGATCGATCCTGCGCGAAAATGCGGCGATCGGCATGCAGATCGAAACTGATTACAGGTTCAACCACTGATGCAGCTGACGATCACCCACAAAACCAGCTATGCCTATGATATGCCGGTGGATTTCGCGCTGCAAAAGCTGCGTCTGCGGCCCTTGTCGAACCCGATGCAGCAGGTCGATGACTGGCGGATCGACATCAACGGCGGGCAGATCGAGGCCAGCTATCTGGACCATTACGGCAATCACACCGATCTGGTCAGCGTGACACCGGGGGCCACGGCGGTCGAGATTACCGCGCGCGGGCAGGTCACGACCCATGACAAGGCGGGCGTTTTGGGCATGGTCTATGGCCGCGCGCCGTTGTGGCATTTCGCGCAGCCCACGCCATTGACAGCATCCGGGGCAGGGGTGCGCGATTTCGCGCGGTCCTTGGGCAAGATGAAAGACCCGCTGACATCCCTGCACGATCTGTCCAATGCGATCCGCGATGCGCTGCCCTATCGCACCGGTGTTACGGGGGCCGATACCACGGCCGAACAGGCGGTCAAGATTGGCGCGGGTGTCTGTCAGGACCATGCGCAGATTTTCATCGCGGCGCTGCGCACGCGCGGCGTGGCGGCGCGTTACGTCAGCGGCTATCTGATGATCAACGACATCACCGATCAGGATGCCGCCCATGCCTGGGCCGAGGCGCATGTGGACGGGCTGGGCTGGGTCGGGTTCGATATTTCCAACGGTGTCGCACCTGATGAAAAATATGTCCGTGTCGCCATTGGCCCCGATGCCAGCTGTGCTGCCCCCGTCAAGGGGATGCGCAAAGGCCCCTCCAGCGAGACGCTGATTGTATCTTTACAAGTTCAACAATAGTGCTGTGATCATATCCCGCTAAGGACGCCCCCAGATGACCTATTGCATCGGAATGCAGCTCGACCATGGGCTTGTGTTCATGTCTGACACCCGCACCAACGCGGGGGTCGATAATTTCTCGACCAGCAAGAAAATGTTCCACTGGCATGTGCCCGGCGAGCGGATGATCACGATCATGACCGCGGGCAATCTGGCCACCACGCAAGCGATGGTCAGCCTGCTGCGCGAACGGTCGGTGACGACCGAAGACCGCAACCCCAGCATCCTGCGCGAACCCACCATGTTCCAGATCGCCCGTCTGGTCGGGGCCACGTTGAAAGAGGTGATCGCCGAAAGCAGCCTCAGCGGGCAATCTGCCGAACAATTCGCCGCCTCTGCCATTGTCGGCGGTCAGATCAAGGGCGGGTTGCCCACGATTTTCCTGATCTATCCGCAAGGCAATTTCATCGAAATCACCCCCGACACCCCGTTTTTCCAGATTGGTGAGACGAAATACGGCAAGCCCATTCTTGTGCGCGCCTATGACCCGACGATGAGTTTCGAGGATGCGGTGAAACTGCTGTTGGTGTCGTTTGATTCCACCGTCAAATCCAACCTGTCGGTCGGTTTGCCCTTTGATCTGCAAATTTACGAAAAGGACACATTCGCCCAAGGCCGGGTGATCCGGATCGATGAACACGACACGGTTTATCAAGCGATTTCAAGTGGTTGGGGTGATGCCTTGAAAGAGGCGTTCCAGCATCTGCCATCCTACAAGGTGTGACCGCAGGGTGGGCTATCGCCCACCTTACACATCCTTGACCAAGCGCAGCGCATCATAGATCGCGGCATGGATATTGCGCGCACTGACCGCATCCCCGATCCGGAACAGTTGGAACGCCCCGTCAGGATTGGTTGCGACCGCCTGTATGCGCCCCGCGATCAGCGCGTCCTGATCGACCGCGCCCAGATTGCGTGATAGCGGTTTCAGCGCGAAATACAGATCATCCAAAGGCAATGTCCCGTAATTCACCACGATCTGATCATATGTCTTTTCCTTGGTGAAAGCGCTGTAATCCGTGCTGATCACCGCCCGCAGACGGTTGCCGTCGCGCGTGACATCCAGCAGGCGGCGCGTGACGGTAAAGGTCACATCCTTGTCCTGCAGCGCGCGCATATAGGGCACAAGGTTCATCCCCATGATGTCCGGCGCAAAGGTGCGGTCGGGTGTCATCACCTCGACGCTGGCACCTGCATTGGCCGCAACCTCTGCTGCCATCAATCCGGGGTGATCGCCGCTTTCATCATAGATCAGCACATCTTGTCCCGGTTTGACATCGCCCGAGATGATATCCCAAGCGCTGATCACCAGCGGATTTTCCTCTTTCTGTTCAAAGAGCTGCGTATTGGGCAGCCCGCCTGTCGCCACGATCACCACATCGGGGGCAAGGGCGGTGACATCCTCTGCCTCGGCCCAGGTGTTGAAATGAAAGGTCACATCGCGTGCGGCGCATTGCGCCATGCGCCAGTCGATGATGCCGATCATTTCGCGCCTGCGCGGGTTCTGTGCGGTCAGCCGGATCTGGCCACCGGGGTCGGGCTGGGCCTCGAATACGGTGACGGCATGGCCGCGTGCGGCGGCAACGCGCGCCGCCTCCAGCCCTGCCGGACCCGCGCCGATGATCACGACCTTGCGCGCCACAGGGGCAGGGGCGATGTCATGCGGCATCGTCAGTTCGCGACCTGTCGCGGCGTTATGGATGCACAAAGCCTCGCCCGCCTGATAGATCCGGTCAAGGCAATAGGTGGCCCCAACGCAGGGGCGGATGTCATCCTCGCGCCCTTCCATGATCTTGCGCAGGATATGCGGGTCGGCCATATGCGCCCGCGTCATGCCCACCATATCCAGCAATCCGGCCTGTATCGCATGGCGTGCGGTGGCCACATCGGGGATGCGCGCGGCATGGAAGGTCGGCAATCCTGTTGCCTGTTTCACGGCCCCTGCGAAATCCAGATGCGGCGCGCTTTTCATGCCCTGCACGGGGATCACATCGGTCATCGCAGGATCGGTATGGATGCGGCCTTTGATGACGTTCAGAAAATCGACCATGCCGGTATCGGCAAGGCGTTTGGAAATGGTGATGCCTTCCTCTGGGGTGATGCCACCCGCCGCCGCCTCGTCCGCCGTGTAACGCAGGCCGATGATGAAATCGTCGCCCACCCGTTTGCGACAGGCTGTCAGCACATCGCGCAGCAATTGCATCCGGCTATCGAGGCTTTGCCCCCCGTAAGGCCCGTCCAGATCATTGGTCAGCGGCGACCAGAATTGATCAAGCAGATGGCCGTAGACCTGCAATTCGATCCCGTCCATGCCACCGGCCTGCATCCGTTCGGCCGCATCCGCGAAATCGGTGATGATCCGCGCGATATCCCAATCCTCGGCCAGTTTGGGAAAGGCCCGATGCGCCGGCTCGCGGTGCCGCGAAGAAGAAACAGACGGCAGCCAGTCGCCCTTGGCCCAGCCGGTGCGCCGCCCCAGATGCGTCAGCTGGATCATCACCGCGCAGCCGTGGTCATGGCAGGCATCGGTCAGGTTCTTGATCCACGGCACGACCTCGTCCTTGTAGGCAAGGATGTTATTGAACACCGGCGGGCTGTCACGCGACACGGCGGCGGACCCCGCGGTCATGGTCAATGCGACCCCCGCCTTGGCCCGTTCGGCGTGATAGGCGGCATAGCGTGCCTTGGGCATCCCGTCTTCGGGATAGGCGGGTTCATGGCTGGTGGTCATGATCCGGTTGCGCAGGGTCAGATGCTTGAGCTGGTAGGGCTGCAACAGGGGATCGGTGGACATGAGCTGGCTCCGGGCTGGTTGGTGCCATACTGCCCCAAGCCGCGCCGATGTATAGCGGGTTTGCGGCAGCACAGAGGGTGACACCGACAGCGCGCCTAAAGGCCCCGCCCCGAACCTGCCTGGCTCGTGTGCATGGCCTGCAGCGGTCTATCATATATTCATGCGTATTGGCGGGGAAAACGCGACTGCGGGCGAACGTTCTCTGGTGGAAGTCGCCCTCATTTGCAAGGAATTTCTGAACCTTAGGTATGTGATTGATTGCCGACTCTTGATGGGCCTATTCGTGCCGCCTTACCCGGTCCGGCCCCGGTGATAACGGCTCATGCCTCACCGGCACTCTGCCGCTGGCGACAGCCAGCTTCGCTCTTGAGCAGGAAACACTCCCGCCTCGGGTCTGGCACCGGTCAACGAATCCGGTTGACGCTTTTGGTATAACACCCTAACAATCATTTATGCACCTTAAACCTATCCGAAAAAAGTTATCCGACGAGGTTCTGTCCCGGATCGAAGATATGATCCGGGACGATGTGTGGCCTGTGAAAAGCTCTCTGCCATCGGAACGCGACCTTATGGAGATGTTTGGTGTCGGCCGGCCCTCGATCCGCGAAGCGCTGTATCAACTGGAACGGATGGGCCTTGTCCGGATCAATACCGGCGAACGGCCAAAGGTGACCCGTCCAACGCCGCAGAACATGCTGACCTCGCTTACCGCCACGGCGCGGCTGCTTCTGGAGCAACCGCAAGGCGTGATCCATTTCGAACAGGCGCGACTGTTTCTGGAGATGGGGGTGGCACGGCATGTCGCCGAATTCGCCACCCCTGCCGCGATCCACGATATCGGCAAGGCACTGGGCGAGAACGAAGCAACGATCCCGCGGGCGCGGGCCTTTGCCATGACCGACGTTGCGTTCCACCGCGCGCTGACGGTGGCGACAGCCAACCCCATCTTTCTTGCAATGCACGAGGCGTTGGTCGAATGGCTGATCAGCCAACGCCAGTTGCCTGCGGACCCCGAGACCGGCAACCGGCGGGCATTCAACGACCATGTCGCACTGTTTCAAGCAATCGAGCGGCGCGATCCCGAACTGGCGGGACAGGTGATACGGAGGCACCTGGAACATGCCTGGCAGCGTTTCGGGCCAAAGACGACAACTTAAAACCTGAGGGAGGAAACATGAAACTTACATTGATTGCGGCGCTTGCGCTCAGCGGTGCACTGATCTCGCCGGCCCTGGCACAGGATACCCATGTCCTGCGTCTGGGGATGCAGGGCACCGAGGGCGACCCCCAGTTCCTGGGTGTTACCGAGGCCGCCCGCGTTCTGGCTGAAAGTTCGGGCGGGCGGATCACGCTCGAGATATTCCCGAACTCGCAGCTCGGCAACTTCACCGAAATGACCGAGCAGCTGCAGCTTGGCGAGCTAGACCTCACGCTCAATCCGTTCGGCGGCTTTGACCCTTGGGTGGAACGCGCCGTGCTGGCCTCGACGCCTTATGTGGTGCGCGACTTCGCCCATCTGGAAGCAATCATCGCATCCGATTGGGGTCAGGGTGTCGTGGCCGAACTCGCCGCCGACGACAGTATCCGGATCATCGACAACTGGTACTTCGGCACCCGCCACACGACCACCAACCGCCCGATCAACGGGCCTGCGGATTTCGCCGGTCTCAAGCTGCGCGTGCCCAACTCGGCGCCGCTTTTGTCATGGGCAACCGCGATGGGCGCGAGCCCCACGCCAGTAGCCTTTGCCGAGGTCTATCTCGCACTGCAAACCAACCAGGTC
>Ga0222654_1001330_pt1 | contig 10409 bp, 10 predicted proteins | sample AntAcemetagen421_FD_179805 | JGI IMG/M metagenome (GOLD analysis project Ga0222654, IMG submission 179805) | Saline water microbial communities from Ace Lake, Antarctica - #421 | ecosystem: Environmental > Aquatic > Non-marine Saline and Alkaline > Saline | place: Antarctica: Ace Lake... | reverse complement strand
TCATGAAGACGGTGGTCATTTCCGCCCGCTCAAACGGCCGCACCGCCCGCAGGAACGGCACATTGCCACCACCATCGACGAGGCTGGCGCCAAGCGCGGCGCCGACGATCAGGGCCGCGCCCACCCATGGTAATCCGGACGTCAGCGCGATCGCCATCGTCAGGATACCGGCGCTTGCAAATCCTATGATCAGCAGCATGCGCAACCCGAACCGCCGGCCGACCCAACCCCAAAGCGGCACCAGATACAGCGACAGGCTGCCAATCGATACAATGGCGCCGCCGGCGACTTCATCAAACCCGTTGGAGACGGCGTAGATCGGTGCATACACGAAAAACAGCTGCCACCAGGCGGACCGGCCAAAGGCCAGAAACCAGGACAGGCGCAGCCGTGGCTGGGCAAAGAATCGCGGCAGATAGCGCAGCGGGTTCGGGGACCGAAGCGGTGCCGATGCAACCGCCGGGTTGTCGGTGATCCGCAGGAACCAGAAGAATGCCAGCATCACCAGCGATGCCCCGGCGGACACGCCAAATGCCGCGTATTGGCTGGCATTGACGGCAAGCCAAACACCCAGCCAGGGGCCGATTGCCCAGGCACTGGCGGACAGGAACATACGAAACGGTTCGAAGCGGTTCATTTCACGCCGCGCGATATGATCCATGACATACAGGTTCAGCGTGATCGCGATACTGGTCGTGGCGAAGGCCTGAAACGCCAGGCCAACCACCAGCGCCGCCGGTTCCTGCATTCCGAACATTACCGCCGAAAAGATCATCGACAGGATACCGAAGGACAGCACCGTGCGACGACGGATACGCCGCACCAGCCAGGGAATGGTGAGGCTCGCCAGAACACCGATCAGACCGGCAACGAAATAGACCGTACTGACCTGCTGGGCATCCCCCATCAGGCGCAGCGCCTGCAGGGGAATTACCGCCAGCAGAACCGTCCGCGCGAACGCCTCCATGAAGAAAAGCGTGGAAAACACCACGGCGCGGGACACGCTGGAAGCGCCCAGCCAGACAGGCATATGAATGTCGCGCATTATCCTGCGCTATCCCAGGACCGAAAAGCTGCTGTCCCGGTTGATTTCCCGTCGGCGCGAATAATGGCCAAGATTTATATCCCGGCCGATATTCGGCAGGCGAAACTGTATCGGATTGCTGTCGTGGTCATGCCCGTTCTCGCATTTGGTGATCAGATGCGCCATCAACCGTCCTGCCGTCGGCGCATTCTTGAACTGATTGCCGCTGGTGCCGATCGCAACATAGAAACCATCAAGGTCGGTTCGGTCATAGATCGGAATCCAGTCATCCGAAACATCATAGAGTTCGACAACACCCCGGGTCGGGCTGGTAACGGGGAGCGTCGGCATGCGTTGCGCCGCGCGATAAAGCTGAACGGTGTATTGGTCGCTGAAATTGCGGTCGAAATTATCTGGATCGGCCCAGTCCATTGGATCACAGGCAGGGTTCTCGCCACCAACCAGCATGTTGTTACCGGAATCAGGCCGGGCAAACATGCCGATGTCACTGTCCGTCAGCACGCAACCGTCATGTTCGAAATCAAACCCGGGCGGCGCCGGCACATGTGCCACTTCCTGCCGCAACGCCCGCGTCGTGATGTTCATGCCGTCCTGTACGCCGGCCATCGCATTCAGTTTGCTGGAATGCGGCCCGCCGACATTGACGACAACCGGTGCATCGATCCGGCTGCCATCGGCCAGCGTGACACCGGCGACGCGCCCGCCCTTCTGCCGGATCTCGACGATTTCCGCGTTAAAACGAAATGTCCCGCCAACAGCCTCCGCGGCGCGCTGTACATTATGGGCCGCCAGTTGCGGGTCGTTCACATAGCCTGCATCGGGGAAATAAACGGCGCCGTCATGTTCCGGCCCGGTTGGTTCGCCAAACCCTTCGTCGGCAAGCAGCTTCGCGGGACCGAAGCGGCGCAGGTCAAAAAACGGCAACCGTTCAAGAATTTTCGCCCGGTCCCAGTCCTCCCAGGGAATGCCAACCGTATTCAGCCGTTCGCACATCGGACGCAGAAATTCATTCGCCTCGGTCCGCAGCACCATGCACCCCGCATTGCGAAATTCAGCAAGGCCCCGCTCATCCGCTGCCCCCAGATGTTCAGCCCAGTTGCGCCAGACAAAGACGCCTTCATAGGCAAGCGCACAGCCGTCAATCGTCGAATAGTGAAACCGGATAATAGCTGCGGAGCCGCTTGTAGACCCATATCCTGCGGCTGGCAGCCGATCGATATTCAGTACCCGCAAACCACGCTTCGATAGCTCCAGGCCGACACAGCTTCCAACAATGCCCGCACCGATAACGATTGCATCGTAACTGTCGCCCATAGCCGTTTCCTCCCGCGCCTGAATTTATCGCTGTATCACTATCTGATATTCTTATGCCCAGCGCCATCCAACATCGCGGCAATTGCACATCACGGAGTGTATTTTGAAACAGCTTTCCCGAACGTCCCGAATCGGAATCGTATTTGGCCTGTTCGTCATTTCCCTGGGGGGGCTTCTGTTTGCGGCCCCGATCCCTCAGGATCCGGCCTACCATCAATTTGCTGAAACCGGTCCCTTCCTTGGGATACGCCATTTTGGCAATTCGGCATCCAATGCCGGCTTTGCGCTGGTTGGTATCATCGGAATATTCATGACAGTCGGTGCGCGCGGGCAAAAAATTTTCGGTCATGCCGGAGACCACTGGCCGTATCTGGCCTTCTTCATCGGCGTGGCCCTGACCAGCCTAGGGTCGACCTATTATCACCTCGCGCCGGACAATGATCGACTGATGTGGGACCGGTTGCCGATGACCATCGCCTTCATGTCCCTGTTTGCCGCTTTCGTCACCGACCGGGTTACCCGGCACAGTGCCGCTGCCTGGATGCTACCGCTACTCGTCACCCTTGGTGTCGCGAGTGTCCTGTACTGGGACTGGACCGAAGCCCAGGGTCGTGGGGACTTGCGCTTCTACGGCTTTGTGCAGCTCTTCCCCATCATCGCCCTGCCGCTGATCTGCTGGCTGTTTCAGGGCCACCGGTATACCGACGGGCGATATCTTGGCTGGGTCGTTGTGTGGTACGGGCTCTCGAAAATTCTGGAGCATTTCGACAAAGCCGTTTCGGACATCACCGCGGGATTACTGACGGGACATGCGCTCAAACACCTGGCCGCAGCCATGGCGACCTATATGGTTATCCGGATGCTGCAGGCATCCAGGGAAGCAAGCAATCCCGATTAATCGAGCGATAGCTTCATACCGGCGTGCGTATGCATAAAACCAAGACCTTCATAGAACCGGTGTGCATCGGGGCGCGATAAATCCGTGGTCAACTGAACCAGCCCGGCACCGGCGGCGCGAGACCGTGCAATTGCATCCCGCATCAGCAATTCACCAATTTTCCGGCCACGGTATTTGCTGTCGACGCGAACGCCTTCGATCAGGGCGCGCGTCATTCCAAGGCGACTGAGCCCGGGGATCAAGGTCAGTTGAAGACAACCGGCCACGGCGCCATCAACCTGCGCCACAAGAATGTCGTTCCCGCCCTGCCCCTGTATCTTATCGAATGCGTCCAGATAGGCATCCGGCAGAGGGTCCGAATACTGTTCACGGCCGGCGCCAAGAGGATCATCCGCGAGCATACGAACGATGCCGGAAATATCCGCATGTTCGGCACCGCGAATAATGACGTCTTCGGAACCTTCGAGGCCAATGGTCGCGTCGTTCAATATTTTTCTCCTTATCCAATCGGTATGTCGCAACCGGCATTCCGGCAACCGGCCAGCCGCGGTACTCTTGTCGCAATCATGTGCGTATGAAGGAACCGAAATGCCACTCAGATTTGACTGTTATTATTCCCTGTCATCGCCATGGGCCTATTTCGCCGGTCCCCGGCTGCAGGATATCGCGCGACGGCATCATGCAACGGTGACTCTCAAACCCTATGACTTTCAAAAAGTCGTACCCGTGACAGGCGGCGTTCCCTTGCGGACGCGCCCGCAGCCACGGCAGGATTACCATGCGGTTGAGCTTGACCGCTGGCGCCAGTATCTGGGCATGCCCCTGAATTTGAAACCACGTTTCTATCCCCCGACAGACAACATAGCGCCAGGCCATACCGTTATCGCGGCAGAGCAGGCTGGAGAGGACGCAATGTTGCTGTCACACGCGATATTGCGGGCCCTGTGGTCGGAAGAAAGGGACATTTCCGACCCCGACATCCGCCGCGCCATTTGCAACGAATGTGGCCTGAATGGTGATCGACTAATCAATGCAGAAACAACCGATGCCGTCACCAGCGCATACAAAACATATACAGACGAAGCTGTGACGCACGGAATCTTTGGCGCCCCGACATACCGGTTCAACGGCACCCTGTTCTGGGGTCAGGACCGGCTGGATTTTCTGGACCGGGCGCTCGCGGTCGCCGCACCTGCGGCGACCGGATAAAATATTACGCCGCCGGTTCCGCTACAACGTAGCGATCCCGCTTTATGTTTTCGACATTCTGACCTTCAAGACGGATCAGCCGAGCCTCGCTGGCCCATGAGGGAGAATGCAGCATGCCTTCATTGTAGAGCTTTGCCATGCCCGGCTTTACGCTGTAATTGCCGGCAAACTCTACTTCCCCGGGTTTCCCGTCTTCGGGAGCCTTGGTCATCCGCCAGTCGGTCATTTCCGTCGAACCGGAAGCCTGGCCATAGATCGCCCAGGTCGGGCCATGGTCGTGCGGCGGACTGGCGTTACTTGCCTTGCGCACATGCGCCAGAATACAGAAACCAAGTACCTCGTCTTTGTAGAGAACTTCCCGACCGGCACTAAAATCCGGACCCACTGTTGCCGCAACAAAGGTTTCGTCTTTTAGCGCTTCCTCCAGCGCTTCAACGACCTTGTCGCGGCCAGCCGGTCCCGGGTCAGCCGACAACAACTCATGACATTTCGCAGCGAATGACTCCAGCGTATGCGCCAATTCACGTTCCTCCCACTTTAAAGCAGATCAGGCCGCAGTCTCGACCTCGACATAACGATTGCGCTTCGGCTCGTTGTCCATGTTCCGGCCTTCGATGCGGATCAGCCGCGTCGGCAACTCCCGGCTCGGCGAATGAAGGTCGCCGATATCGTAAAGGCGGGCCATGCCCGGCTTCAGGTCGTAGACTTCAACCGCCTCGACGGTACCGGGCTTATCGCCTTCGGCTTCGGTAAGCTTGCGCCAAAGGGTCATTTCCGTGACACCGGAAACCTGACCATAAATCGCCCAGTTCCGGCCATGATCGTGCGGTGGGCTGACGGCCTTGTTCCCCCGAACATGCGCAAATATGCAGAATTCAAGCTCCGGATCCTGATACAGAAGCTTGCGTGCGGCGGTTTCATCCGGCCCGATGTTTTCAGCAATGAATTCAGGGTCAACCAGCGCTTTTTCAAGCGCCTGACGGACCTTTTCACGCCCTTCGGAACCAGGTTCCTTAACCAGGATATCGTGACAATCAGCGGCAAACTGCTTAATGCTGTACCCCATCCCGTGCAACTCCTTCCAATCAAATTCGAATTACAGAATATATATTCAATATTCTCTATAACATTGCCCAGTCGGCAACGTCAAAATCAACCATCAGTTTACCACGAAGCGGCGCTATCGCTTTTCCAGTGCAACACAAACGAACGATAGGCCCGATACATTCCTTGAACTGCCCCACCAACCTGTCCATTTGAGACAGGTCGGCGCGTAAACGGAGTTGGTCAAGGACCATGGAACTGCTTTTTCTTTGTATTGGCCTCGTCCTGTTAATTCTTGGCGGCGAATTCGCGTTACGGGGAGCGCTGGGGCTTGCGCGCAATCTCGGCGTATCGCCAGCGATTATCGGTCTCACCGTCCTGGGCTTTGGCACATCCGCGCCGGAACTGGTTGTCACGGTTCGCGCCGCGCTGACGGGAAGCGTCGATATCGCCGTCGGCAATGCTGTCGGCAGCAATATTGCCAATACCTTCCTCATCCTCGGGATCGGGGCGCTGATATGTCCGCTGGTCTGTGACCCCAAGGCGGTATATCGCGATACCGGTTTTATGGTCGCTGCATCGGTCCTGTTATGCGTGCTGGGGTATTTCGGCGTCATCGAACGCTGGGAAGGCGTTGCGATGGTCATGGCGCTATTCATTTTCATCTGCTGGAGCTATTTCCACGACATTCGCACCCATGACGCGGCGGCGGACCTCCATACGGATATGGCCGATGAAAAACAGGACTCCCCGACAAAACCGCTCAGCATCGCCATCCATCTATTCGCGGGAATTTGCGGACTGGTATATGGCGCATCCCTGCTGGTCGATTCCGCAGTCACCCTGGCAGAGGCCGCTGGTGTTCCACAATCCATTATCGGCCTGACCCTGGTTGCATTCGGCACATCGTTGCCGGAACTCGGTGCAACCGCTATCGCGGCCTGGCGGCGACACACCGATGTTGCCGTCGCAAATGTGGTCGGCAGCAATATTTTCAATATCCTTGGCGTCCTCGGGGTCGGCGCCATATTTCACCCGCTGGAAATCGCGCCGGAAATTTCTGGGATCGACCAATGGATTGTACTGGCATCGGCAATAATCCTGGTCCCGATCCTGATCACGGGATGGCGGATAAACCGAATGGAAGGCGTCGTGTTGCTGCTGCTTTATATTGGTTATATCAGCAGCGTGATAATGCGCGTATGACGATGAAAATGATGCTTGCCAGAACCCTTCATCGGGGCCGCGCAAAGCATTGCACCACAGGACCTATCGAATGAAAGCTCCGTCCTCATTGCCGCGCGTTATCGGGCATCGCGGCGCCGCCGGGCATGCACCAGAAAATACGCTTGCAGGGTTCCGCACCGCCGCCAGTCTGGGCGTTAAATGGGTCGAATTCGATGTTCATCTGTCGCTGGACGGCGTGCCCGTCCTGCTGCATGACGATTCGCTGGACCGAACCACCGACGGCAAGGGCGGCGTCAGCAATTATTCTCTTGGCACATTGCAAGGATACGACGCCGGACAATGGTTTTCCGAGACCTATGTCGGCGAAACCATTCCAACACTCAGCGAGACAATACGCCTGTTGGCATCGCTCCAGATGGGCGCGAATGTCGAAATAAAGCCGTCACCGGGACAGGAAGCAGCAACAGGCCATGCCGTGGGGCGGGCCTTGCGCGAAGAATGGCCCGGCGACCTTCCGGCACCTCTGATATCCAGCTTCACGCCGGCTTCCCTTGCCGCGGTCCGGGAAACCGCTCCCATGTTCCAGCGCGGGTTGCTTCTGTCACGCGTCGCGCGGGACTGGGGTGATGACATGCGGGCACTGGATTGCCGGACACTGCACTGCAACCATCGGCACCTGGACAAGACAACCGCGCAGGAAATCCGGCGCGCCGGCTATCCTCTGTTGTGTTACACGGTAAACGACAGGGCGCGCGCCGACACCTTGTTCGAATGGGGAGTCGACACCGTGATCAGCGACCATCCCGATCGTATGCTCTGACAGCCGGGTGTTCAGACGACTGCCGTAACCGCAAGGTTGAGCGCCAGGTCGAAAGCATCGAAATTGCGCAAGCGGTGAGTCCCGGCAGGTTCCTTGACCTTCCTGTTGCAGATCAGGGGAACCCGCTGCTCGGTCGAACCACCGTGACTGCGCAGCGGTTCGGTGAGCCCTGACAGGTCGTGCCTGTCCGGATGGGTACCCAGCGTCATGTTTTGCGCCCCAAGCACCACAAGGTCGCCAACCCGATCCTGGGGCAGCTCGAAGCGCGCGCATGCCGTTTTGTTGTCGAGCACTTCCAGAATGCCATCCACGCCCGAAAGTTGAGCCGGGATAATGGTCGCGAGCAGGGGATCATTCAGATAGATTGTCGCATAGGAACCCAAGGCTCCATGATGTACGACATAAGGATCGGTGATCGGCAATATCACCCGCGTCCCGCCAGCGCCAAACCACGTATCCAATAACTCTTGCAGATAGACGACATTCACCGCGCCAGTCGACCCGTCATGCTTGGCGTTCATCCCGTGATCGGCCGTCAGCACAATCGTACACCCCATGGCGTCCAACTGTGACCAGTAGCCATCCATCATGGCGTAAAATTCGTTAGCCGCCGCCGAGCCGGGAGCATGCTTGTGCTGCACATAATCCGTCGTCGACAGATACATGATCTCCGGACGATCCCGAGCCATGATTTTCGTTCCGGCCGCAAAAACAAATTCCGACAATTCGGCGCTGTACACGGACGGCACCGGCATGCCGGTCAACGTCACGACATTATCGATTCCATTTTCATCCATTGTCGCTTCGTCGGCCTTTTCAGATGAAAAGCAGACCCCCTTCATCCGGTGCCCGAGTTGCCGTCGCAATTTATCCTTGGCAGTGACCACGACAACCTTCGCACCGGCATCGGAAAATGCCGCGAGAATCGTGCCACAGCGCAGGAATTTCGGGTCGTTCATCATCACTTCCTCGCCGGTATCCGGATCGAGGAAGAAATTACCGGCAATTCCGTGCACCGAAGGCGGCGCGCCGGTCACGATGGACAGGTTATTCGGGTTGGTGAAACTGGGAACAACACAATCCGCAATCGCATCGAAACCTTCGGCGCGCATTTGCGCCAGCCAGGGCATCCGTCCTGCAGCAATTGCCTCATCCATATAAGCCGGTTCCGAGCCATCGATACAAACGACGACGACGGGATCGGAAGGCCAGCGATACTGGCGTCCGTTTACAGTGACCGGTTGCTTCTCAGTCATACTATCCCCTCACGCCGCCAGCGGACCGCATCGCTGTACGCCCATCTGTTTCAGAGTTTCCCGAATAGCGTCTACCGCGCCCCCAATGACCGTTTCATCCAGCCTGCCGATACAGCCGATGCGGAAACTATCCGCCGCTGCCAGTTTACCGGGATAGATGACATAACCTTTTGCCGCCAGCCGGTCATAAAACACCTGAAAGTTAAAGGCTGGATCGATCGGCATATGAAACGTGACGATAATCGGTGCCTGCAACGCATCCGGCAGCAACGTTTCAAATCCCATTGCGCGCATACCCGCTACCAGAACATCGCAATTCCGCCGGTATCGCGCGCCACGCCCGGCGACCCCGCCTTCAGCCACATGTTCCGCAAGCGCCTGATGCAGGGCCGCGACAACATGGGTCGGCGGGGTAAACCGCCACTGGCCATTGCCTTCCATCGCATGCCACTGGTCATAAAGGTCAAGGCTGAGAGAATGCGCATTGCCCTTTGTTTTCGAAAGAGCCGCTTCCCGGCAGACGACGAAGCCGATACCCGGCACACCTTCCAGGCATTTATTGGCGGACGCCGCAACGGCATCGCACGCAACCTGCCCCATATCGAGCGGCAGGGCGCCAAACGAGCTCATGGCATCAATGAGCAAGCGTCTCCCCTGCCCCGCGACAGCCGCGGCAACGGCTTCAATCGGGTTCAGGATACCGGATGTCGTTTCACAATGGACGATCGCGACATGTGTGATTTTGGAATCAACCGCAAGGCGATCGGAAATCGCCGCTGGATCCGGCGGCGTGTCTTCCGGCGTTTCGTAGATAAGAAAATCCCGTCCCAGATAGTCGCAAATCTTCGCCATGCGATGTCCATAGGCGCCATTTATGACCAGTAGAATCTTGCCATCGCGGGGAACGAATCCCGCCAGCATGGCTTCGACCGCGAAAGTGCCGCTGCCCTGGACCGGCACGCAGGTCAGATCATCACCACCGCCGGCAATCGACACGACATGCGCGCGCAACTCACGATTAATCCGGATAAATGCCGCATCCCGGGAGCCCCAGTCGCGCAGCATGACCTGTTTCGTTTCCGATGACGTCGTCAACGGGCCGGGTGTCAGCAAATAGGGGCTTTCGATATCAGTCGTCATGGTTCCGGGCTCACATTCTGATTGTAAACGCAGATTACCACGGAACGGTGTTCCTGACGGAAGTCGAAGCAGGAAAAAATCGACCCGCCCGGATGATGAAGCACCGGGCGGGTCGGCAAGGAATTAATCCTTGTCCATGATTTCCTTGATCTTCGCTTCGGTAAGACTGATTTCAACACCAGCCCGTTCGGTCTGCAGCAGCATGGCGGACCGGGAATCGCGACCTTCCCAACCCCGGTTCATCGCTTCCGTCATTTCCATCAATGTCAGATTGGCAAGACGCATCGGCACGTCGTATTCACGGCCAACTTCGCAGGCAAGGTTGACGTCCTTGCGGGCAAGTTTCAGCGCGAAATCAGGCGGGTCGAACCGCCCCGGCAGGAACTGGCGCGCCATCGTGTCGAATACCCGTCGGCGACCCAATGCCCCTTTGCGCAATGCGGTCCAGAGACCTTCGGGATCCACGCCGGCCTTGACCCCCATCGAGAAAGTTTC
>Ga0222654_1001325_pt1 | contig 10454 bp, 20 predicted proteins | sample AntAcemetagen421_FD_179805 | JGI IMG/M metagenome (GOLD analysis project Ga0222654, IMG submission 179805) | Saline water microbial communities from Ace Lake, Antarctica - #421 | ecosystem: Environmental > Aquatic > Non-marine Saline and Alkaline > Saline | place: Antarctica: Ace Lake... | reverse complement strand
TAGCGGCAGAGGATGATGATGGTAATGCGGCAGTCAAAGCAAAGCCAACCAAGCCAGCAGTAAAGCAAATTAGCGAGCAAGACCTGAATTTAGCGCTCAACAGCGTTGGGCACGCTCAAACGCTAGACGACCTGAAGAACGTTTACACCGAGGCAATCAAGTTTTGTGGCTCAGACGATGCAGCCAAGGCGCACGTTATTGCGGTTAAGAATCAGCGTAAAGAGGAGTTGTCAGCATGAGTCATACCCCCGAACGATGGAACTTTCAAGATAACACGGCCTACAGGACGCCCTGGACGACTAACCCGTACAGCATTACTGTGAGGAAGGCCGGCGTTCACGGGACAACGATTGCCAACATACCGAACCGCAAAACAGTTCCCGCTGCTGAGCAACGGGCTAATGCACTGATGATGGCCTACTCGCCTGAAATGTTAGAGCTTTTACGCAGATTTATCGGCTGGTATTCAAACAAAACAAAAGACAATTTTTACAAAGCAATGCCCTTTAAAAACCAGCCACCGGAGATTCAAGACGCAATGAAGTTGGTTCAAAAAATAACAGGAGAATCGTATGTCTGAAGAACAGGGAACGCCTGAATGGATGGCGTGCAGAACCGGCCAAGTGACTGCCAGCCGTGTAGCTGACCTCATGGCTAAAACCAAGTCAGGTTACTCAGCCAGCCGTGACAACTACATGGCGCAATTAGTGTGTGAGTTGGTTACAGGCCAGCGTGAGGAGTCCTACAGCAACGCTGCTATGGCTTGGGGCACTGAGCAAGAACCTTTTGCACGCGCAGCATACGAGGCCAAGGCGAACGTTTTGGTTGACGAAGTAGGGTTCATACTCCATCCGACAATTGCAGGCTGTGGAGCTTCACCTGATGGACTGGTGGGTGACAGTGGCCTGGTTGAGATTAAATGCCCAAACACCAACACCGCACTAGAGGCTTGGTTGAAGTGGGCGGACGACAAGAATCCAGTAGCTAACAAGTACAACACCCAAATGCAAATGCAGATGGCGTGTACACAGCGCAAGTGGTGCGACTACGTTATTTACGACCCGCGAATGCCTGAAAAAGCTCAGTTGTTGGTGGTGCGCGTAGACCGCGACGATGCTTTTATTTCAGAGATGGAGTTGGAAATAACACGGTTTATTGAGGAGTTAAACAAAAAAGTAGTCAAGCTAAAAGCTGCAATGGAGGCGTTATGAGTGCAATTTATCAAATCCAAAAAGATTTAATGTCTGGCAAGTCAATCACGCCGTTGCAGGCTTTGAATCAATACGGGTGCTTTAGGCTGGCTGCTCTAATCCATAAGTTACGCCAAGAGGGGATGGTCATAGAGACAGAATACGTCACAAAAAACAGTAAAACGTTTGCAAAATATTTTTTAACCACAGAGGAATAATCAAATGGCATATGAACAACGCGACAACTCAGGCTCACTTTTCAAAAATGACCGCAAAGAAAAAGAAAACCACCCGGACTACAAAGGCTCATGCATGGTCGGTGGCGTTGAAATGTGGATGAGTTCATGGCTCAAAACAGGCGCAAACGGCACGAAGTTTATGTCGTTCAGCTTCCAACCCAAAGACCAGCAGCAGTCTGCAACGCAGCAAGCACCTGCACGTCAAGCTCCACAGGCAGAGCCTGACTTCATAGACGAATTGCCGTTTTAAGAGTAGACATGTGGCCTTACATATTTGCCGCATGGATAATATCCGCGTGGCTTACACATATCATCACCTGCCTGCTAACCGGCTCGTGGGGTTTTCTAATAGCAGGTGCGCTGTTGTTCCCAATCGCTTGGGTACACGGCACGCTAATCTGGTTTCAATAGGAGTAAATAATGGAAAAAGAACTTAAAGAATACGTCAGCTTGCGCGTACCAAAACCACTTCACACCAAGCTGGTTTCCCTGGCAAAGCAAAATGAGCGCTCGTTGACTGCGCAAATTGTGTTTTTGCTCAAAAAAGCAATAGGGTAAACACCTAGAAAAACAGCTTAATAAACCTCCTGTTTGGCCTGTCTTTGTGTATAAAATAAACACAAGATAAACAAACAGGAGAAAGCAAAATGACACAATTTACAGACCGCACTATTCGTAGTGATTGCCAATGGGTAAAAATTACCCGCGACAACAAAGAGCGCACTTTTACCTTTGCACGCGGCTACAGAGGTAAGTACCAAGCCCAAGAAATGCAAACATACTCGTTTAAATACGTTCCAAACTGGGCGGAGGCGACTGAAAAAGCCACAACAATAATTGCAACATACTAAACAAACGAGGCTTCGGCCTTACTAGGAGAAAAAAATGAACTTTGAAAGCCAAGACGAATACGAAGAATACCTAGAATCTCGCCAAGAGCGTGAAGACTGGGAACACGAGCAACATGACGTTAAGAAAGACCGCAACAATGAGCAATAAATTTTTAGCCAGCCTTGGATTATCGTCCTACATCGAACTTGCAGTAATTGTCGCTGTATCAATTGCCGTTGCATACAGCCTGCTTTTGGAGTTGTCAAAATGAGCGCAACAGGAAACGTAAACCCGACTAGATATACGGGTGACTTCAAATCTACACTGGAGCCACGCGACTTTAGTTCAACTCCGGTTCGTTCTGGCAGCGAGGAAAACTTGGCTTTCCCGTCTCGCGTTGGCAGGTGGTTGTTTTACCGTGATGGCCGCAAGGTGCTTGTGAAATGATTTACAACACAGGGAAAGTGCTAATTGGCCTGCGCTACAAGCCACCAGTACGTCAGCATATTGGCCGTGACATGATGCTCTTGCAAACAGCGTTATTGGCCAAGCCTAAGACCGCGTGGCAACGTTTGACTGAATGGTTGGAAGTATGACCCCATTGGGACACGGCGTGATGATTAAGCGTGTAATTGCCACGCTTGAAGAATTCGGTGAGTTGTCAGGCGCTGAAGTTGCAGAAATATTAGACGTGACGAGGTTTGATGCTCATGCCGCTTTGAGTAAGCTAAAAAGACGAACAAATGACGGGTTAAAGAAAGCGCATATTGTTAGATATGTATATGACAATGAAGGCGATAGACGCTATCCTAGACCCGTCTACCGGCTTGGTGATGACACGTGTAGAGCCAAGCCAAAGTCCAACGCTAAAGCTATTGCAAAGAAATACCGAGATAGCAAAAAAAGGCGGATGCAAGGCACGACCGTGTTTAACTTAGCTTCAAGGCTTATAGATTGTGGCGCAAGATGAAATGCCCAGAATGCGGGGCTTGGGCGGCTGTTAAAGAGACGAGACAGCGCCCGAACAACGAAACATACAGACGCTATGAGTGCGCGAACTTGCACAGATTCACAACGCTAGAGGCATTTAAAAAGCTGATACGTTCCACAACTCGCCCCGCCACTCAACACAATCAGGGTTTTTGTCGTTAACCATGCAAATTTCTGGAGAAATTAGACTGCCGTCACGCAAATTTAAAACAGCAAACCCAGCTCGCCAATTCCTTGGGTTGTCTTCCGCATAGGCAAATTGAGGGCCAAACGGTTGCGATAATGTTCCAGTGTCAACCCCCCACCTCGTCCCGTTGTAATCAGTCCAAGCGGAGGCTTTTAGGCTATGAAGGTGGCCTGTAACAATGCTTACACCGCTTCCCATTGTGTTGTTGTGAGTCGCGTGTATGCCGCCCTTCCATCGATGCTTGACCATCACTTTGTCATTTAAAAAACAACTTGTCGTATGTTGCCAATCCTCAAAATGGTCAATTAGATTAAACCCTTTGATACCGATAAACTCTGGAGCCATTGCCGCCAGGCGCATATTCATGCGAGCATCATGGTTTCCAAGAGTCCAGATTAGTTTGCACTTGGGATTTGCAAGTTTAGCCGCGTCATCAATTTCGCCCAAAAACATTTCGCATGCTTTAAGCTCTTCTAAAACAGACGGTGTTTTTTCCCACCCATTTGCAGGATGCCTGCTGATACTGGCCCCATCAAAAGCGTCACCATTATTTACCACTACGGAGGGTTTTAGCTCTTCAATAAGCCACAACAAAGCCTTGAAAGCTGTTGTTCGACGGCTAGGCCAAAAATGCGCATCACTGAAGACTATTACGGTCCCATTTAACATTCCTAAATTTATTACTGTCGGGGATGTATAGACTGAGTTCGCTTGGCCATAATGCGTGTTGTGATACGGCGTGGCCACAAGTTGTATGCTGTGCTTGCGTTCAATGTTTCGCCTACGTTTATTTGCTTGCGCGACACTCATACCGACAATCAAAGCAACTTTTGTAACGCTTTTATGCAAAGTCATCAGCTCAATAAATTCTTCGTCAGTTACTTTTGATAAAGCCATTTAAAATCCCGTTTGTTTACGCTAAGGCGAATACGTCATCGCTTAACGGAATCTAAAGATAATTTTCTAACCTCGGCAACCCTGCGCGTCCAACCCTTGCCAAATCTGTCAAAATTACTTAGCGACTCCAGAAATTTCTGTCGTTTGTCGCAGTATATGTTGATTAGCTCGGCTGGCGTATGAGCCGCTACAGCGCTTAAAGTGTTTGGGCCAATAGCTCCATCAGGGATTGCGCCAGCAGACTCTTGTAGCCACTTTGCAGCGCGTCCTGTGCCACTATTTATGGCTGCATCAAAGACACAATAGTTCAATCCGTCTGGTAACTCATCGGCTTTTACTCTGTCCCAGTATTTTCGCTTGTAAAGCGGCTCAACGTCCAGTTGCGTCATCGACTTCATACTGCCGTCTTTTACTGCGTGACCCAGCCATTCCTCCCAGACAGCTTTTGTAACACCTAAATTCGTCTCGCCGCCTGTGTCTCTTGGGTCATTTACCCAACCGCCCTCATGTTTAAGTATGTGCGCTAGGGATTCTTTGTAATTCATAGTGAGTCAGTCGCCTTTGGTTTTATTTCAATGCAAGTCATATCAAACGCAGCAACTTCAGTGTTCGTTGCTAGCTTACGTCTAACTTGAAAATTCTGGGCTTCGCACTGTTCAATAGAAACAGACAATCTCCCGCTTTCAAATCCGCAAGCGCCGCCGAACAAACAAATAAACGAAACGGGCAACCACACCATGATTTACTCCCTGTTTGACATAAAACCTGATAACTTTTCCTCTTTGTCTTTACTGCCTTGGCTTGAGCCAAAATAGTACGACAGAATTTGTGTTACAGCGGCAGATAGCACGCCAAGAATGTATATCAAGATATCCTTGGCTTCTGTCTTTACTTCGACAAAGATAAGCACTGCAAACAGAGCAAACGACAGACCAACAACCCCAAGCGCCAAAGCCGGTGTGACAATTTTATTAAGCAGCGGTGCGTTAGCGCTATTTGTTATTGCCACCTCACGCGCTCGCGCAGAGGCTTTGTCAGCTAACACAGCTTGGAATCGCGCTTGCTCCAGTTCCTGCAACTTTATTGTCGCCTCTGGGTCTGCTTTAATCGCCGCCGTGACCGCTTCCAACTCGTCAGCCACCCCAAACTTGGTAGCCAACGCAGACACTGCCAGGCCACCCAAAGGGCCAGCAAGAGCAGTAGCAATAGCAGGAGCCGAGTTTTTGAGTAATTTGAGAAGTTCATTCATTATTCGCCCCACCCCAAAGCCGCTTCAACAAAAATAGAAACCTCGTTTGTGCCGCTTGATGACTTTGCTTCAAATTGAAAGTCTGTCTTTTCGCCAATAACAAATGGAATTTGTCGGTCAAATGATTGTTGACCGGTCTGCCACGTTGCCTCGGCAACCCGCAAAATGCGACCATTGCTAGACCCTAAAGTCTGGCGGTAAGTCAAATACTTATTTGGGTTAACCGTGCCTGAAGTTAAATCTATGCGTAGTAAATAAAGAGACTTGCCAGCAGGTACGGTGTACAGACAAGCCTGTGTAGCGCCCTGACCAGCCTCAATCCAGCCGTGTACTGTCCCGCCAATGCTGGCGCTAATGTTGCCCACGTTTGAGCCACTTAATATTACAGCGGAATTTACTCTGAAAAACGCTTGAGTAGTGGACACCGCTGATGTTCCAATCAAGGTGACCGTTTCTGAAATCTCAACATAATCAAAGTCTAGACCGCTAATCAAAACGCTCATTGTGTCTGAGGCAGAACTAGAAACCACAGACAAGACAGACGCGGATGATGGGTAGACGTAAGAGCCGCTATCGTTCCAGAGTGTTTCAAACGCAGTCCCAACATCACGGTTGAATCCAAAAATGTTTACGGGTTTTAGATTGTTGTAATGACCCCTAGCGACATCAAGAAAGACGCTGGTTGTCGTCATGTGTTCGTCAAGTTGATACGCCATTTATTGACCACCCTTTGTTACTACAATCCATACAAGCAAAGCAACAGCGCCAATGCCTGTTACCCCCAGCAGAAACACTGCAATGCCCGTCAGCACGCCTTTAATGGCTTGTATGCGCCTGCGCTTCTTAAGCACTATTGCACGCGCTTCTGCCTCTCGTTTTTTTCTTGCTTCCACCTGAAATGCAAGCCACTCATCCCACAGACCTGGCCGGCCTTGGTAGATGAACATTTCTTTGATCTGTATCTCGTGCTGCTTGATTTGCTCAAGCGCAAAGAATGCTTCTGAGTCTGAGCCTGACCCGCTTGCCTTCTTGGAAATCTCTGACTTGGAGTCAAAGAACTTAAAGATGTGCTGGCCTGCCGACATGATGTCGCCACCGTTGGCAATGGTTTCTTTTATGACAGCAAAGGCTGCGTTGGCAGCAGCAAGCTCTAGCAGCATTACCTAAAGTGGCTCAAAGCCCAAGTAAGGCCACCGCCAAGCATCGATGCTATTGTCATGCCCATCCAAAACCCGCCCCTGCCTTTGTTCGCCAGGGCAAGTAGCTCTTTGATGTCTGTATCCATAGACTCGACTTTAGTTGTCAAGTTCTCAACTTGAGCAATCAAACGGCCATATTGAATCGGGTCTATGTTTTCCATTTAAATATGGTCTCCGCTGGGGTCGTAAGGGTCTAACAAAGGTTCAAACCACACTGCTACAGCTTTGCGCCAGCCAGTGCTTGTTGCGTTGTGACGCTTTAAACGAGCAGTTACCGTCATTTCTTTAGGCCACTCAAGCAATAACAACGTTAAAACCATTGCGTTGATTATAAAGTCAACCAGCCACCCTGCAAGCAAAATCGGGTAACCGAACACCATGGCGGTCTTGGTCATCATGCCAGCATCCTTAACCCTCTTTAAGTTCATCACTGCAAGGTAGAACACCCAGAGAATGTAGAAGCTAAGGGCGCTAACTGCAATGTACCAGCCGCCAAGTGCTAGATAGTTCATCTTATTATCCGGCAGCAGCTTGTATCGGAGTTAAATCTTCCGTTGTCCAGTAATCCTTGGCCAGCATGCCGACCAGATGCTCTTGATTGCGTGCCAATGTGTCTGTTTCTTCGGCATTCAAAGCAGGTTTTGCTTTTAGCGCGTTAATCAGGTTCACACTGTCCATGGCTGCGGAGTAGTGCTTGGCGATTTGCTCAGAGGTGTTTTCAATAATCATGGTTTACTTTTAAGGGTGGGTTAAAACATAAGCGTCAAACTTTGCATTCAGTTCCTGCAAGGCTTTTACTAAAACAGGAATCAAAGCGGTATCAACCATTCGCAGTTTGTCTGCATCTTCATTGTCTACTATGACAGGGTTGGCACCTTCTAGCTCTAGCACGTCTTGGGCTTTAAAGCCGTAACGCACCCCGCCATTGGTTTCTTCAGAGTCCCGTGCAGTTCGGAACTGATACGCCGTGGGTTGCAACGCTTTGACAAACTCAAGGCCGTGGGGAACAGGCGCGAAGTTAGTCTTGTCCCGCGCATCTGACACCACCGTCCAAGCCACTTGAATGTAGGCGTTCGTGACAGCCGTAGACCCCATGCAGAACCTGTGGTTTTCGGTTGTCGGGCTAAAGACCGGTGTGTAGGCGCCTCCTGAATTAAGCGGATTGATTGACGTATTTCCGCTACCTGTGGTGTTGTAGTAGAGTGCATACGCTCCATGGGCTGTGTTGGCGCCGCCTGTGGTGTTGTTGAGGAGTGCTTGGAGCCCGCTGGCTGTGTTGCTACTGCCTGTGGTGGTGTTGGTGAGTGCAAACCGCCCATTAGCTGTGTTGCTGTAGCCTGTGGTGTTGGAGTTGAGTGCGCTCACCCCGCTGGCTGTGTTTTCGTAGCCCGTGGTGTTGTCGCGGAGTGCGTTCACCCCGCTGGCCGTGTTGTTGTAGCCTGTGGTGTTGGATTTGAGTGCGCTCTGCCCATTAGCTGTGTTGTTGCTGCCTATGGTGTTGTTGCGGAGTGCGTCCGTCCCGCTGGCTGTGTTGCTGGTGCCCGTGGTGTTGGCGTTCAGAGCGCCTGAACCCAATGCGGTGTTAGACGCTATTGCACCTGCACCTTTGCCTACTCGCACGCCTGACAGGGTTGCGTCGGTTGTGGAGGAGATAGCTCCGGTTACTGCCAACGCCCCAGAGTTCACAGCAGCCAGCGTAGAGGTTCCTGATGCCGATAGCGTGCTGAATGCACCCGCAGACCCAGCCGCAAGAGTAAAGGTATCGGCTGCTTGGTCAAGGCTGCCAACGGTTATCCACGCATCATTGTCGGCGTTGCGCTGCTTCAAAACGCTTGGGTTTGCAGATGTATCAACCCACCATTGATGGGCAAACATAGCGCCAGGCTCTGTTGCGCCTGAGTTGTTGCTTGCCAATGCTGGCAGAGCGTCGTTTAAGTCGGCGCGAAATGCAGGGAAGCCCTGATTAACAATACTCATATCATGTTGGGACATCTTATAACTCCACTCCGTAGCCTTTGGCTACATAATCAAAACTTCGGCTTACAGCCGTACCAGATGAATTTTTAAAGGTTATTGTAAACCCCGTGCGAGACTTTGAGGTGATTTCGTAGTAGTCGCCTGTCTGCATATCCTGTGCACCGATACCGATTGCCGGTGTTTCCCTAAAGCCTTGCGCAAACGTTACAACCTTTGCGCCAGCACCAGAAACAACATCATTCCCAGATATAGTGCGGTCAGGCATGTCGACGTTAACGCTTAACTGAGTAACTTTGGGTGTGGCTTGTTGGTCTGTCGTGCTTAACTTAGCTCTAAACTGAATGGCGCGTGCCCTTATGTCAGTAACTGCAAACGATTGCCAGTCCGACCATGTCGGCGTGCCGCTTGGGTTGTCCTGGGTATGCCTTGCCTCTATTTGTACGTCTGTATCGTCAAAAGCGTTTACATCGCCTTCAAATTCGCCTTGCCGGTCATCAAACAAACCTTCGGCCGAGTCAAACAATACAACGTAATCTAAGCGTGTGTGTTTAACGTAGGCTGTGCAACGTGATATGTAAATTGCGCCCAAGTCAACGTCAGTTGCAAAGTAGTAGTAGCCAAATGCATCTACGTTACCGGAGCCGCCATCAAATAAACCGCTTGCGTCATCAAAATCACCCGATACAGCGTCGAACAACACGCTGGTGTTTAGCACTAAAGCATCGTCTTCATCCAGCTCTACTGTGTCGTCAAACGTGCCGTTAAAATCTGGCGCTTCGTTTATGGCCTGCACAAAATTAAGAGACTCAACCGCTGCAATGTTTGTATCTAAAGCAATACTTGCTGGAGCCGCGGATGCCAAGCCTAGCTTATCCACAGCTTTAACAAAGTAAGTTCCGTTTCGTGCGGGCACAAACACAGAAGTTGCTGGGCGAGATACTTTTGGGACAAGAGACACCGAGTTTTCGTAGCTACCACCACTGTCGGGTGATGCGTAGCGAACACGGTAGTAAGACAAGTCAAGGTCTGGGACAGCGTTCCAAGTCAGCAAGTATTGATTGCCAATCAGGTTGCCGGTTAACCCTGTAACGTTTTCAGGAGGCGCAGTCTTGCCAATAACCTCGTGGTTACCGGTAGCCCACTCAGAGCGAACGCCAAAAACGTTGATTGCCCTGGCTCTTACATTGTAAATAGCCCCATCAATAACGTTTGCAAGCTGGAATATATTCCCAGAGGCTTGGCCTAAGTTTAAAAAATCGTCAGAAGTAGAAGGTTTGGCTTGAACCTCGAATCTATCTTCAAACACGTCGCTACCTGTTACTGTAACAACTAGCTGTGTAATGATAGTTTCGGCGCTAATAGCTAAAGTGTCTGTAATGCTTATACCAACTGGTTCAGACACAAAGCCACTTGGCAGGTTTGTGTTTGGTGCAGGGTCGTATGTCTGTTCTTCGCTGGTAGACCAGTCGTACACATCAGTAGAGACTTCGCGCAAATCAATGTCAACACCAACAGTCTCTCCAAAAGCAATGTTTGCACTTACAACCTCAAAAGGTTTGCTTGACCAACCCATCCGCGTGTTGTTGATTTGCACAATGTCACCGACGTTGGCCTTCATACCAACCAGCTTCATTGGCATTGCAACCGTGATTTGCTGTCTTGCCCTTAATAGCTCTATCTTGGCCAAACGCTGCG
>Ga0222654_1001310_pt1 | contig 10527 bp, 8 predicted proteins | sample AntAcemetagen421_FD_179805 | JGI IMG/M metagenome (GOLD analysis project Ga0222654, IMG submission 179805) | Saline water microbial communities from Ace Lake, Antarctica - #421 | ecosystem: Environmental > Aquatic > Non-marine Saline and Alkaline > Saline | place: Antarctica: Ace Lake | collected... | reverse complement strand
CCGCGTCCCGTTTGAAATCGTCGTCGAAATTACCTTTGCCCATCATGGCCTCCTTGCCTCAAAATTAGGGAAGAAAGCGTCTACGAATCTAGGGGCTATTCAGTTTTCTTTTCGTTTGTGATCCAAAGATCAAGAGCATTGTCGATCAACTCGCACAGACCAGTGGGTAAGTCGTAGTCGCTGATTATCGAAAGGAACAGCCGCTTCTTGGGCGTTCCATCGATCATTTCCAGCTGCTGTTTACTCGTTACACCGGCCACAGGTATCTCCAGAGATAGCTTCATCAAGGCGGCAACCACACTTTTCAGTTGTTCAGAAAACACCCTTTTGTGTCGGTTTGTCTACATAAAACCCTTTGTTTTCATAGTTGCGCGTCCGGCTTTGCCGGACCGGGCTGTCGTGAACCGAGACCCTGCGGCTCTCGGCCATTCGGCTTCCATCCCTCGCGCAAGGACCTGCTGACAGCCTCCGGCTGACATCCTTTTCTTTTTGTTTCGGGGCCTGCGGCCCCCTGGCCGTCAAGACCAGGCCCTTGCGGGCGAAGGCGGGGCATTCCCCATTTTTCGGTGCGCTTCGCTTCCCTGCCAAAACGGGTGATCCCCCTTACCCCGCCTTCGGTCCTGACTGCCTCCCCCCGCTCATTGGCGCGGGCCTAGTCCGGTTGCATGCGCAACCGCATAACAGACTAGGAGAAAGAGAAATGAAAACCGATATTTACCAGCGCGTCACCGACCGGATTGTTTGTGACCTTGAACAGGGCGTGCGGCCTTGGATGAAGCCATGGAACGCCGAGCATGCCGCAGGACGGATCACGCGACCCTTGCGGGCGAACGGGCAGCCCTATAACGGGATCAATGTTCTGATGTTGTGGGCAAGTGCCGTCGAGGGCGGCTTTGCCGCGCCAATCTGGATGACCTACAAGCAGGCCTGCGAACTTGGCGCGCATGTGCGCAAGGGCGAGAAAGGATCGCCGGTGGTCTACGCATCCACCATCACCCGCACCGAAACGAGCGAGAAATCCGGCGAGGAAGAGGCGCGCGATATTCCCTTCATGAAGGGATACACCGTCTTTAATGTCGAGCAGGTCGAGGGATTGCCGGCTCATTTCTACGCGCCTGCGGAAGCCCGCCTTGATCCGGTAGCACGCAACGCGCATGCGGAGGAATTCTTTGCCGCGCTGGGTGCCGACATCCGGCATGGCGGCAATCAGGCTTATTATGCCATGACGCATGACTATGTGCAGATGCCGCCCTTCGAAACGTTCTGCGATGCCGAAAGCTATTATGCCACGCTGGCCCATGAATGCACCCACTGGACGCGCCACCCGTCACGGCTGGAGCGGGATTTCGGCCGCAAACGATGGGGCGACGAAGGTTACGCCATGGAGGAACTGGTCGCGGAGTTAGGCGCGGCGTTTCTGTCCGCCGATCTCGATCTGACGCCGGAGCCGCGCGAGGACCACGCCGCCTATATCGCCTCATGGCTCAAAGTGCTGAAGGACGACAAGCGCGCGATATTTTCTGCCGCCGCCCATGCGCAACGCGCCGCCGATTACCTCAATGGATTGCAGAAAGGCGAAAAGCAGAAAGCCGCATAGGTAATGCGGTCGGCAAATTCGGGCCGGGCGAAACACCCGGCCCGAATTGCTCCGCTTATCCCATAGTTGGTTTGATTGGGGGAACAGTAGCTACTTGAGGCTCGACGCTGATTTTCTCTTCTGTTGCGTCATTCCAGAAATTATCGGCGATGTTGAATGCGCTTTCCGCTATCGATCTCAGACCGGATTTTTCTATTTCGGCATATTCTTCGCCTGCTACCGTGATGAAGGCCTGCCGAGCACCTTCTCGTGCTGCGTCGCCAATGCCAAAACCAACGATATTCCCCGCTGTTTCTGCCAAGCCAACGGAAAAAGCCGCGCCTGCCTTTTCGAAATCTCCCTTCAGCGCATGTGCACCAGTTTCATATGCGACAAATCCGGCTGTGACTACCGCGCCAATGACAGGAATTCGCTTGCCAAAAAATTTCACCCCCATACCTGCCGTACTAAGGAAATTGCGCGAAACTTTTTCAATAGCACTTTTCCCAATCTTAGTGTCCGCGGCTTCAATGGCGCTCCCCACGGCTGCGCCGACATAGTTTCCTTCCGCCAAATCAACTGCGACACCTGCAATTCCAGTTCCTTTTGCCGCCTTAGATTCAATTCCAGCGGTTCTTGTTTTTACATGATCCGGAATTAGAGTTGGCGTGAAGGTCCTGCCCCCCTCTAGAACCATTTGAGCATTATTCCGTGTCCGAATATCAACGTTTGGATCGTTAGCCACGCTATCGACAGCGGCAAACAGACGACTTTTATCTCTGTTAAAATCTGATGGAGTGTGATCTCGATATATGGCCATAGAATTGACGATATTCGAATCATCTATTTTTGCCCAATTCCCAGTATCGTATAAGTCAAGATATTCATGCAGTTTTGCGGATGAATATGCTTTAAGGGAGCCGTCAAACTCTAAGTGATCAATTACTCGAAGTCGCAGTTCTCCATTTGCATGAAATGCTTGTTTCCAATCAGCATCCAGGGTGTTCCCAAAGAAGTGAGATGATAGAGCTGGGGCAAGCCAATATTTATGGGGTTGTTGTAGGAAACCCGCCAATGATCTGGAATTGATGTAGTCCCTTACAACTTTGGGATCACCGCCAGAATCAAGATATTTTGTAAGCGCAAATTGATCCGCGTAAAATTCTTCTCCATGCGCCCCCAGATTTAGCCCTTTCGATTGAGCGTCCATATGCCCGATTTCATGGTAGGTATCTATAAAATCACTATCTTTTTTTGGAATGGAACTTCTGACGTCATGTGCATCTAAAGCAAAATCATTAGCCGCCTGTTGAAGAGGGGAATTTGTTCCGCTTGGCCTCATCATGGCAAAGAAATCCGGTTTATCACCGCCGGAAAATTTAAACGAAGTAACCATTGCTGATCTGCCGTCAGCAATTCCTTCGGATAGCGCATGGAAATTATCTATTTTTCCGACTGCGGGATTAAATTCTAACCAACGCGTTTGTACAGCACGAACACGATCACTGAATTCAACAGAATTGAATCCCTGGTAAATAGAAGGTCGCCAATGAGGAAAGTCTTCCGGCTTATAAGTTAAAACCGGAATATTACCTACCATGGCGCTTATTTCTGCGTCTGTTGGAATATTTAAACTTGGCAATCTCCCCCCATTTTTATCAATTATTATAGGTAGTTATAGTTAAAAAGGGCTTAATTAGAGAAATTAACCTTTTCCAATCAATAAGTTACGTAGTTATTTCCGGGCGAGCGAAGAGGTATCGTTTAGAATTTGCAAAATTGCGGCAGCGAAATTGGTAAAATCGCGGCCAAATACCGACGGGCATCCGCTTCTAGCGGAAACGTCGCAGCACTTATCGCTCTATCGTCGGGCCGCGCGACCGCCTCGGGCGTTCGCCCTCAGACCGTGTACGTTTTTCCCTAAAGGCTTCCCGGCGCGCATCCTTCGCCACGTCAAAGTCGTGCTTCAGCGTGGACGGCTGCTGTGCTGTCTCTAGGGCGACGTTTTGCTCCGGCGAGTTCCGCCGTTGCTGACGGTATTCATCACGGCGCTTATCGACATCGGGAGCCACGCGCAGCGGTTCCTTCACCGCAGCGCCCAATTTACGCTGATGCGATTGCACCGGCTCCGGCGTTGGAGTGGCCGCCTTTTGTTCGGGCGGCGCGGGCCGATCCACTGCCTTTCTTTTTTTAGAAACGCTACGTTCCGTATTTTTGGTTGGGGCCGTCGGCGGATGCGCTTTAGTGCGCCATTCCTTTTGCATATCCCTGTAGATTTGGTTGTCCGCCCGGACTTCCCGTCTTGCGTCGTTCAGGGCATCCCGTTGGCTGGTTCGGGCCTGCACCAATTCACGGCGTGCGGACAATTGTTCTTGTATCACCCTGTCTTTGTTGGCTTGATCCCGAGAAGCGCCTTGCTGCGCCTCGCGCATGTTGAGTTCCATGGTCCGCCTGTGTTCGCCGCGCATGCGGTCCCACAAGCCTTTAAAACCGCCGCGAAACCGCGCCTGCCGTTCCAGATTTTCCGTCGCCTGGCGCTCCTGCTGCAGCGCACTCAAAGCCGCGCGTTCCGTCCGTTGACCTTCCACCAGGACCTTGCGCTGCTGTTCGAAGGCTTCCCGTTCGCGCCGGGCTTTTTCATCGAGCTCGCGCTGAAAGCCCTGCATTTTGGCGAGCATACCGGTGGCGATCTGGTTCTTCGCGTCGTCCACGCTCTGGCAGTCGGCTTCCTTGCCGATCCGCTCGCGCAAATCCTTGGTCTTCACATCCGCCCAGCTGCGCAACGGGTAGGCTTCGCCGTGATAATCGACAGCGACAAAACCCCGGCGATCTCCGCGCGCCAGTTGGAAGCCCCGTTCCGCCAGGGCATTCGTCAGCGCGGGTTTTGAATCGGAAATTGCCCAGGCATCCTGAATTGCGGTTTTGATATCGCGCGGGTCCCTGCCGATCCGCTTGGCCTGCTGCCATTCCTCCAGTGAGAAATTGAGTGGATCGCATTGGCTGCGATCCGCAAGCCCGCGCGGCATGGTCCAGCCATGGTCGCGGTGCAGTTCCCGTGACACGTCCATGAGTTTCAAACCGCTGTGAGACATCGGGATAGCTATCATCCGCTCGCCGTCGATGCGGCTCCACACCGCATGGGCATGACGGCGACCGTTCTTTTCATGAAACACGATGGCGCGCGGCTGGCCCGTCAATCCCAGCTTGTTCTCGATACGCTCTATGGCGTCTTCAAAATCTTTGGTCGGCACGTTGGCTTTGGGCGGCGGGTTCAGGCTCAGCGAGAAGAACGGCTGTTTGGCCTTTGTCCCGCGACTGATGGCATAAGTTTCCATCAGCGCGCCCATCAGCGTATCGGCGGCAAAGCCGCGCAACTGGTGGAGTTCGGCGTGATCGTTCTCTTCCTTGAGCAGATGCAAGGCGAGGTCTTTGGCTCCACCGCGTTGATTGCCGACCAGAATCACGGCTACGTCTCCGATCTGACGCCCAGCGCCTTGATCAGTTGGCTCCGCATGTCGCGGACATGGAGACAGGCAAGTTTTAACTCGGCTTCAAGTTCCTCCGTGACCGGCAGCGATCCGGATTCGGCGGCGACGGCCAGAAGGCAGAGGCTTGATGCGAGTTCCGATTTCCCGAGAGCCGCCAGGATTTTCGCTAGCAGCACATAGTCGGTTTTCGGTGTGGGTTTGGCAGGCTTGCGCGGCTCATGCGCATCCCCCAGAAGTTTTTCGCGGCTATAGGCCCCTATGGGCTTGCTGCCAGCCATACGTTTCAACAGAGCGCGCTCATCATCGCTGAGGCGGATACAGAAGGGCTTACGGGCCTCTTGTTTCACCTTGGTCTTGGAGTGCCGCGCCACATGGCGGAAATCAGGACTGGCGGGTTTGACATTGGAACGGCTCATGGCGACGGCCCTTCCGGATCGGCGGCTACCGTCTCGCCGGAGTTATCCCCAAGCGCATCGAAATCAACATCCAGGTGCTTAAGTTGGTCTTCCCATTCTGCTAAGGTCTCGAATAAGGTGTTCAAGCTTTGCCCCTCGGGGGGCACCATTTCTTCCCAACCAAAATTCACCCGGCACCGATACCGCGCCATTTTCGCGCGAACTACATCTGGCACGCTCCGGCAATCCCGATTAACCTTGTGGCAGACGTCCGGACCAAGCGCCCGGCCACGCCCCCTGAGTACAGATTGAAGGAGCCGAGACCGTGCCGGATTCCACAGATGACGTTTTCGAGAAATATTCCGTCGGCCAGCCGGTCCCGCGAACCGAGGATCCGCGCCTGCTGACCGGGCACGGGGATTACACCGATGACCTGAGCGTCCCGGGCCAGGCCTATGGCTATGTGTTCCGCTCGCCCTACGCGCATGCGAAGATCCTGTCGCTGGACGTGGCCGAGGCAAAGGCGCAGCCGGGCGTGCTGGCGGTGCTGACCGGGCCGGACCTGGTCGCCGAAGGGGTGAAGTCCCTGCCCTGCCGGCTGGGAATCAAGAGCCGCGACGGCAGCCCGCTGATCAAACCCGACCGCCCCTCGCTGGCGCTGGGCCGGGTGCGCTATCTCGGCGAGGCGGTGGCGATGGTCGTCGCCGAAACGCTGGCACAGGCGCGCGATGCCGCCGAACTGATCGAATTCGACGTCGAACCGCTGCCCGCCGTCACCGACCCGAAGGAAGCCGGCAATCCGGACGCGCCACAACTGCATGACGAAGCGCCCAGCAATCTGACACTGGACTGGGAAGTCGGCACCCCCGATGCGGTGACGCAGGCCTTTGCCTCGGCCCATCACGTGTCCACCCTGACCTTTCGCAACAACCGTGTCGTGGTCGCGGCGATGGAACCGCGCGCCGCCGTCGCGGTCCATGATACGGCGCAGGATCACTACACCCTGCACATCCCCAGCCAGGGCGTCTTCGGCCTGAAAGGCACCATCGCCGAGGCTATCCTGGGCATCAACAAGGAGCAACTGCGGATCATCACCAAGGATGTGGGCGGCTCGTTCGGTATGAAATCGGCCCCCTATCCGGAATATATCGCCGCCCTGGTGGCGGCCCGCCTGACCGGACGGCCGGTCAAATGGTGCGATGACCGCTCCGACAGCTTCCTGTCCGACCAGCATGGCCGCGACAGCTGGGTCGAGGCCTCCATCGCCTTCGACGCCGAGGGCACCTTGCTGGCCGGGCGGGTCATCGGTCATGCCAATGTCGGCGCCTACCTGTCGCCGGTCGGCCCCAATCCCGCCGCCGGCAATATCATGAAGAACTTCCCCGGCATATATCGTCTGCCGCATATCCATGTGCGGACCATGGCGCGCTTCACCAACACCACCCCGATCGGTGCCTATCGCGGGGCCGGACGGCCGGAAGGCGTCTATTATATGGAGCGGCTGATGGATACCGCCGCCCGCGAGATGGGCTTTGATGCGCTCGACCTGCGGCGGCGCAATTTCGTCACTGCGGCGGAGATGCCCTATACCTCGGCCAGCGGCATGACCTATGACAGCGGCGAGTTCCCGGAAATCGTCGAGGCCGGGCTGAAACATGCCGATTGGGACGGGTTCGAGGCCCGGCGCACGGAATCGGAAGCGCGCGGCAAGCTGCGCGGTCGCGGCATCGCCTGCTATCTGGAGGTCACCGGCCCGCAGGCAACCGAAATGGGCGAGCTGCGGTTTGAAGAAGACGGCACCGTCACCATGGTCTCCGGCTCTCTGAATTACGGGCAGGGCCATGCCAGCACCTTCGCGCAGATTGTCACCACCCATCTTGGCGTGCCGTTCGAAAAGCTGCGCCTGCTGCAGGGCGATACCGACGAGCTGATCGCGGGGTCCGGCACCGGCGGGTCGCGCACCGTGATCGCGGCGGGCACGCTGTTGCTGCATGCGTCGGACATGGTGATCGAGAACGGCCGCAAGCTGGCCGGGCATGTGCTGGAAGCGGCCGCCGAGGATATCGAGTTTACCCGGGGCACGTTCCGCATCGCCGGGACCGACCGTGCCATCGACATCATGGACCTGTCGGCACGGGTGCGGGCGATGGGGCCGCTGCCGGACGGGTTACCCGCCTCGCTGGATGCGAAGCTGGCGGAAGAAACCCCGCCATCGGCCTTCCCGAACGGCTGCCACGTGGCCGAGATCGAGGTGACGCCGGAAACCGGCGAGGTCGCGGTCGTGCGCTACAGCGTGATCGACGATTTCGGCACCCTGATCAACCCGATGCTGGTCGAGGGCCAGGTGCATGGCGGCATTGTGCAGGGGCTGGGCCAGGCGCTGCTGGAACACACGGTCTATGACAGCGAGGGCCAACTCGTCGCCGGGTCCTATATGGATTACGCCCTGCCCCGCGCCGATGAAATTCCTGATTTCACCTTTGCCTCGCGGCCCGTCCCGGCAAAGACAAACCCGCTGGGCGCGAAGGGCTGCGGCGAGGCCGGGACCACCGGCGCGCTGCCATCGATCATGAATGCGCTGGTCGATGCGCTGCACCGCCAATGCGGGGTCACCCATATCGATATGCCGGCCACGCCGGAGCGGGTCTGGTCAGCCCTGAACGGAAGGGGTTAAGCTTCCCGGTAGCACGCCATCGCCAGGAACCGTTCGGGAGGAACGACGCCATGGACATTGCACCGGAAAAACAGCGCGACATGCTGCGGCAGATGCAGACCATCCGCCGGTTCGAGGAACGCGCCTCCGACGATTACCACGCCGGGGACATCTACGGCGTGGTGCATTGCTATATCGGTGAGGAAGCAGTCGCCGTCGGCGTGTGTTCGCATCTGACCGATGACGACAAGATCATCAGCACCCATCGGGGACACGGCCACTGCATCGCCAAGGGCGCGGACCTGAACCGCATGATGGCGGAGCTGTATGGCCGCGAGACCGGCTACTGCAAAGGCAAGGGCGGGTCGATGCATATCGCCGATTTCGGCATCGGCATGCTGGGCGCGAACGGCATCGTCGCCGGCGGGCTGCCGATCATCGCCGGGGCGGGCCTCGCCGCGCAGATGGACGGACAGGGTGGCGTGGCGGTGTGCTTCTTCGGTGACGGCGCCTCCAATGCCGGGCCGTTCCACGAGAGCATCAACATCGCGGCGAAGTGGAAGCTGCCGATATTATATGTCTGCGAAAACAACCTGCATTCGGCGCAGACCCCGGCATCCAAAACCCTGGCGCAGGACGATGTGGCCGCGCGGGCGGCGGGCTACGGCATTCCCGGCGTGATCGTCGACGGCAATGATATCTTCGCCGTGCATGAAGCGGCCGCGGTAGCGGTCGCGCGGGCCCGGGCCGGCGAAGGCCCGACCCTGATCGAATGCAAGACCTATCGCTGGCGCGCGCATACCGAACGGCCGGGCCAGCCCGACCAACGCGACCCGGCGGAAATCGAAGCCTGGAAGAAGACGGACCCCATCGCCCGGCTGGTCGATCACCTGAAGACCCGGCAGGGCCAGTTCAGCGACGAAGAGTTCGAGGCGATGGATGCGGAAATCCTCGGCACGATCCAGGCTTCGGTCGAATTCTCCAAGGCGAGCCCCTTCCCGGCGCCCGAAGCGGCGCTGGAAGACCTGTTCGCGGATTGACCGGAGGGATATGGACATGCGCGAAATCACCTATGCCCAGGCCGGCATCGAAGCATTGGCCGAAGAAATGCGCCGCGACGAGAAGATCTTCCACCTGTCGACCGACGCGCCCGGCCCGCTGATCAAGGAATTCGGCGAAAGCCGCATCCGCGCGACACCCATCGCCGAAAGCGCGCTGACCGGCATGGCCATCGGCGCGGCCGGTTCCGGCTACCGCCCCATCGTCGACTGGCGGCAGGTCACCTTCGCCTTCGTCGCCATGGACCAGATCGTCAATCAGGCGGCCAAGATCCATTACATGTTCGGCGGGCAGACCAGTTTCCCGATCCTCTACCGCGCCGGGGTCGGCGGCGGCGGGCGCAGCGCGGCCCAGCACTCGCAGAGCCCCTATTCGATGTTCATGAACATGGCCGGGCTGAAGATCATCCTGGCATCCACCCCCTATGATTTGAAGGGGCTGCTGAAATCCGCGATCCGCGACAACAACCCGGTGATCTCGTTCGAGTGCAACCGGCTGGGCGGGATGACGGGCCAGGTGCCGGACGCCGGGGACGACTACACCATTCCCATCGGCAAGGCGGATATCAAGCGCACGGGCACAGATATCACCATCGTCGCGCTCGCCTGGCAGGTGCATGAGGCGCTGGCGGCGGCGGAAATACTGGACAAGGAAGGCGTCTCCGCCGAAGTGCTGGACCCGCGCACGCTGGTGCCGATGGATGTGGACGCCATCCGCACCTCGGTGCGCAAGACCGGCCGCCTGCTGGTCGCCGACGAAGCCGGCCCGACCTGCGGCGCCTCGGCCGAAATCGCCATGCTGGTCACCGAAGACCCGGAAACCTTCCGCGCCCTCAAGGCCCCACCGAAACGCGTCTGCGCCCTACAGGTCCCGATCCCCTATAGCCCGGGGCTGGAGGATCACGTGTTTCCGGAGCGTAACCGGATTGTTGCGGGGGCAAGGGAGGTGATGGAGGCTTAGGTGGTTCGTTATAAGACCGATAACGGCAGCTCGACAACAGCGGCAGCACAACATTTTTAATGACAAACTTTGTAATCGAGGTTCGAACCGGTGAACGCAAAACAATACCTAGCCCCGACGTTGTCTGCCAGTCATCGCGTCGCCAACCGAGCCCAATCCGTTGAAACATCACCCTCTATTTGGCTGATGCATGTCGTATCCTGAAGGACAGGCTCGGTAGATGATAGTTGTCCAGTTCGTCTAGCTCAAAGCCCCGCGCCATTTTATGAGACATATATTGCTGCAGTATCTCGAAAAACCCGACGAGAGTATTCGGCCTTTCTTCGTGACCCATCCGATTCAATGCGTCAAACAGCTGTATCCAAGTAGCATAGGCAGCATCGTCCCTTAGATCTG
>Ga0222654_1001302_pt1 | contig 10556 bp, 13 predicted proteins | sample AntAcemetagen421_FD_179805 | JGI IMG/M metagenome (GOLD analysis project Ga0222654, IMG submission 179805) | Saline water microbial communities from Ace Lake, Antarctica - #421 | ecosystem: Environmental > Aquatic > Non-marine Saline and Alkaline > Saline | place: Antarctica: Ace Lake... | reverse complement strand
TTCCACCTTTTTCACCTCCCACGGCAGTGGCAGTTGCAGTAACCTCGCGTAGTGTTCTTCGACTGTCATAAGCCTTCTACTCTTAGCCTCTCAAACGACTCTACCCACACTAAAACGGGAAGACCCCGCAGCCAACGACTGAGTTGCGAATGTCACGTGGCACGCGCAACCAGCAGAAGCGATTTCAAGGGATTCCATTTCGTCGAGATCTTTTGAAAACATCGCCCTCATTAGGTCTTGGGGTTTCACTCCACTAGCCAGTCTTACCAGAATATTATGTTCTGTCGGTTTTTCGCCCGGTATAGCCGCAATCAGTATATTCCACCGTAACGCCAAAGAAATTGTTTCGAGAGGTGTTTCCCAATTAAATCTGGGGAGTTCTTCAATGGAGTGAAATTGTTTCGTTCGATTGTCTGAAAAGGTAACCAACACATTTGTTGTGAAGGATAATTTTTGGTATAGTGCTAGTTGAGTTTTTACTGCTTTTTCGAGTGCCCCGATTCCTTTTAGATCTACCAATATATCTCGATTGTATATTTGCGTATCAGTATCTTGCTTTTCAGTTAGGACACGAAACAGGGCACCCATGTCACTTTTACCCATTACTGCAGTTACTTGGTTATTCTTCATAAATATAGTTGGGGCTAAAAAAGGGCCTAAGAGGGGTCAAACGCACAGGATAAAGATGAGTTAGGAGATGGCGACTAGTGCGGGGTTAAAGAGACCCGATTGAATCATGTATCCCAATGGAAACGCTTCGTCAGACTTGTCGCCATTTCGCTTTTCCCACGCTTCGGCGATGCCTTTAAGATCCGCGGCTCGGATGAGAGTAATTGTAACTCCTGAATCCACGGTGAACTGCATCGCGAGTGCTTGAGACTCGGTGGTAAATTCAGGGCCGATCACCCAGAAGCCGGCGACTGGTCTTTCGGAATTACGGATGTAACCGTCGAATTGCTTCACATGGTCCTTTAAGTGAACCGCCTTCTCCTTGGATTTGTTATCCCAGACGATCACGCGATCACGGAACGACAGCACTCCATCGGCGTGGGCCGAGCCGATCAGTTTGAGTGGTTTGTGGTTCAAGCGCTTTTCAAAAAGGAAGTCCGTCGCATCTTCGAAGTGCGCCTCACAATCGAGGTCTTTTTCGATCAGCTGCTGACTTCTCAGGAAATCAAGATCACGCGAAGCAAAACTTTCGTAGTTATCATACCACACCTGTCGCGGATCACCCTCCACACTCGTCTGCTCGATGAGGTTATCGTAGAACTCAACCAGTCGATCAATGACCTCGGATTTGGTTCCGGATACTATCATACCCAGCTCGCCACACCATTTCTTGAGAACACTCGGCTCAATACCGTCCCGAGGGCTTGTTCCTCCCAGCAGCACCTTCGGCGAGACCTGCTCCAATACAATTTGCTGGAACTCTGGAAGAGTCAGACCTTTGTCGGCCTCGATTGCGCACTTCTTCAAGACGGACACGATGTAAGACTTCGAGCGAACCGCCTTGTAGTTCACCAACTGGGAATATCCATACTTGCGAATTTCGTGCCCGAACAGGTCCCGTAGGACGGAGGCAATCTCCCGCGGAATCACATCAAGGTCCGTTGAGTCTTCGTTTCGGATCGTGAAGAGAAGTCCCTTGGCATGAAGAATACGCCGGGTCTCCTCAATTTCTTGGCGAGTGTGCAAAACATTACCCGGCTTGGGGAATTTGTTGAGCGCCGCTTCGATCGTCCGGTGCTCGCGTTCCGTGATCTTCAATCGAACTCTGAGCTTCTCGACTAAGTTAAATTCGTCGGGCGAAATATCAGCGTTGTTCTCCCATGCAGTTTCTAGAACGAACCTGAGTAAATCGAGTTGCTCAGTCCTACCAGCCCCCTTGCGAAACAGGTCTTCATTCGACTGATCAATTACGTTTTGCTCATAAGCCAGAACCGCCTCGTCGGTATCATTGAACGAGCAACGGTGAAGTTCTTCGTTAAGGAGAATCTCCTCAAGGATGAGGCGGGCAATGATACGATGCTGCCTCGATTCCTTGTGCAGCACTTGCTGCAACGCTGCTTCAACATTAGCGCGATAGTAGTATTGCGGCGCCGTTTTCCTCAACGCCTCTCGAATCGCATCGTCCGACAAATTTCGGTAATCAATGACGTAGGCACTGGCGATTCGTTTGAGCGAAATACTCGTGCCAATCAGATCTACGGTTTTGCTAATTTTCATCGGTTGTCAATGGGAGTCGGAAAACGGCTCGGGCTTTGTGGTTCGTGATTTTGAAATACTTATTGTAACGCCTACATGTAGACTTCCTCAGAGGGGCTGAGTCAGGGTCGTGCCGCGCCATTGTCACAGATTCGAAATTCAGGAACCGTAATTGAGTGAGGCGGCTGCGAACAGTAACCGTTGATGTCTTAATGTGATAATGGATCGGACATGACTCCTTTGAATTGCCGTCCTCTTCTGATTGCCTCTAGTTCGTTGTCGGCGGATCTTCTACTTCCGGCGGCCTACCCATGGGACTGACAGTTCCAGTTGCTCCCACTGGCTCCGAAGACTGAGCGGATTCTCCTCCCGAATAACTGTTCACGAGGGAAAGCCTCATCTTCACATATTCTTCGTCGGTGATCTGTTTTGAATCACGAAGGTTATCGAGTTCCTTGAGCTTACCAATAAATACGGCTGCATCCTGCCTGGGCTCTTTGTAAGAATCCGGTTCTTCCCCCGACTTGTAGAGATTCATGCTGATCGTAGTTGGAGTAAGATTATACTGTGCTCCACTCACCGCATCGACTCCCCATCCAATGAGTCCTCCCGCGAGGATGTTGCCCAATACAGCTCCACCAAAATTCCGTGTGATGGCAATACTCTCCGTATTGTATCCCGGCTTCGAAATAGTTATGAGATGATCAGTTTTTCGTTTCACCTCTATACTTATCGGAGTCTGTCCGATTTTATTTCCGTCGAGCGCCACATCTGCGCCGGAAGGGTTAGAACTAACAGGAATGGCTTGGGTCGTGCCTTTCACGATTGAAGCGCAACCACTTGTTAGTGATAGGAGACAGATAAGGGCAACGGGGAGCGACCAATTTATATTTTTCATCTTAAGGGAATCATTTTAGGGAAAGAAGTATAACGGAGCTTTGAGTATCCAATGGAGTCATGCCGTTATCTTGTTAGGTTTTTACTGCGACGCCTGCATATAGACTTCCTCAAACGGCTGCACGACGACGAAGCCTTCGCCCTCGAACTGGATTTGGATGCTTTCGCCGCTGCCGCGGCCGAGGAAGGTTTTGAAGGAGATGTCTTTCTTAAACGTGGGCTCCAGATTGCCCGACCAGGCCACCGTTGCATTGGGATCGGTGATCACGGGATTACCCGGCGACACATGTAATGTGATCGGATCGTAGTGCGTCGTAATCGCCACCAGCCCCGTGCCTTCCAAGCGCACGTTGAAGAGCCCGCCCGCCACCATCGATATCATCTTCTTCATCATCTTGATGTCGCATTTGATGCTCGGCTCAAATGCCAGCACATCGTTGCCGTTCACCACGATCGCTTCGTTATCCAGCTTGAGAATGATGATCTTCTTACCGGCATCGGCCAAGTAAACCGCCCCCACGCCTTCGGCCTTGGTGAGCTTCGTTCCTTCTCCACTCACCGCCTTCTTCAAGAGGTTGCCGATCCCCTGCGACATCAACGTCTCCCGCGTAAACTTAACCTGCCCATTGTAGGCCACCATCGCTCCCATCTTCATCCAGATCATCCCATCCAGGTTCACCTCCAGAAACCGAGGATTCTCCAGTTCGAACAGCCCTTCCCCATGGTCCCGGTTCTTAGTGCGATCAATGAATTCAGAAAGGGTATATCGGCTCATGAGTTTCAGGGGTGAAAATGACCATGCCAGGAACCAGTGGAGCATCTGACGGAAGCGCAAAGACTATACGTTTTACCCAATTTTAACGCGAGATTTAATGCCGAAAATAGGTAATGAACCCTAGACGCAAAACGCCCTCCGGCGTCCGCTTTAAGCAGTCAGCTTAAACTCCTTTCCAGCAGCCTCCTGTAGGTTCGGCCAAAGCGTAGAATTTGGCCACCACAACTGGCCTCTCCGCCTCCGTGACCTCAATCCCCTCCTCTGTGCCCTCTGTGACTCAATCTGCAGAGCGTCTTCGTCGGTTTGCATCCACCACTCCAATTCATTCACCGTTTCTTCAGGAGTCCTTGTTCCGCGGCGATTTGCTCCGTCCTATTCCAACCTCAAGAAAACCCGATTCCATTTTAGTGCTTCGCTCGAGATTTTGTGCCGAAGCATCACTTGTTTCTTTTCCCTCATTTAAAATCCTCCATGCTGCGCTTCATGTCTTCGCCATTCACACTCGGCCTCATCGGTCACGGAGTCTGGGGGCGCAATATCCTGCGCGACCTCCGGGCCCTAGGTCACGCCGTGTGGGTCGCAGAACCCGACGCGGAAGCCCGTCGCGCCGCCGCCCCTTTAGCCGTCGGTCTCGTGGCCAACCCCGCCGACCTTCCCGCTGACCTCGCCGGGTTAATCGTGTCCACTCCGGCCTCCACCCACCACGCCGTGGTGACCGCACTGCTCCCACGCGGCGTGCCGATTCTCTGCGAGAAACCTCTGACTACCGACCCCGCCCAAGCCCGCGAGTTGGTTGCCGCCGCCGAGAACCGTCTCTTCACCGGACACATCTGGTGCTATCATCCCGGCATTGAGGCTTTGGCCGAAATCGCCCGCTCCGGCGAACTCGGCCCCGTGCTCGGCCTGCGCTCAACTCGCGCAAATTGGGCCAGCCCTCGACGCGACGTCGACAGCGTGTGGAACCTCGCGCCGCACGACGTCGCCCTCGCTCAATTCATTCTCGGCTCCATTCCTCCGCCGCGTCACGCGGTCGCCGAAGTCGTAAACGGTCTTTGCACTGGCATGATCGCCACACTCGGAAGCGACCCGTGGGCCGTCTTCGAGGTTTCCAATCGCCACGCGGATAAACGTCGCGAGGTGCGCTTGCATTGCCGAGACGGCGTCGCCGTTCTCCCCGACGCCGACGCCGGCCGTATCGATATTCTTCGCGCCGGCGACGGTTCGCATCCGGCCATCGAGTCCCGACCAGTCTCTTCCGAATCCGCTCTCACCCGCGAGCTCCGCGCCTTTTGCGACCACCTGCAGGGCGGTCCGCCTCCCCGCACCGATGCCGCCCAAGGGCTGGCCGTCGTCGAAACTCTCGTTGCCCTGCGACGACTCGCGGGGCTCCCTGCCTAATCAGCCACGCCATGAAATCGCCCGAGCTCACCGCCACGGTCATCATCCCCACCTCGATCGACCGAGGCCCCACCCTCGCGCTCGCAGTGCGTAGCGTCTTACGCCAAACCGTGCCCGACCTCGAGGTGTTCATCATCGGCGACGGAGCCCACGCCCCCACCGCCGATACCGCCCGTGAACTCGAACGTTCCGATCCGCGCGTGCGCTTCTTTGAGCACCCCAAACACGCCCGCCGGGGCGAGCCTTACCGCGACGCCGCCTTGCGCGAAGCCCGAGGCCGCATCGTCTGCTACCTCACCGACCGCGACCTCTATCTGCCTCACCATGTTCAAACCATGGCCGACGGTCTTCGCGACGCCGACCTTGTTCACAACGTCTGCCTGAAAGTCCGTGAAGAAGGCGGATTCGGCAGCCACCTACAATTTGATCTCGGCCACCCTTTCGACCGGAGAGACTACCTAAACGGTAATGCCATCGCAGGGGTGCCCCTCAGCACCATGGCGCACACCATGGCAGCCTATCGTCGACTCCCCGAAGGCTGGGCTCAGACTCCGCCCGGCGTGGCCACCGACCGCTATTTCGCGGCCAAATTTGCGCGCAATCCGGCCATGCGTTGCCGCCACCTCCCGGTCCACACCGTCATCTATTTCAAACGCGGCGACCACCCGGGCTGGACCACCGCCCAACGCTTGCCGGAGCTCCAAACTTGGAGCCGCCGCATCGAGGATCCCACCGAGCTCGACAAGATTCGCCAAGAGGCCTTCGCCGCAATGGTGGACCGCATCAATACCAACCGCCGCCGCCTCGGGGCACTCGTGGCCTTTCGCGGTATGCCTTGGTATCTCTGGCTCTCGCGCCTACCCGGACTCAGCCGACTGGCCCGCGACCTCTGAATACGCTTGTGGCTCAGGTGGAGCCCATTCGCCCAGCGCGTCGACCAATCCCTGCATGGTGGGAAAATCCGAAGCGCGATTCGCCAAGATTGGGTCGGTGAAGGGCCAAGGAATTTCCAGTGCCGGATCGCTCCAGTGACAGGCCCAGTTGTCTTCCTTACCGTAATCAATGTAAGCCTCGGATACCGACTGCAGGTGGACCGAAGCCTCGTGAAAATACCACCCATGCAGCAGGCCGATCGGAAACGTCAGGCAAGCCATGTCCGCCCCGTGCAACTCGTGGAGAGACCAAGCCCCGCAGGTCGGCGACCAGGGTCGCAAATCGCGTAGCCCCACGCTGGCCCGCCCCGAGATCAATGAAATATATTCATCGTGTCGCCGATGGAGGTGCAGACCGCGAAACACGTTTTCCTGCGAGTGCACGATACTCCACTGCACCGGCTTGATACAGGTCTTCCAATGCTCCTGGAACACCTCGGTAAAACACCCCCGCTGGTCGTGGTTCATCTTGAGGCGTCGTAACTCGACCCCCTCAATCGGTGAACCGGCCACCAATCTTGACAACAGATCGGTCGGTCGGGCAGACGCACTTGGGAGAATTGGTGAGTGAGATTCGGTGCACACAGGCAGGGTGGTATGCAGAATCATCAGCCTAATAAAGACCTAAATTACATCTCCCCCCAAAAAACTATCCCGGACATCAAAAACGAGGGCAATCTAAGGGGTCAGGCAATCTAAGGGGTCAGGCGTTGTAGTTTGTAGTCGTGATCCTAAAGTAGTTAGTTTCGCACATTTCAGTCGGTATGAACCGGACAGTCGCAAAAGAGTCGCAAAAGGGGGCATTGCTTGATTCTTGACAGATATTCTCAAGCCCAACCGCAGCTAGGTTCTGTCAAGATTCAAGCAATGTCCCCTTTTGTCTGTCCCGAACTTGACAAGCGAACGCCTTAACGCACGCTTTTAGCATGACTACTTTTACTGCCACCACCGCGAGAGCGAAGCTCTATTCGCTCATTGATCAGGCGGCGGCATCACATACTCCGATTCAAATTACCGGTAAAAGAAGCAATGCAGTTCTCATATCCGAAGAGGATTGGAGCTCCATCCAAGAAACTCTCTTTTTGCTATCCATTCCCGGAATGCGTGAATCAATCAAAACAGGTATGGAGACCCCGATTGACGACTGCGCCCCTTCGTTAAAATGGTGAAGTGGAAATTGGCCTACACCAAACAGGCCCAGAAAGATGCCAAGAAATTAGCATCAGCCGGACTGAAATCTAAAGCTGAAGGATTGCTGAAGATGATTGAGCAGGATCCATTTCAGACGCCACCCACGTTTGAAAAATTAGTGGGAGATTTAGAGGGTGCGTATTCTCGCCGAATAAACATCCAGCACAGATTAGTTTACCAAATTCTGTCTGATTCCCATACGGTCAAAGTGTTACGACTTTGGACCCATTATGAATAGATAATGGGGGAAAAATAAGGGCCAATGCCCCCCCTTTTCTGCCCCCCCGCCCAACGGCTGCCCCTTTTCGCGTTCCGCGCTACACGAAGAAACTGACTTGGATCCACGCGGTTAACCAACACCGCCCGCACCGTTGCCCTCCCTCCCGATGTCACATCCCCTTTCGGGCAACCCTTGCTGGCGGCCGGAGGAGCCCCCATCCTTTACTCTCCTACTCCTATCCCGTGTTTCATCGCTTCCCTCAACCTGCTCGTTCTCTTCACTGCGGCCTGCGGATGATTTTTCTCTCGGGTCTGATCGCGTGGGGAACTGTATCGGCCATGGCCCAGTCGGTTGAGGCCTATCTCGACTTCAGTGCGGAGAATCTCCCTGGTCGCCTTTACGTGCCTCCCGGCGGCCTCGATCCCGATGCCCAACGTCCGATGGTGGTTGCCCTGCACGGCAGCGGTTCCCGTGGGCGCGACAACATCAAAAATATTGGGAACTTCGAATTCCTGTTAAACGCCGCCCGCAATCGCGACGTTTTCCTCTACGTTCCTCAAGCGACTTCGGCCTACTGGGGTGTTTCCGACCGCCCCGCTGCCATCATGGCCCAAGTAGATCGTGCAATCGCTCAATATGGGATTGATCCAAACCGAATCACGGTGACCGGATTTTCGATGGGCGGAGGCGGTGCCTGGGCCCTGGGTAGTTCTTTCCCCGATCGATTTGCCGCCATCATGCCGGTGTGCGGCATCTCACCTCGATTTGGTTTCCAACCTACCCCTCTATCGGAGACCCCAGTGTGGGCATTCCATGCCCGCAATGATACTTCGGTTCCCGTCACCGCCTCCCAACGACACATCAACGAACTCCTAGCAGCCTGTCGGACTTAGAAACGAATCTCAATAAGACGGCCTCGAAGGTGCCTCAGTCTCAATCCAAACACTTCGCGGCGAACTTTGAAGTCATCCTTGAGCCTATAGATCGCTTCGAGGGGTTCAGTCCGGCTGGCTCCTAGCCCTTCAAACGTGCTTAGCGAAATGAAGCGCGCCACCAAAGCCGCGAGGCCATCGAGCTTGAGTGCCCGCTCCAGCAGGCCAGTCGCAGTTCGATTAGACCACCAGCCACACAGACGATGAGTAAACCTATTCAGATACAAGGTGTTGATCTTTATGGGGTTGTGGTAGTTGGATTAATTTAATGCAACAACATAATAATCCGATAATTACGAAATTTATGGTCAAACTAACTGCGATTCGGAACGCGCTAACCAAGTGTCATTCCAGCCTGACCCCATCGGATTGCCACTGGAGGCCTAAAGATCTCCGAGGACTTTTTTCCGCCCAATTTCATACTCTTCATCGCTAATAAGGTCTTGGTCATGTAATTCTTTGAGCTCATTTAGCTTCGTTTTTAAATCTAAATTTTGCGGCTCATCTCTTCCAGCACCAAGGCACTTTCTGTTATATATAGCGGTCAAATGTGAAATTCTATTATCAATTGAGTCTTGATTCTTGTTGGAGCGGACTTCGTTAACGATAATCCCTGGCCAAAACACAACAGCGAGATCAACATTCTTTCCGGTGAGACCCGAATCGTCCTTTGCGTCTTCAAACTTAACACCGAGTTGCCGCAATTCCGCCTTAATTTCTTCGCATGACTTTAATTCATCACCAGCTTGTATGGTCGAAACTGCCTGATTCGACACGCAGCCTGCAAATATTAGAACTGAAGCGATCGAGAAAAATATAATTTTAAACATAACGGGGATATAGTGATAATTAGCAGGGATTGTGTTTAGGTAAGAATAACTGTGCGGGCCCCTACCCTCATGGCATCCTGCCAAGCGAAGTGCAACCCGTGGCCTAAAGGCCTGAAGACGGCGCCAGCTGCTTGCAGTTTGGCTCCGGCAGGGCCGGAAACCGTGTGTGTATAAAAGAAACTACCGGCAACTGACGCCGCAAGAACGCCATACTATTGAAATCATGAATCAAGCAGGAAGCAGTCAAAGGTTGGTGGCCCGAGCGATCGGACGTGCGCCCTCGACGATAAGTCGAGAAGTGCAACGTAACCGCTGCCCAGTGTCCTCGGCCTACGATCATGCTGGGGCGCGATTACGCGCTCATGAGCGTCGGGCTAGCCGAGGGCCACGTGCTCGCACGAGCGAGGCGTTGAAGAGCCTGGTGTGGTTGTTGGGCGAAGGCTTCACCGCCGGTCAAATCGCCCTGTTCGGCATTGGGGTAAGCGAACGGACCTGTTACCGCCTCATCTTCTCTGATCGTCAAAATGGGGGCACGCTCTACCGCCATTTGCCTCGTGGTCGTCGGCCGCGACGGCGGTGTTGCCGTTGGCGCCGAGGGCCCATTGCAAATCGAAGGGATATCGCCGAACGCCCGGCTGAGGCGAACGAACGCAGCGAGTTGGGCCATTGGGAAGGCGACCTGGTCGAGGGGCTCGACGCGCAGAGCTTCCTGCTGGTGTTGCGGGATCGTAAAAGCCGCCTGTGCGTGATTGAACGACTGCTCAATAAGCGTAGTGACACGGTCACCGCCGCCCTGATCAGGCTGTTGCGTGTCTTCGTAAAAACTTTCCGTTCGCTCACTCTAGACAACGGCGGCGAGTTTGCCGGACACACCGCGGTGGCTGCAGCGTTGGGTCGTCCAGATTCCGTGTTTTTCGCCCGGCCTTATCGAGCTTGCGACAAGGGCAGCGTGGAACAACTCAACGGACTGATCCGTCGGCGATACCCCAAACGCTCTGACTTTCGCACCGTCCCTCAAGCCGATCTCGATGCCCTGCGGGATCATCTCAACTGTTGCCCCATGCACGTCACCGATGGACAAGCACCGATCACCTTCCTCGACCAACTGCTCAAATCCTCCTGATCCGATCCACCGTGGCCGCCTCCGGCGGCAATCTGAGCGGGGAAAGAGCTAAG
>Ga0222654_1001298_pt1 | contig 10598 bp, 10 predicted proteins | sample AntAcemetagen421_FD_179805 | JGI IMG/M metagenome (GOLD analysis project Ga0222654, IMG submission 179805) | Saline water microbial communities from Ace Lake, Antarctica - #421 | ecosystem: Environmental > Aquatic > Non-marine Saline and Alkaline > Saline | place: Antarctica: Ace Lake... | reverse complement strand
CTTCCGCCGAATACCTCCGGCCACGCTTGTCGTGTTTGTCCATGACTCCATCCTCGTTTCCCAAGTATGAAATCTCCAACAAACCCAGGGCGGTTCAAAACACCGTAGTAGTCCAGATTAATCTGCCCCCTGTTCTAGGACCAGTTTGTGTGAGAACCGTGATTGATTTTTGGCAAATATGTTCACGGGCAGCATGGGGAAATGGCCGAGGCGGTTGCGTTTGCCAAAATCGGCGGGCAGGCCGCCGTTGACCAGGCGTTGGGCAGCGCGGACCTGGCTGTCATCGGCGGATACTTCGTACGGGTCCCCCCGTATCAGCCTGACCGCCCGATCACGGAGGGCGGGATTGATTTTCTTACGAATGACAGACATCCTTTCAATTCAAAACGATGCGGCAGGAAACCTGGGACGTTTCAGGGACACGAAAAAGCCCATTTTGTTGCATTGGACACGTCGGTAGAGCTAGGTCACTGAACTGCTAACTCACGCCAACCTGTCCAGTGACCTAACTCCGAAATTTAGCTCAGACTAAGGACGAAACCTCAAACTCTCCCATATTTTTCCAACATAAATCCCAAGGAGCCCCAAAAATATGGACTGAAAACCGAACCCAACAAACATTAATAAAAGCAGGCTGGCGAATCCTGGGTCGCGATCTGGCGAGTTCATTGCCCAGAAAAAGAGCGCAACCGCAGACACAACGGATAAAAAAGTAAACGCAACACTTGCTAAAAATAATGCCTTGAGCGTCCCAGCTGAAAGGTTGGCGAGGATTCCAATCGCCAGACCAGTCAAGGAATTTATAGAGTAGGAAGACGACCCGTCTTGCCGTTCCCTGTGATCGACCTCTACTGTCTGAACCAATGAAGTTTGAGAGAGCAATAGGGCGTCGACAGAATTTTCATTCCAATGTGGAATGGGAGCGGATGGAACGAGACTTCTCCGGAACGCTCTAAAGCTGGTCTGGTAAATCATGGCTTTCTGGCCAGAAACAAGGGCGACAGTCCGGCGAAAAAAACGACCGACCATTTGGCGAGCAAAATTTTGCCTGCGATTTGACGGTCGCCCGTAAACGAGATCTACTCTCTCGTCTCCTAACGGTTCCAGAAGCCTCGAAATCTCTGACGCTGGATATTGGCCATCATCATCGACGGTGACACAGACTGCACCCTGGGCCAGGTAAAGTCCTGCCAAGGTCGCGCGATGTTGACCCATGTTTTTTCGAAGCCCCAACCGACGGACGGGCGGGTGCTCATCTGAAAGAAGGACAATTCGGCCCCACGTACCGTCTGCGCTGCAATCGTCTACCAGAATCACTTCAAAACCCTTACCCAGCCTCTCGCACGCTGCGAGCAGTTCTACTGTTGTTTCTTCGAGGTGTTCAGCCGAGTTGAAGCAGGGAACGATAACCGATATTTCGATTTGGGTCTTTGGCTTTGTAGTGTGCATAACGTCGATTTTTCTGTGTCAGTCTCTTTACGAATTGAGAGTAGAAATTTCAGACCAAGTTGCCGTTTCTAAACCTTGAGTTTGGAGAAAATTTAACGTAGGACCAAAGTACGGAGCGTAGGAATAGAGCATATCGGCGTTTTCCTCCCACGGATTTTTATCTTCTCCTGAGTTCCAGGATGGCTGAGGAGAGGGCGCGAAAAAGCTCTGTTGGTCCGAGGAAAATCCTACTTTGGTGAGAAAAGCTGCTGGATTCCAAAACTTGGAGATTACGTCTTCAAAAATGAGCAGGGAAAGCTGCGAATGTGGAATCGTCTCGATCCAGTGAGGCAGGAAACGCTCATACCTCCCACGAGATAAATATGTAAATGGATTCACAGAAAGCTCCCCCTCAGGCGACCGCATTTCTCCCGCGGCATCCATCTCCAGAGAGCGCTGCAGATTAAGCTTTTCGAGACCGTGAGCAACACTAAAATTATAGTGAGAAAGCGCTCGCCGCAGGGGGTTTCGAAGAATGATAATCACATGAGCATCTGGGGAGAGATGCTGGATTCTTTCCGCAACAACGGGGAACTCAAGATAGGAGGTTGACTTTTCGAGTAGGTGGGTAACTTCCCACCCTACGGACCCAGCAGCAAAAGCTCCGTTAAACTCTTGTTTGTCTTGCCAGCTTTCTCGCATCAGTAGTCTTGGCTCTGGTTTCTTGACGACTGTGCGGGCCACACCCGGAATAGATTGCAGGCTTGACGCGAGAAACGACGTCCCAGCGCGCTGGGCGCCAACGATAAAAACGGGAAGGGCCATGCAATCACTCCCTCTGCTTGATACGTTCTTGGCTCCGTAAGGTACCGTAGCTACCTGAAGCCTATGCTGAGGAGCGTCTAGCGTGCCGGATCACCAAATTCATTTCAGTAGGGCTGAACATTCTGAAGAGGAGATGCAGGGCGCTCTGGCGGTCATGAGGGAAGGAGGCACCGCCGGCGGGGGGAAGGAAGGAGGACTAGTTCAAGCTTTTCTGTCCAATGCCCACATGGGTTCCCCTACTCTTCTAACCACCTCCTGCACCCACGCCTTGGAAATGGCCGCAATTCTCATCGGAATTAGCCCCGGAGATGAAGTGATTATTCCATCCTTCGGATTTGTCTCTGTTGCAAATGCGTTTCTTCTTCGCGGAGCCAGGGTGCGCCCGGTTGACATTGAGCTGCCAAGTCTAAATCTTGATTTTGACTGCGTGGCGGCTGCAATCAACACTAGGACTCGAGCAATTTGCGTTATTAATTACGGAGGGGTGGGGACCAGCCTTTTGGCTTTGCGGGAGCTCGCTGACTCGAGGGGAATTTTCCTCATTGAAGATAACGCCCACGGACTCTTTGGCAGGGATGACGGCCGACTTCTTGGGACATTTGGTCATATTGCAACAACAAGCTTCCATCAAACGAAGAATTTTTCGTGCGGCGAGGGTGGTGCTATTTTTCTAAATGAAGGCAACATGCTGGAAAAGGCCGAAGTGATGATAGAAAAAGGCACAGACCGGTCAAAATTTTATCGCGGTGAGGTTGACAAGTACACCTGGGCCGGTCTCGGTTCAAGCTGGGTCCTGTCCGACATTTTGGCTAGTCTTCTGCTTCCGCAGCTGATGAGGCATGATGAAATTCTCCTTCAACGCACAGAAATATGGGATCTGTACTATGAAGCCTGTCTTGATTGGGTGCTCGGAGGGAGGCAAGGTGTTGCTCTTCCCCCGCCAAGGAAATTTTTTCCAAACACTGGTCACGTCTTTTTCCTGCTATTCGACTCCCCTGGGGAGGCCCAAGGTCTAATCAAACACCTTTCACAGAGGGGAATCTCGGCAGTTACCCACTACCAAGCCCTCCATCGGTCGCCCTTCTACAGACATTTGTACCCTGATGAACTGGTGCTTCCGATGTCTGAAAAGGCAAGCGATTGCCTCGTGCGTTTACCTTTGCACAGAGCCTTAAGACGTCACGACGTCGAGAGGGTAATCGATGGCGTACTGACTTTTCCGTCTCCGGACTTGAGCAAAGATTATCTGAGATGACTGATGCGAGGTATTCTGATGTCACGTCGTATCGGGAGATGGGGCAGGGCTATCACAGAGAAATCATTCGCGCTCCTTTTCAATTGAGCTCTGGTTTGGGTCCTCGGCTCGATTTTGGGTGCGGACATCGCGAGCTTGATCGGTTGGTTCCCAGGGACGAAATAATTGGGTCCGGCAGGCGTACTGAGCCTTCGGGATGTGTGAACTGGGCTGCTCACGACGACGGGTGCCTCGTGGCAAATCATGTTTTTTATGCTCTCGAACGGACGGACCATCTACTCGTGCGCGATGTCTTTTACCAGAACGTAGCCTGGATTCTCTTTTCGGATTCGAAAGCGGGTCCGCTCAACCGCCTTCTCGCTCTTTTAAGCGGTAGTCCGGGAGCACTGAGTAGCCGGGTCCGCAGCGTGGAAGAATCTTTATCTTTGCTCTTAGCAAAGTATAGATTAGCAGTCTCAGCATCTGTCTGGGGACTGTCTGTCTTATTCTTACTGGATCCGAAAAGGAGAACTTGAATGGGCACGGTTCCGCGGGGGCGTTTGTACTGGTCGTTTTGGGAGACTGTGTCGAGCACTATTCAATTAGTGTTCGCGAGGCGCTTGCGCTCTGGGCCAATGGTGGGACACCTCGAGGCGCTTATGGCCTCTCACTTTGATGTCAATGACCTCGTGGCTACCTCGCGCGCACGGGTTTCTTTGCAGCTTCTACTCAATCATCTAGGAGCGCGGCCCGGAGACCAGATTTTACTCTCGCCGATAACAATTAGGCCCATGCTGGACGTTGTTGTGGGCCTAGGCCTTGTTCCCCTTTATTGTGATCTCTGCGAGGACAACATGATTTTTGGGGAAGAGGCTCTGAAGCTGGCCGTCTTGCACAAGCCAAAATTTTCTCTCCTAACGCCCTTGTTTGGAATTTCTGCCAATACCGGACCGCTCCTCAAAATTTTGAAAACGGCGGGTTGCACATCGATAATCGATGTTTCGCAGACCGCAGATACTTACTTCCGAGGGTTGGGGGTCTGGGATGGCGCTGACTACGGGATTGCCAGCCTCTCAGCTTTGAAAACTGTCGACTCGTTTGGCGGAGGCCTTCTCTTCTCGCCTCAGGGGCACCCACTTGAAAAATTAAGAACAAAAGTCGACGCACTTCCGATGCCCCCCAAAAAAGTAGTCTTACTCGCTGCTTTGAGGAACTGCCTCTACGCACTTTACGCGACCCCTTTGGTCTGTGGTCTAGCGGTTACCTTCTTCGCGACAGTGAATGTCTTTTCTCCTGGCTGGCTGATGAGACAGAGTGGCGGCAGGAGGCTGGGCGTGCGATCTGGATTGCCTGTTGCTTTAGTCTCCCAATACTCCGACTTTCAGGCTTCCCTCGCGATTAAGGCTTTCCGTAGGCGGCCAAAACTGGTTCTGCGCCGGAAATTATTGGCTCGTGAGCTTAGGTCGGTGGTCTCAGGTCTCAACACTTCGGAAATTTTCGTGCCCGAGACTGATGACGTCTCAGGAAGCGACTTTTGGCAAGTACTCGTTTACGTCAGCAAGCCACAAGAATTTCAGAAATTTCTTTGGAAGTATGGGATCGATTCGGGCTCGACCAGCCTAAGTTTTTTGCCCGGCGCGTCCCCTGATGGCGGTGAGAAGGTAGCCCTTCCAGTGGCGAGAAAAATTCATGCCGGGTCTCTTTTTCTCCCTATGCATCCTTTGTTTCGGCAGAGCGCGGTATCGTCGCTCTTCGATGCCTTAGCCGATCTCGAGGCTACAGAGGGAGAGGGGAAAGTCTCCCCGTGAAGGCTCTAATAGTTGGTTCCGGCATGTCCGCTCTAGGAGCTGCTCTCGCGGCGTCCCGAGAAGACGTTTTGTTCGATGTAATCGATATCGGCGAAAACCTCCCGGCCCCCCTCTCTGCAACCAAAGAAAGACTCAAGAGAACACCCGTAGCGCTTTGGCCGGAAGCGCACCACGACTCTCAAGCAAACGAGCAGGCGCCCCCCGGGCGCCCTAAATTTGGAGTCGAAAAGAGTATTCTAGGAAGTACCTTCTTCCTCTCAAACCGCTTCCCCTGCGACGATGAGGGTCGAGCAAAACGGTTTGCACCATCATCTGACGCCCGCGGCGGCATGGCCGCTGGCTGGGGGGCATCTTCTCTCCCCATCGACCGCACTACAGCAGAAGAGTGGCGAAGGTCTGGAATTGATTTGACCGAGGCTTATCAATCTATTCTCCATATTTTACCTTATTCTTTCGCGGCGGATAAGCTCTCTGAGGTGTTTCCTTCTTTTAGTGAAACTCCCGATACTTTTGAAGCTGCCGCGGGCGCGAGCACGTTCATCAAGCGACTCGAATCGGCAACTCAATTCGAGAAATTCATGGTCTGCGGGCGGGCACGCCTCTTACTGGACACTTCGCCGTCAGGATGCGTAGGGTGCGGACGATGTATGTCCGGGTGTGTGTTTGATGCAATCTTTAACCCCTACCGCCTCCTCGCTAAACTTGTTGCCAGTTCGGGAGGAACGTTGCATAGTGGCTTCCGGATTAGGTCTTTAACCGAAACGGACGGTGGCGTAAGACTGCTTGCCGAAGCCGATCATGGATCTCAAGAATTTGGTCCCTACGACCTTGTTTTACTCGCTACCGGCCCTTTCTCTACCTGGACGATTTTATCCGAGTCCGGCGTTTTGAACGATTCGGCAACTGTCCAAGCTCGGTCTGGCTTCCAATTCGTCGGGTTTGACATTGCCGCGGCTCGAGCGGGGCAAAGGCCCGGGCTCCTCGGGGCCAAAAACGCGGGCCCCACCAACACCCTCGCGACTGCCTTCATCGAAATAGATAGAGCCTTTGTTGGCACCCCAATCCATGTGCAGGTTTCGTTCAGGAATGAGTTGGTCGCAAAAGCCATCCGGTACGTCTTTCGACCGAGGCTCCTCGCTGGCTTAGCCCGCGCCTTTGCTAGCCGCGTTCGAGTTTTTTCTGTCAACTTTGGGATGCAAAAATCGGGACGCTACAAAATCAGCCGCGGCCCATCTGGGTCGGTGGCTCCAAGTATCAGGTTCTTTCCAGCGCGCCTGGGCGCCGCTAACTTTGGCAGATTGAGCGCAAAGCTTTTCAAAATATGCATAAAAGCGAGAGTAATTCCGGTTCCCTTTTTCAGGGGAAACTCTGGTTCTTATCACGTAGGATCCACTCTAGACAACATGGGGAATCCGGTCTTCGGCACGGATGGGGAGGTCCCGGGGCTCGGGTTGACTCGGGTGGTCGATACATCAGTGTTACCAGAATTGCCGAGTTCGACACTCGCATTAACATCGGCCGCCAATGCTTTCCGCATAGCAGGAAAAGTGTTGGGCTTGGCTAAAGCAAGAGGTTAGGGTGGCGCAGCAGATGTGGATTAGTGTGGTCACAATCCGAGAATTTCTGCGTTATTACCTTTTTGCTTTTTTCCCTTTCATCCTCGCGTTGTTGCTCTTTGAATTGTTGGTGACTCTTGGACTGAATGCATTTTTCAGCCTTCTCGGATCGCAACTGCTTTGGCTAGTTGTTTCCTACCCGCTAAGCCGGCGAGCAATCCTTAGGAGGCCTCGGGCTGTTCCAAAGGGCCCATTAAAGTGGTTCGCCACCTGGCTTGGCACTGGTGCCTTTTCGCAGGGATGCATGTTCTTGGTTTTCCCAATGTTCAGAGAATTTGCCTGGTTGGCGTTTCTGTTCGTTGCTTTAACATCAAGTTTAGCCACGTTCTTCTTGGCAAAGCTTTGGGTTTTTGCTTCTCCGAAGACGAGCCGACGCGAAGCTATTTTGCGAGCACCTATGATTAATCTCTGAATCTCTGTCGTATTCCGTAGCGCCTCACGTCAAGATGCTCGTGAAAGTTGGTCGGATTCTGGTGGTGGTTTTAATGTTTCAAATTTTTGGTGCGTTACTAGCGTGGAGCGTGGCACGAGTTCTTGCCCCACCACCTTCCCAGAACGCCGAGGCAAAAAATCGGTATTTTTGGTCGTCACGTGCGCTGGGATAAGAATATTGCGCCCCGGGTTGAGTATCTGAGGCTTTGAGCACCATCGATCGCGCGCGAGAGGGTTGCGTCCCGGGAGGTGGTGTAATTTCCCGGGTTTCGAGCGTCGGACCTTCGACATGAGGAGCCACCGTGGGATGGTCAGTGAGAACCAATCGAAGCTACTCACAAACGACACACACCACGATGGCTCTAGACCCGTCTGACTGCTTGTCTTGCCCCGGGTTTAATGGAGGTTCTTGATTCCCCGAAAGTGGATGAGGACTAATGGCCGTACAACGTAGATATCCGGAAGAGCTTCGTCGGCGTGCGGTGTGGACTGCCACGGTGTTTTTGGACAGCGGCTCCTCTCAAAATGAGGGTGCTACTGAAAGAGAGGACAGCATGTCCGTCACATGTCGACGTCTCTCAAGAGTTCAAAGACGAGTTATGCCGGGAGGTGATTTCCACTTCGAAACCTATTAAGAAGCTTGCCGAGGGAGGTGTGTCGAAGGTTAAAACCTATGAAAGTCGTCTCACTTTGGATTTCGATAGGACAACATTTCAGCGCTTTGCTGTCCGGGGGCATCCTCACTTCCCCTTGCTCGATGTTGCACTCTTCCTGAAACTCCTCTCTGTCACATCGGCAGCAGGGCAGCACTCCCAGTCGAAGTAAATTGTGTGCCGACTCCGTCCCTCTCGAGCGACATCAGGTCGATACACCGAATTACTTGAGCCCAAGGGACGACAAAGCCATCCATGCCTTGAGCGCGAACGTCATCAGTACGCTGGCTACTGTGACTGAGCTAGATGACCTTGACTTCAACAAAATAGCTTCTGAGGAGCACGAAGAAACAGCTGTGCGACTCTGGCAGGGCATGTTTTCGCGTATCGACCAAGCGGAAGCCACGCTGAACGGTGAGTACGTCGCGGTTGTCGACCCACGGTCAAGTCTGGGCCGCGCCGATTGCTACCTCGGGCCATGGAGAAAATGAGGCTTCCACGTGCTTGCCGTGGCGGCTTCACTTGACGCGGTGTGCGCCATCCGTGCGTTACTCGAAACCGAGAAGCTGCCTATGACCGCGCTATACCCATTGCTGCGTTCAGCAATTGAGAACGCGGCTCTAGCGATATACCTGCTCGAACCTGAATCTAGAGACGACCGGTTGCGCCGTAGCTACCGAGTAGCTGAAGACGATGCAAAAGGGAGCTCAAACTTTAGAGACTTAATGGCAGACGATGACGGTTCTGAGAGACACGTCGAGCCTGAATCATCCGCGACAAATTCGCGTGACATTACACGCGGCGAGATCCTGCGGCTGATTGAGAGTAGATCAAGCTTGGGCGATCCCGATGCGTACCGATCTGAACCTTTGCGCTATCCCGACGTGGTTAAGGTCGCCGATAGCGCAATGGGCGAAGACAAAGCGTTGGACACCAGCGGTGGGGTGTCACTGTTTTCCTGGTGGCAACTCCTTTCTGGGCTAAGACACGGAAAGCAGCGGGCGATGCTTCCCATACTCAACCGGTCTGACGCGATCGTGGACGTCGCCGATAAGTCCGCGGAAGTGAAACTCACGTCGTCCGCGGTTGTCATTACTCTTGTGTTTCAGAGAGCGACCGAGACGTTGGAGACCGCGCTCCGGCTATGCGGTTGTCGCCCAAAGGACACGTGGAATCTACCCGAGGATGCCAGCGAGCCCGATCCAGAACGATTTAGTCCAATGCACCCGAACGAGAGACCCGAGAGCTCTGACACTGCTTAGCCGAAAGAGAAACGCTTCCGCAATGACTTCGGGGCGGCCATGACTCTACAAAGACATCTCGGTGTTTTCGCATCACCATTCGGTTGAGTGTAATCCACAAAGTCTTTAGAAGTGGATCTTTGTGCGAAGTAGGTCGCACAAGTCCGAAGTAGCGTCGCAACCGACAAAAAGTGCCCCCAGCAGGAATTGAACCTGCGGCCTTCTGCTCCGGAGGCAGACGCTCTATCCCCTGAGCTATGGGGGCTCTGGGACACAACAAGGCTACAACCTCACGGCCGGCGGAAGAGACCCAGGGGGTAGGATGCTCACTTGTGGATCCCCAGACGCTTTCAGTTCTTATAGCGGAATGCGCGATCTCCCGGCTTCGCGCCCAGGGAGCCCACGATGTCCCCGATGCCATCGATGTCGGTCTCGAGCGGCCGCGACACAAAGAGCACGGTGATTGGGCAACATCGATCGCGTTGAAGATGGCAAAACTTGGGGGGCAAAACCCCAGGGACTTTGCCGCGGCGCTCGCCGGAGATATTGGAGCTCTGGAAGGGGTGGCTCGGGCAGAGGTAGCGGGACCCGGGTTTATTAACATCACCCTCGAAGCGGCCGCTGCCGGACAACTCGTCGCCACGATCGTGACCGCGGGGGAAACGTACGGGCGCGGTAGCGAACTTGCCGGGGAAACCATCAACGTCGAATTTGTGTCGGCTAATCCCACGGGGCCCCTCCATATTGGTCACACCAGGTGGGCGGCACTCGGCGACAGCCTCGTTCGGATTCTTCGAAGCGCTGGAGCGGATGTCACCAGCGAGTTTTATATCAATGATGCGGGCGCCCAAATGGACACGTTTGGCGAATCAATTGTGGCCAGTATCCACCTGGAGACACCGCCAGACGGTGGATATCACGGCGGGTACATAGCTGACCTCGCCGCCCGTGTACTCGAGCGGGTGCCCGGTTTAGCCTCCCAACCCAGGGCGGAACAAATCACGCGGGCAAGAGACGTGGGGTATGAATTACAGCTCGCGGACATTAAGAACTCTCTAGCGTCTTTTGGTGTGGAATTTGGGGTGTGGTTCTCGGAGCGCTCGCTTCATGAACCCGGGCCTGATGGAGTGAGTCCCATCGATGCTTCTGTCGCGAGATTGCGCAGCGGAGGCCACGTCTTTGATGACGAGGGCGCTATTTGGGTTCGGACAACGGACTTTGGTGATGATAAAGATCGCGTGATTTCGCGGGCAAACGGCGTCTACACCTATTTCGCCGCTGATGCCGCCTACTACCTTTCCAAAACCGACCGAGGTTTCACGAAGAAAATCTATCTGTTGGGTGCTGACCACCATGGTTAT
>Ga0222654_1001295_pt1 | contig 10606 bp, 11 predicted proteins | sample AntAcemetagen421_FD_179805 | JGI IMG/M metagenome (GOLD analysis project Ga0222654, IMG submission 179805) | Saline water microbial communities from Ace Lake, Antarctica - #421 | ecosystem: Environmental > Aquatic > Non-marine Saline and Alkaline > Saline | place: Antarctica: Ace Lake... | reverse complement strand
AAAGTAAAAAAAAAACATGATAAAGATATAATTGAAGAAGTTAACGAACTACATAAAGTGGGTTTTGATGATAAACAAATATATGCAGAAATTAAAATGAATCATACTATAACATATAATCGTGTTAAAAAAATTATACAATGCTTATAGCATTATTATGTTACAAAATTTAAAATATAATATTACTAATATATTTTAAATAATTGTATTACTGTATTATTTTATTATAATATATTATATTTTACAATAATTATCCTAAATCTAGTTTCCACCAACACACAACTTTATTGTGTGTGTACAGAGACTATTTTGATATACTCTATTACGTGTAACAAATTTCTCATATGATATACTTTTATTTTAATATATTATTATTTTTATTTTCTAGTTTTTTTATTAAAATTTACAAAAGTGATATATAATACAACTTAGCTACTTTTATATAAATATATTTTATTTATATTTTTTTATTAATTATTAAAAAGCATCACAGTACACTATTTTATATAAACTACCAACTATTTTTTTCTAAAAATTGTAGCAAAAGTAGCTAAAAAGTAGCTTAAATAAAATGTAATTATAATATATAATATGTTTTATTGTCAATGTTGTAATTATTCAACAGATAAACTTTTTAACTACAAAAAACATTGTAAAACAAAGAAACATTTAAAAAATAATAACATAAATTATGAATTTAAAAAAATAAAAGAAAATTTAACAGAAAAAAGTAACAAAGGGTCAAATAATAAGCTACAAAATATAATAATATGTGATGCATGCAATATAGTCTTTAAAACACAATATAAATTTATGAAGCATAAAAGTGAATGTGTTAAGCATTTATTATTTAAAAAAATTGACACATTAGAAAAAAAAGTAATGAAGTATCATCATGAAAATAATGCATTAAAAAAAATTATTAAAAATAATGAACTTATGACCAAACAGGTAATAAACACTAGTAATAAAGCGATTGATACAGTAAATGAAAGCGTAAAAAAAGGTAATAAATCAGTATATAATGTAGTAATTACTCAAATAAAACATCCTATTCTATTAAAAAAATTAGAAAATGTTAAATTAATCCATAATGCTTATAAAGATAACGAAATGAAAGAATTTGTTAAAGATTTATGTAGTATGCAACAGAATGGATCTTTATACAAGTTTATTGGAAACTTCATTATCAAGCAATATAAAAAAAAAGATATAACTAAACAATCTTTGTTTAGTACAGATTCATCTAGAAATAACTTTATTTATTCTACCTTTGATAAAGATAATAAAGCTATATGGAAAAAAGATCCTAAAGGACTTAATATTGGATCAATTACCTTAGATAATATATTAATGTATATTCAAGATATTATTGGAGAAGAACAATTAAAAATGGTCAAAATATTGTCTAAATTAACAGAATATGAAGTATTAAGATTATCTGATATTATAAGTACATGTAACAAGATAGATAGGTTAATACGACATAATAATGAATTAAAAAATAAAATTGTAGCATATTTATCTAGCAATTTTGGATTTGATGAAAATGAATTACTTTTAGAGAATTCTTAAATATTAAATTATTTGATGATTTACATAAAAAAAATATTATAAATATTGGTATTGCTCAAATAATGATGCAAATTCATTGAGTCCTGTATCATTAAGTGTTACAATATTTGAATAAATTCTAGTTTCAATATGTGTGTCTAAATTATATACATGTCCATTGTGTGTAAACGTAATAGTTGGATCTGATGAGAAATGATTAATTTTAAGTTTAGATGCAATGTCACTAAATTGTACCATAATGTCATCAATCTTTTTTTTTGTTAAAACAATATCATTTCCCTTCATAATAATTTTGTAAAATGGTGGAGAAAACAGTTGAATTTTAGTTAATTTCTCTTTTCCGATTAATGTCATAGCTTCATCAAAGAATTTATTTAGTTGTAAAACACCATCTTCATGTAGTGATCGTACCATGAATAGTTTACCAAGTGTTGATTCACCATGCAGTCGAGATTTAAATGATTCGACAAAAGCTTTAATAAAATCGTCTTCAAAAGAAATTGTTGTTGTATATTGAAAAATTTCTGTTGGATTAAGCATTAATGATTCAAGGAATTTTGTTACAATTGAACAAAGATGTCTTGCTTCATAACCGCATTTATCGTCCATGTATGGATAAAAAGTATTTTCAAAAACTTCAATTTTCGTTGGAAGCGGTAAATTCTTTTTTTCACAATATATACAATACATTTTATAGAAATCGTTCATAATTGCCCAGTACTGTTTGAGCATTTTATAAACTTGTTCATATGTCTTTTTTACTTCGGTATCAGTAATTCTCATAGAGGGAGAAATTGTAAGGTTGCATTTTTTTGTATTAAATGATTTTCCGTCATTAGTATATTCTTTATCATACATATCATCACGAATGTCTTTAATGATTAGTGGATAAGAACGTCCTTCTTTAATTACTGACGACCAATTTTGACGTCTTCTTTTTCCAACATCATTTGCAATCATTAATGCTTCTTGACCATTATATTCATGAAGTTGAACAATAAAACCGATTACGTCCTTACTACCTTGTTTAGCAAGAACTGTTGATAAAATAGTACCCCAAGTAACAGCACCCTTTTGAGGAATAAGAGTTGAATGAACACGCATATCTTGATCCATATTATGATTAATTATAGTTATATAGTCCTGTTATTTTAAAATTTCAATTTTTTGTTAAATAAAAAGAAAACTTATATTTTCTTTTTATTATCACACAAATATATTATAAAGTAATAGTATCATCTGGACATTCTATATCATATGAAATAATTATTTTTAATAAATCAATATCTTCATCTTCCTCATCTGTAATAAATTTGCATTCAATGATAAATTTATCACTTGTCTTTCCGAGCTTATCAATAATAAAATCAGTAAATAATTCTGTATCATTATCATTTGTATCATCAGAATCTATTGTATTTATTAGAACTATATTTTCCTTTGATTTATTTACAATCCATTCATTATCTTCAATATAGAATCCAGAACATTTTTGATGATATCTCTTTATATTATCTAATACAAATTTATAAAATTGTTCTAATGTAATAGTATTATCGAATTTATCAAATTTAATATTTTTCATTTCATATTTTAATAATAATCGGTTCACTTGTTTTTCTGTAATTATTTTATTTAAAAACTCTTTTTTTTGATAAAAATTCATTTGATTAAAGTTTTTTTTTAATAAATTTGCTAATTCGTTATTTTTAGTGAAATCATCAGAACTTACTAAATTTAATTGATTATCGTTTTTTATTAAATATTGCATATATAATAATTAATATTGATTTTTTAAATCATTCATTTATAGTTTTTTGTTTTTTTAATACATATTTGCCATTATTGAACACCACATTAATAATTTTATTTATTTTACCATGTTTTAAATCATATTCAACATTCTTTTTTGTTTTTAGGTATCCTTTTTCTAACAAAGTAAACAAAAATTTTTTAAGTTTATCTTGTTGACAATCATCAATATCTTGTGATAGAACATATTCTTCTAGTAATTCTTTTTTATGAAAATCTATAATTTTATGCCATTCTTTATAATATTGTGTTTTCTTAACAAAATTCATAATTTCTTTGTGATTATCATCAGTATTATTAACTTTATTAAATGAATCAATAATTAGTTTTAAATTATTAATTCTTATATTATTCTTTGTATATTCATTTTGTTCTTGATATAGTAATTCATTTTCAAATTTAGCTTTTAAATTTTCTCTTGCAATACTTCTTATATATGATGAATTAAATGTCATAATTACAATAATTAACTATTATTTAAATCAATAAAAACAAAATCAATTTTTTATAAATGGTTATACATATGAAATTTATTTATAGTTTTTACATTCTTTGAGTAATTGATTGTTATTTTAGTCTTTTTTTTTGTAAATAATAATGAAAAAAAAATCATTAGTATTTTATAAATGGAATTCAGTAACTTTTATACTAAATTGAATAACTTAAATGGTAAAGAATTATTTAAATTTATTGTGATGTTTATATTAGTACTATCATTTTTTAATAAATTAAATATAACTTTATCAATGTTTGTTGGAATATTAATAGGTTCTGTGATAGTTTATTATAATTATTCAAAATATGAAGCAAATAAAAGTACAGAAGACAATTTAATAATATCAAAACATCAAAATATTCATCCTACACCAATTGAAGATATTAAAAATTATCCTGATATAATAGATTTTATTTTTTCAATACAAGAAATGAGAATATATGCTCCACAAAATTGGGAAGAAATGATATTAAATATAAATTCATTTATTCGTATACACGCAGATATCAATCTTGGTGATTTAAATTGTTATGAAAATTACGAAATAGCTGAAAATAAAATGAATAATGCAACTAATGCACTTCATTCAATTATATTTGGATTACAAGCAAGCCCTGAAGTACTTGAAAAACATAATAGATCTCATAAAAAATTACATCAAATATTACATAATTATTTAAAAGAAATATATAAAATATGTCAACGTAAAATTATTAAAAAAGGTTATGATAATACTACTAAAATTATAAATCATACTGGACCAAAAGCTTATAATTATTATTTATTAGACAAATCCTTTACTTATGATGTTTATTAAGTTTAATTATTTAAAATAAATATAAATATAATTTATATATGTCAAATCAATATGAAATTACATATTCAGATCCAAGAGGAAACTTATCTATAATAAATCCAATGGGTGATTTTAATATACCAATAGAATTACCATATAATAATGATAATAATAAAATAAAACAAAATAATAAACATAATAATAAACATAATAATAAACATAATGATGATAGTCAAAGAACAATATATCAAATTGCTCAATTTAAAAATCCATCAACTGACAAATATCATATTAGAAAATATATAATAAAAGATGATTGTTCAGAAATGATATGCAAAGAAGGTTATATTTCATCAACAAAAGTAAATTCATTAATGAATAGATATAATAAAAATAGATATACTATATACTCAGTATATAATTTGCAACAGATAGCTCATCCATCAATGGGTGAAATTTTAAGTTCTAGAAGTCAGTTAATTGAAGGAAATCATAACTATAGTGGATTTAGTTTATTTTAAAATAATTCATATATCGCTACTATTTTCATCAATAGTATCATTTTTAAATTGATTAATTAATGAAACAATAATAACAATTAGTATTAATAATAAACCCAAATAAAATAATCTTCTCTCTTTAGTTATTATATCTAGATTAAATTTAAATTGCAACAAATCATCTAATATTTCAAATATTATATCTTTTAGTGAAAAAATATTGTTCCCAACTGTTTTATTAAATGGGTTATAATCTTTTTTTTCTTTATTAAGTTCTTCCAGTATTTGTTCTTCTAATATTCTATTATTTTCTAGTCTTTGGTTTGTTGCTTCTTCAAATGCTTTATTAAACACTGCTAAATTAAATTTAGTTGTTTCTGTATTTTCAGCTACATCCATATTTCTATGATATTATTAGGAAAAAAATAGTAAATACAAAATACTAGAAAATTGAAATGAATTTATATAAATAAATAATTTTATATATAGTTATTATAATGTATTTTCGTTGTCCATCTTGTGGTACTAGTTTTGCAAAGAGATATATTGAATGGATTACTGAATCCGACAAAATAAATGAAACTATCAACTTAACTGATAAAGAAAAAGATAAAAAAAGACAGGAATTATTAAACAAACTCAATTTTAAAAATTATTGTTGCACAATGAGAATGCTAACAATGTCAAATTTAACACGATTAATCAAATAAATTAAATTTATTAAGTATGCTATTTTGTTCGTTCTAGCATTTTTTTTTTATTCATTCTTGATGTTTTATTTTTAAGTCCCGCAGGATATTGATCAGGATCTTCAGAAAGTTTAATAATATCAATTACTTCGCCAGATCCCCGCGTTGTACCTTCTCTAAATAACAATTCTGCACCAGGGTACATATATTCTGGTCTTTGAGTAAATCTAAGAAGTACTTCTGCTTCATCTCCTTGTCTAAGACCGCGTTTTACTATATCTTCTTTAGTGAATTCTTTTGATCCGTTTGTAACAGAAATAATTTCTTTAAGTTTAGCTGCTTGTGCCACATATCCAATATGAAAATGTGGCGTATATGTACCTTCATTAATAAATGATTTGTGATAAAAAATATTAATGCGTGCTTTAAATTCTAAACAAATATTGACACAATCATCTTTGTTTTTAAGAGCAACCATTCCTGTACAAATGTTTTGTCTATCAAAATTATATTTTTTATCAACACGAATTGCAAAGGTTCCTCTACCATTTTCAGGTAATGTATCTCTTTCTTTTAAGTTCATTTCATCTTTCTTTCTATCAGCATCATAATGAATTGATCTCACGGTAGCAGGTATAAAACTTTTATTATAAGGACCAATATATATAATATCACCTTTAGAAATAGACCCACCCTTTACAATTCCAGAAATAATAAGTCCTTGACCTGGAGGTTTGAATGTATCATCAATGAAATATACAGGTCCTGTATTTCCACGAATCAATTGCGATCTTGGTTTAAGATTTGACGCTAATTGACGTATGAATTTAACATAATGTCCTGTTTTGTTTGAAATACATATAATAGGAACAATTTTAGTAGTTGTATTTAATGTATTACAAATTTCAGCGATCTTATGCATATCGTTTTCTTCTCTTTTTTTCATTTCTTCAAATGGAATCATTTTAAATACAATATCATCTGTATCATCGGGACATTTAACTTTTTTATTTTTGTCAAATTTAAGTTCTTCAATAAACGGATTCTTATTGACATAATCTGGTTTTCTATTTACTGCTTTATTTCTCAAAAATTTTTCAATTGAGTTAATTGTATTTTGGAATTTGTTTACAGGAGCAATATCAATTTTAGTAATCACAATGAAAAAAGGTATTTTCTTTAAAACCATTAATGCTAAATGTTGTTTAGTCATTGTTAGTATGCCTTTATTTGCGGCAATTGTAATCATGCCATAATCTGGAAAATGCCCCATTCCTTTTGCAGTTGTACCAAAATACTTTTCATGACCACATAGATCATTTAATGTTACAATATGTCCTTTATTATCACTGTCCTTTTTTTCTTCTTCAGATTTAACACGAATTGATTTTGATGAAATATCTGAAGTTCTTCCAGACTCTTTTTCATGGTGATGTTTTGCAATTTTATCACGTGCCAAACCATTACCATCATCAAGATTACCATAAATGATAACGCTCAGTGTTGTACTTTTACCAGAATCAATTGATCCACCATTAGATATTGATACATCATTAATAGGTATCATGTATATATAAGTTAGATCTTATATACTGTGATTAATTAATAAGATTTTCAACTTTTATTAAAAAATTGATTGATAATTAAGCTATTAATATATATATAAATATATAACATTATATAGCATTATGTCAACAAGCGTCAAAGTAAATCTTAAAAAGATGTTAAAAACTAATTATGATGGTAAACGATATGATGGAGAAGAATTGTTAACATTTGTTGAGGTTATAACTAAAAAATATATATCTAAATATGATGATATATCTTCTGACGAGTTTATTAAAATGTTATCAAATTATGTTCATTATTCTGTAAAAAAAGATGATTATTATATTAAAAGCACTGCATTAAATTCAAAAAATAATACAATGTATGAAATATTAAGTGAAGCAAAAGATGAGGATTGTGATACACTTGATTTGGAGGAAGAATCCGAATCAGAATCAGAAGAGGGAATGATTATAGAAGTGAAAGAAATAATATATGATAAATCTAAACCATATTTTAGAAAAAAAAAATATGCTAATCGAAAATATAAATATGCAGATGCTCATAATTTTACACCTGAAAAAAAAACATTAGAACAACATGGTGAAGCATATGGTCCATTTGGATCTCAATGGATACATGATAAACAAATAGATGATGTCTGGGGTCCTGATGAAGAAAGGAGAGCAAAAGAATTCGATAGATTAAGAAATATTGTTTTACCAGAACAACGATCAAAAGAATGGTTTAAAATGAGAGAAGGTAAAATTACAGCAAGTGATCTTGGATGTTTGCTTGGTGATAATCATTATGAAGCTCCATATAAATTTATTTTAAAGAAAATTGATCCTCCACCATTTAATTCAAATATATATTGTTATCATGGAAAGAAATATGAAGAAATTGCAACAATGGTATATCAATACAGAATGAATGTTATTGTAGAAGAGTTTGGACTAATGGGTGATAAAACAATTCCATTCATTGGTGCAAGCCCTGATGGTATTTGTTCCCCTTATAAAATGGATGGAATACATAAATCAAAATTAGTGGGACGTATGTTAGAAATTAAATGTCCTTATGTAAGAAAAATTAAAACTTCAGGACCGATTAAAGATCATATATGTCCTGTATATTATTGGGATCAAGTGCAACAACAATTACAATGTTGTGACCTTGATGAATGTGATTTTTGGCAAGCACAAATTGAAGAGTATAAATCAAGATATACTTTTTTGGCAGATACAAATCCAGATGAACCATTTCGATCCATTGAAACAGGACACGAAAAAGGTGTTCTGATTCAATTGCTTTCACACGAGTCTTTGGAAGCATGCATTGAAGATAAAGAGATTATAGTAAATGGAGAAAAAAAAACAATTAAAAGTAAAAATATAAAAAAATATTGGGAAGAAGTATATAATAAAGCAATCTTCATATATCCAAAAAAAATAGAAATGTCACCTGAAGAATGTGATAAATGGATTGCCGAACAAGTATCAACATATAAATTACAAAAAGACGACAAAGGAAAATCAAAATATTATAATTATGAGTTCGATCGTGTTTTTTATTGGAAAATGGTTCTTACTAATAATGTGGTAATTAAGCGTGATCATGTATGGTTTAAGAAAGCATTGCCAAAAATGAAAAAAATGTGGAATTATGTTAAAAAACTTAGAACAAATCCGGAAATAAAACAATTAGTTATTGATTATGTTAAATCATTAAATATAAAAAAAAATGATCATATTTTAAAAGTATATGAAATTGTTACAGACCCAGAACATAAAGAATATAATGAAATGATAAATAAAATGAAAAAAATGATCAACATAAAAAAAATGTCATTAATGAGAGATGAAGAATTACTTAAAAAAGCAAACGATGAATCTAATAATGATTTAGAAGTTACCAATAATTGTAGTTATGATCTAGAAGATGATAATGATTTCGAAATTATCGATGATTATGAGTAAATTAAAATATTTAAGTCATTATACCTCATTATAACTCATTATGATATGTGATCAAGAAATTGAATTTTATTTATTTAAATAGTAAACTTATATATTATACTCAATACTTAACAATGTCAGCAACTGAAAGTGAAAGTTTTGATACAAAATCATGTGATGATCTTTTTGGAATAAAAAATGATCTATTAATTAGTATTAAAGAAGATTTAGCCAGAATAACATTAAAAAAAGCTATGAAACAATTAAGAAAAAAGAACCCTGAATTTAAAAATTATGAAAAAGAATTAATTAATGAATTAAACAAACAAAAAAAGATTAAAACAGATATGATACCAGTAGAAGATGTAGACGATAGATATGTTTATACTAAATTAGATGACATAAACAATAATAATAAACCTTTATATAAATTTAAAAATAATATATTTGATGATCAAGGTAATTGTGTGGGAGTTATTAAGGATAATCAAAATTTCCTTTTTAATTATAAAGTTAATTTTTCAGATAAATTAACTTATTAATTTTTTTCTGATATATTAATATATGTCAGAGATAAATGAAATATCTTATGAAATATCGTTTGAAGTATCTGATTCTGACCATAAATGTGGACCTGAATTAAAATTTAAAAATGGACATTGTGCTCCTCTTGATTTAATAATAGAATTCGCAAAAGCGTGGAATGATAATAATTGCGAAAATAAAATTAAGTTAAGTGAAAGACTTGATACAGTAAATCCAGGAAAATATAAAATATGTTTAGTTAAACAATTACAAGATAAAATGTCACCACAATGTGGAAATAGTCAAAAATGTTGGTTAAAGCAACCATTCATTAATAGAATTAATGAAAAATATAAATTTTTTTTAGAAGCAAGATTATATAGACCACGTGGACCAAATAGCGGGTTCAAATGGTTAAATACGTTTGATATTATGAAAGTCATGGAACAATATGAATATAAATATAAAGATTATAAATTCATGGGAGCAGTACCAATTGATTTTGATAAATTATCTTTGTTAATTCCAGATACTGATATTTATTTAGCAAATTTAGATTTTAATAAACTAGAAGCTATTGAAAAAACAAGACTTGGGATTATTTTTAATTTAGACACTCATGATAAACCAGGATCTCATTGGGTTGGTATGTTTATTGATTTAAAAAAAGGACATGCTTTATTTTTTGATTCATATGGATCAAGACC
>Ga0222654_1001292_pt1 | contig 10615 bp, 9 predicted proteins | sample AntAcemetagen421_FD_179805 | JGI IMG/M metagenome (GOLD analysis project Ga0222654, IMG submission 179805) | Saline water microbial communities from Ace Lake, Antarctica - #421 | ecosystem: Environmental > Aquatic > Non-marine Saline and Alkaline > Saline | place: Antarctica: Ace Lake | collected... | reverse complement strand
TTATAGGTTCGCGAATGGTTTTTGGCGGAGGGGACGCGACTACTGTCCAACCTTCTCTGCCTCGTAAGTCATTGATTTTATTGTCCAGGTTAGCTAGTTCGAATCCCAGCTGATGCAATCGTGACTGAGATCCAACTCACATGCTTCAATAAACCCGCGCCTTCGTGAGTGGCTCGAGGCTTCCGTTAATCTTAACGGAGGCCTCGTCGAGATGCCATCGCCAGCGGCTCGGTTTCATCACCGGGATCTGCCGTTTTCGTATCTCGGATGCGAACATCGGACCAAAACGAGTCCACCAAATCCTCACCGTCTCATGGCACACACCGACGCCACGTTTATGCAGCAGGGTCTCCTCGTTTCGAAGCGAAAGTGGGACCCGAACATAAAACATTACCGCCAACCAATGATCCAAGGGCTGGTCCCGAAATCCCGAAATGGCCTGCGTTTGGTCATCCGATGGGGCTACGAAACCGCCCCCCCCCTCAAGCGCGTTCTTATGATACCACCGAGCAGCCAATTGCACCAAGGATCGGAGATCTTGACTGCACAAGCCCAGATTTAATTAGGCCATAAGTATCGGATCGGTCAAATTCATGTCTTCAGACAATTCGCGGACCGGCACGATGCCTTGTTGCGTCAGTCGGTTGTGGTACAGTCGCACTGCGTCTTGGGGTTCAATGGCTTCATCGGCAACGCCACGCAGCAACTCGATCAGGTCCAGAGGCGCCTCCGCTTGATTGATCTTGCGCCCGAACAGCGCCAGTCGTCCGCCACGACGGCGCACCTGGTGTAGTAATTCGAAAGTATCGCGCATCGTCCCGGCGTTGCCACCAAGGACGCCGACGATTGTCTCGGCATCGTATCCGACAAGCTCTTCAAAGGCGCGGGGACCATTGTAGGCCACTTTCAAGAACATCGGCGCCGAGGGCCGGTCCATTCCCGCAAGTGTGCGCACGATGCAATCGTTCACGAAAGCGCCGATTTCGTCTGGGGTCATCTTACCCACATTCGGATTGAAGACCTCAAGGAAGTGCCTGAAACCAAGAGCGTCACATTCCGCACGGAACGAGTTGTATTCACAAAGCGAGATCTGGTCTGCATCCAGATCGTTGGTGAAAGTCACGCTGTAAAGACCAATATCTGCCCCTTGGACCGAGCCGCCATCACTTGCGCCGCGCATAACGCGAGGCAAGGCTGCGGTTCGATGCGGCCGCGAGGCATGTTCGCGGTAGCGCGCATGCCGTCCAAGCCAGATCTCGGTCGTGTCATTGACGCGTGCTGCCCGCGCAACGGAAGTGCCGGCAAAGGCATCCTCTTCGATGGTCAAACGGTGCAGGTTCAGCGGAGATAACAGCATCAGATCGACGACGTCTTGCTGAACAATCTTGCGGACAAGCCCCAAGAAGTCCTGCCGGTTGCGGGGAGTGCCATCCGGGCGCCGACCAAGGGCAAAGATGCCACGCGCCATGTCCGGATCCTTGGCATCACAGATCAAGAAGTCGCTGCACCCCGAAGGGTTCTTCCGTATCCGGGCAAGCTTTTCGTCTAGTCTGGTCGTCGGAAGCTGTGGCGCATCGGTCATGGGGAATCCTCGGATAAGTCGGCCAGATCGGAGGCGAAGGGAAGTCCGTCGCGACCGCCTCCACGGGTACATTTCATGGCCGCTACACATGTTGCGAACCGAAGAGCTTTCGCGCAATCCGCCCCGCGGGCCAGCGCAAGAGCGAAAGCGCCGTGATAGGCATCGCCCGCAGCGGTTGTGTCAGTTACACGAACCAACAAAGCTGGCACATTAACCAATTCTCCATGAGACGAACGAAAGTAGGTTCCCGCCGCACCATCGGTCACGGCGACAAGTGCATGAGTCGGTCGTTCCATGCGGGCCAACCCCGTTGCAATGTCGCCGGTTTCAGAAAGCGCCGTCAGGCCTGCTCGCGAAAAGACCAGGTGACTGGCCGCGTCCAGTAGCGGTCTGAGAACGGAAAACGGGTGCCGCGTGACATCGGCATCGATGACCGATGGAACACCCCGCGCCGTTGCCGCCTCTACAACCGCCAGCGCGGCCTCGGGCCATGACAGATCGGCGAGGACCACGGCACAATCCTGCGGCAAAGCAACCTCAGCCGACGACACAGGAAAAGGCATAGAATAGGCTAGAATAATGCGCTCGCCGGCGTTGTTAACAATGATCGTGGAAACAGGCGACGCGATGTCTTCGTAACGCCGGATATCGCGGGCCACGCCCTCTGCCTCCAGCCCGGCGACTAGACGGTCACCCACGGCATCATCCCCCAACCGCCCAACGAAATGGGCCCGCCCCCCAAGACGCGCAATGGCAACGGCGGCATTCGCTGCCGGGCCGCCGCCTGTGACGTGACGCGAAATGACGTAGGCTTTCGTTCCACCCGTTGGAAGGCATGGTACCGTCAAGATCGTGTCTTCGATCGCCAGACCTACACACAGGATGGAGCCGGTGTCAGACAACTGACACACCCTCAACCGGATCGAACAAGCTGATCCTGTCGGCACTCAAGCGGAATCCCACTCCACGCGCGCGCGGCGAAAGTTCCCCCGGCGGAACGCGGGCCATCACATCTTTGCCGCCAAGCACGATCACCGCAATGGATTCTGGCCCGTGGTTTTCGACCAGTCCGACGTCCGATCGAATGTCGGCATCGGCCTCGTTACTCCCGCACATCTGGATGTGTTCCGCCCGAATACCGACAGTGACGGTCTCAAGCTCCAGCGCGGCCAAGCGCGCGGCACGTTCACTTGGAAGCGGAATTCGAACGCCATCGCTGAAGACAAGCGCAGCACCTTCTATCCTTCCCTCCACTAGGCTCATCGGCGGGGATCCGATGAATGTTCCGACGAATGCGTTTGCTGGATTGTCGTAAACCTCAATCGGTGCGCCAACTTGCTGAATGCGCCCATCCTTCATCACGACGATGCGGTCCGCCATCGTCATCGCCTCGATCTGATCATGAGTCACATAGATTGACGTGGTGCCAAGGCGCTGCTGGATACGGCGGATTTCCATGCGCATGCCGACACGCAGTTTCGCGTCAAGATTGGATAACGGCTCGTCCAGAAGGAACAGGGCCGGTGACCGGATCATCGCGCGACCCAACGCGACACGCTGACGCTGCCCCCCGGATAGGGCACGGGGTTTGCGCGTCAAAAATGGTTCCAGCTCGAGGATTTCGGCCACTTCGGCGACCCTGCGGGTGATTTCCTGGGTTGGAAGAGCCCGCATCTTGAGGCCAAAGCCAAGGTTTTCGGCAACCGTCATCTGCGGATAAAGCGCGTAATCCTGAAACACCATTGCCATATCGCGGTCACGGGGCGGCACGTCTTTCAGGCTTTGCCCATCAAGAACAACGTCGCCCGAGCTTAACGTTTCAAGCCCGGCAATAATCCGCAACAAAGTGGATTTACCGCATCCCGAGGGTCCAACAAGGACTAGGAACTCGCCGTCCAAAACTTCAAGATCGACGGCGTGCAGGGCAACGATAGCACCGAAACGCTTTTCGACCCGTTCTAGCTTTAGATGTCCCACGGTTGCCTCTTCTGTTGACAGGTTCGCTAAAGTCAATCACAATCATTACATAGTGTAAAGAAAGACATTACATAGTGTAAAGAAAGAAAGCAGCGCTGCGGAAATGGCCATGGATGCTCATCAGAAATTTTCGATTCGCAACCGCAAGGGCACTCGTGCGGCGGTCCTTGAGGCCTTGTTGCTGAAAGGATCAGCGGTAAGAGGGGAAATCGCCCGAATAACTCATCTGAGTGAAGCAAGCGTATCTCGTATTTTGACGGAGTTGCGGCAAGAAAAACTAATCGAAGAATTGCGCGTTTCTGCCCCATACGTGGGCGGACCTACAGCATTAATTACTCTATGCAAAGATGTTTGCGTGATCGGCGCAGAACTTGCCAACGATCGTTTGTCGTTCGGCGTCGGCCCACTTGCCGGAGCGGCCGATTACGCCGACACGACCGAGGTCGGGCCAAGGTTGGCACAAGCGGAATTTGAGACGCGGTTCGATTCGGGATTCGCACGCCTGAAGGTCTGGCTGGACGAACGGAATATTCGGCCTCGTTGGGCGGCGATGGCCATTCCGGGTCTATTGCCGGGGCGGCGCAATCCAATCTTGCCGTGGGATGACGTCCGACTGGCAGAGTTTTTGGCGGACCGGTTTAACCCCGTGCCCGTGGAATTGACAAACACCGTGGTAGCCCAAGCCGTGCAGCGCCGATACAGTGGTCAAAACGTTGATGGGGATGATCCGCACCTGTTCGTCTTCTTGGGTCACGGCGTTGCTGGCACGCTTGTGCAAGGCGGCGGTGCGATCGACAGCTTTCGTCCCTATGAAATCGGCCACATGATCGTGGAACGAGCAGGGAGACCCTGTCGCTGCGGCCATCATGGCTGCCTTGAGGCGTATGTATCGGTTGGTGCGATCTCCAGCCTTATTGACAGCGTAGATATTGACCTATCCGGTGCGGGCGGCGTCCGTCTTGCGGCTGCGGTTGCCGATCCTGAGCGGGGGGCTGACCTGAGAAACAGACTTGAATTGCTTGGCCTGGCCATCGGCAATGCCCTTAACCTTAACATTGCTGATCAGGTTCAAATCGCTGGCTGGCCTGCGCTGCTGCCTGACATTGCTCGGCATAGCATCATGAAAGGGATGTCCGAAAGCCTTTTGGGCGACGTGGAACGAGTAAGTCTTGGCTTTGTTGCGCCCGCAGTCAGGGCGGAGCCGCGAGCGGCCCTTTACTTCGCGGCGCATCGGTTCGTGGCTAGCGGTGCGCCTGCTGTAAAAGTCGATGACGCTAGTGATGAGGCCGTCGCATGAAAGCGCCCGATCGTGTGGTCTTGCTGACAGTGGCGTCGCCCCTGTTCCCAGAGGCCGCAGCACGCGACCTGATGGGACGCAGCGCGGGCACGTCACCAGCAGTGACGCCTATATCGGTCTTGGCCCACGACAAGGCCAGCGCCGCTAGCGCGCTGTCGGAACTGAAACCGGACAGGATCGCGGGTCTGGTGGTCCAGCTATCAACCTTTGCGACCGCCGAAATCCTACATGACGTGTTGGCCGCCTTGGGTGACCGAAAGATCCCGATAGCATTGTGGGCGCTGGAAGAACGAGGGGAAATCATTACAAACTCGCTGTGTGGAGTGCAGCTTTGGGCCTCGACGCTGGTGCGGTTTGGCCACCGTCCAACCGTCTTGATCGGCGATCCAGAAGGCGCGGTCGGCAATGACCTTGATGCCTTTGCCGCCGCAGCGCGCGCGCAGGCAGCCCTTTCATCGGCGCAGATCGCTTTGGTGGGTAGTCATGCGGACTGGTTCACCAATCTTGCGGTTGAACCGGCAACCTTGCATCGGATCGTGGGCGCAACCGTGCGACAGGTATCGCTTCAGGCCTTCATTCAGTCCTGCAAGGCTACCCCCGAGAGCGAGGTTGCAGCATCGACCCGCTGGGATGATACTATTTTCGACGGTGGCGACAATGCGGTCGGCAAAGCCACCATGGGCCAGACCTTCGCCCGCCTCGACGCCGGTCTGTCGGCCATCAAGGCGGATGCTATCGCGATACGGGACTGGCCCGAGATCCTTTATGCTGATGGGTTTCGTGGCACATGGGCGGCACTTGGGGAACTCAGTGACCGTGCAGCGCCTATTGCACCTGAAGGGGACGTCATGGGGGCAGCAACGGCCGTGGCGGTCCGGGCGATGTTGCCAGAGTCATTGCCGTTTTTGACCGATATCTCAGGCTTGGACCGAGACAATGATCGGTTGGTTCTTTGGCACTATGGTGTCAGCCCTCGCCTGTCCAACGGGCCAAGGCATGTCGACGCCGCGATGAAACAAGAGAGTTTTCCGCTCAAGTCCGGCCCGATGACTCTGATCCGTCTTTCCCTGCGGCCTGGCGGTGAATTGAGGATTTTTGTGGCCGAAGGCACATTGCTGGCAGAGCCGACAGGGGCCAACCGCGCAGCAGGGTATTTCCAGCCCAGCAATGGCGGGGCCGAAGCACTTGTGCGGGGCTTCATAGCGGCCGGATATGAACATCACGTTACGGCAGTCTATGGTCGCCTGGCACACGCCGCGGCGCATTTGGCGCACGCGATGGGGGCCAAGCTGGACGGGCCGGGCGCGTGGAATGGCTGATGATTTCCTTCATCAAGCGGCGTTCGCACCAGGCTTGCGGATCGTGTCGGTCGGCTGGCGGATGCCGGGCGGCTTGTGGCAGGAATGCCCGCCGGACAGGGCTACGGACGTTTTGACCATGACTCCAGAAGAAGGCGGTGCTCAGTCCCTGACGCTTACACATGACCTGGCGGCGGGGGTGCAGATCGCATTTGCCGTTCCGGAAAGCGGGTTTTCGGCTTGGGGTGGCGGCGAACGCTTTGATGCGCTGGATCTGTCAGGTCAGACGATCCGCTACTACCTCGAAAATTTCGGCCTTGGTGCCGGAACCTACCTGCCCCTGCCTTGGATCGCGACCTCGGAGGGGTGGTCCGTATTGTTGCATGGTGAAGCACCGGCCATATTCCATCTTGGCGCCCCGCAGGAACCGGAGATTGTGCGGATACAGATCGAGGGCAGCACGGCGCGATTGAGCGTCGATACAGGGGATCTTGCGGCTTTGCAGGCGGCGCTGACACGGCGTCTGGGGCCTCCGCTGATGCCGCCTGACGATTTCTTCGGTTTGTGGAAGGCCGGCGACTGGCGGTTTCAGGACGCTGGCAAGGTCAGGGCCGACTGCGAAGGGTTCGAAGGTCTTGGCCTTCCGCTTGGCGTTCGGCTTCTCGATGCCTACTGGTCGGGCGAGGTTCACGATTTCGATTTCGACCCGGTCAAGCACCCGGACGGCTGGTATGATGTCGCCCGAATGAAAGCAGAGGGGACGAGCACCTGGCTCTGGCTCTGTCCGTGGGTCGTGGTCGGCACCGCATCGCATACTATGGCCACCGACGCCGGGTATTTGATCGTGGACAAGGATGGCCAGCCAATTACGCGCCGACCGGGCGCCAATCCAAATATCATGGCGGCATTGATCGATTATTCAAATGCGGATGCGGCTTCCTGGTGGTCCAGTTCCCTTCGCGATCTGCTTGCGCGCGGGATTGCAGGTTTCAAGGCCGATTTCGGCGAGCAATTGCCGCGTCACGCAGTCTTGCATTCGGGTGAAACCGGCGGCCTGGCGCACAATGGCTTTGTGCGCCATTATCTTAAGGCCACGATCGACGCCTTCGATGGCAAAACGCCTGCAATCATCAGTCGGTCGGGAGCGCCCACTATCCGGACCCCGGTCTGGAGCGGGGATCAAACGTCCGATTTTTGTCCCAAGACCGGCCTCCCCGCAGCCGTCCGCGCAGTGCAGTCGGCGGCGCTGTGCGGTTGGTCGTTTACCGGCAGCGATCTTGGCGGTTATTTCGGGGAGCCTTCGCCACAGGTCTTTATGCGCTGGACGCAATTCGCCTGTTTTACACCTCTGATGATGTTGCACGGGTTTGGCTGTCGAGAACCTTGGGACATGCCAATGGCGTCACGCGATTGCTATCGAAGATATGCTGCCTTGCACCTGGCGCTTGGCCCCTATTTCCGCGCTGCGGGACGCGTCGCGGCAGATGGTGGCGCGCCGTTGATCCGGATGATGCCGCTTGCCTTTCCAGCTACCGATTGGCGCGGGATCAACGATTGGGACCAGCAGTTCATGCTTGGCGACGACCTGTTGGTGGCGCCTGTGGCCTTCTATGGTGATACGCGGGCGATCCCGTTGCCCGACGGCCTGTGGTGGGACGTGCTCGGCGAGAGCTGGGTCACGGGCCCGGTTTGTGTGACGCGCGAGGTGGCGCCGGACCAAATCCCGGTTTTCGTGCGGGCGGGCGCAACAGTTCCACTGGCAGTGTCAAGGGGAACAGCCGCCGACACCATGGTCGTCTTCTTGCCACCCGAAGCCGATCACGATCAACCGCACGACCATCCCAACCTCGACGTTTTACTTGTGGGATGTGGCCACGAAGAGGCTTCCAACAATCTGCCCGACTGGTTCGGCACCGAAATCCGCCAAGACCGGCGGCAAACGTCCTGACGGACGTAAGACCTGCTCCCCTAAGGGAGCCAACGGAGGAGACCAAAATGACCAAATTCACTCTTCTAACTGGCGTGGCCCTAGCCGCGCTAAGCGGCCCGGCGCTGGCCGACGGCATCGTATTCTGGGTCAATTCACCATTGGCGGACGGACCTGATGCGCCGATTTATGCGGCTGTGGAGGCTTTCGAAGAGGCCACGGGCCATGATGTCGAGGTTCAGGCCGTCGCCCACAACGAGCTTGAGCGCAATCTGACAATCGCGATGACAGGTGGTGCGGGTCCCGACGTGATGGCCGTCGATTTGGCCTGGGTCGCCGCGATGAGCGACGCGGGATTTTTGGCTAATCTTACCGACCGGGTCGCCGATGTTGCGGGTGAATATCAGCCCGGCCCATTGTCGTCAGGTCGCTATCAACAACAGCAATATGCGCTGCCATTCTATACTAACAATGTGGCCCTTTACGTCAATGATGACATGCTGGCAGCCGCAGGTATTACCCAAGCGCCGACAACATGGGAAGAATTCCATGCAGCGGCACTAGCCATGACCAACGCCGAGGCTGACACCTATGGCCTGACGCTTGGCAGCAACCGCACTGGCGCCTTCCAGCTTTACAGCTTCATCTGGCAGGCCGGTGGCGAGATCATCGATGAGCAAGGCAACGTGCGGGTTGCCGAATCCGAGGCCGTCACGGCGGTTGAATTCCTGTCCAGCCTTTACACCGAACATGGCGCGATCCCTGAAAGCGTTCTTACGGCGACCTCCTGGGATGAGGTGAACGCACCGTTCATTCAAGAACGGGCCGGAATGCTGATCAGTGGTGACTGGGCGATCCGACCGATCGACCAAAGCAACCCGGACCTCAACTACTCGATCCATCCGCTGCCCGTAGGCGCGGAGCAGGCCGCGGTCATAGGCGGCTACAACATTGCGATGAATGCCGCTTCCGACAGCCCCGATGCTGCATGGGAGTTGATTCGCTGGCTGACTGGCGAACGCAATCCCGACTTGATGGCGCAATACAACCGGCTGTCTGCCTTTTCCGGTGCTCAGTCAGGCGCCTTGCCCGACACGATGGCGACCTTCGTCAATCAGGTACAATATGGGCATTCGCGCCCGGTCGTCGCGGTATGGGGCCAAATCCATGCTGAGATCTTTGGCAATGCATGGGATGCGGTGTTGCGCGGAGCGTCTCCGCAAGATGCCATGGATCAAGCCGCCGAGGCGATTGAACTGCTATTGGCGCAGTGACACTAGTGTCGCGCACCCCGCACAGATCGACAGAGCAGCCAAGACGCACTTGGTCGTCCGTGTTCGAATCTGGGTGGGGTGCGCGGCTCTATCCCTATCTCATGGTGCTACCGGCGGTCCTAGTCGTGATCGCGGTGGTGCTCTTTCCGGTAGTCAGCGGCATCATGTCGTCGTTTCGCGACGTCACGACCAGGACCTTGAATACCGACACCGTCACCTGGGTTGGTTTGAATAATTACCGGCGCGTTTTTGCAGACCCAGTGTTTCTGCGGGCCAGCCTCAACACAATCGTCTGGGTATCATTGAACGTGGTGTTCCAGCTGGGTTTGGGGCTGGCCTTGGCATTGATGCTGCGCAACCGCCTGCCCGGTTTGGGGTTTTTCCGTGCTGCAATTCTTGTGCCGTGGGTCATCCCTTCGGTTGTGGCTGTTCTGACATGGCGCTGGATGTACGACCCATCTGTCGGCATCCTGAACGAGACTTTAGTGCGCATCGGCTTGATCGACAGCTACCACAGTTGGCTTGGTGACACGCAGACGGCGCTGCTGGCCGTAACGCTTGAAAGCATCTGGAAAGGTACACCTTTCGTAATGCTTTTGTTGCTGGCAGCCCTGCAATTGGTGCCGGATTCGGTTCTGGAAGCTGCCGAAATGGACGGCGCCACCGGCTGGCGTCGTCTATGGTACGTCATTCTTCCACAAATCCGGCTGTCCTTCGCCATCGCGGCTGTGCTGACCTTCATCCTGACGGTGAACAACTTCAACGCCATCTGGTTGATGACCGAAGGCGGACCGCTCAACTCGTCCGAGATACTGTTCACGCTTGCCTACAAATATGGCTTTCAACGCTTCGATTTCGGCATGGCATCGGCGGTGGCGACAATGATCTTCGCAGGGTTGGTGGTCGCCACGACCGTCTATCTGGTATTGATCCAAGCGAAGGAGGATCGCTAAATTGGCCGGGCAGGACCGATCCACGACACCACCTGAGCTACGTCGGCGCGGCGCGTTCGTATCGCCCAGGGTTTGGCGTGCGCTTCGCTATGGCGGGCTGTGGGTGGCATTCGTTTGGGCGATCTTCCCGTTCTACTGGATGGTCGTCACCTCGATCCGACCCCGAGATCAGATGTACCAGCGGCCACCAGAATTCATTCCTGACGCGATCACTTTGTCGAACTACATTGATCTGATCGTCGGTGCGCGTTTCTGGCTCTTTGCCCTCAACAGCCTGTGGCTGACGGGGGTGGTCACGATCCTGAGC
>Ga0222654_1001291_pt1 | contig 10623 bp, 8 predicted proteins | sample AntAcemetagen421_FD_179805 | JGI IMG/M metagenome (GOLD analysis project Ga0222654, IMG submission 179805) | Saline water microbial communities from Ace Lake, Antarctica - #421 | ecosystem: Environmental > Aquatic > Non-marine Saline and Alkaline > Saline | place: Antarctica: Ace Lake | collected... | reverse complement strand
GCTCTGGTGCGGCATCAGGTTGGTTGGAATAATGCATTGACATATATAGACGCGCGCGCACGCGGTCGCAGGCGGGCGAGGAGCGCCCGCGACCGCGCGCCAGAGGGCCACCGCAGGCGCCAGCAACGGGCTGGCAGAGCAGGGCAGGAGGGGCCCGCAGAGCACCGCCTGCGGGGAACTCCCCTCCATCCCTGCGCCTGCGGCGGCCTCACCTGGTAGGAGTCACTGCCCACGCGCTTGAACTTGAAGGCGTCCTGTCTGCGGCGGCCACACCGCGGAGAAAAGAAAAAGAAGAGCTGCGCGAGCACAAAGAGCAAGGCAGAGAACAACAACGGGCGAGCTACTGGAGCGGCTGGCCTGGTGGCCCCTCAAGGTGCCCTGAACCCACGCGGGCTGGGCGCCAGTGACTGGGCCCGCACGAGGCGAGCCACAACTCAAAGGGCCCAGCGCCAGCGCTGAGCTGCCCCCAGGAGCAGCACGCGCAGTGGCACGGGGCCTCACACTCGCGGCTGCCACCCTGAGGGCTGGGCCCCTGCCAGGTCCACCGGCCGCTCCTTGCCCGTCTTGTCCTTGTCCATGTCAGGTAGAGTCATGTCAGGTACAGTCATGTGCGGTCAGGTGTAGTCAGGTGCAGTGCAGGTCAGGTGCAGTGCAGTTGGCAGTGCAGGTGCAGTGCAGGAGGTGGGCGTCGGTGTGTAGGGCTTGAACAGGGGGCGAGGGCTTGGCCAGGGGCAGGGACTCGAACTTGATCTTGAGCTTGATCTTGATGTTGAGCTTGATGTTGTTGATGCTGGTGTTGAACTTGATCTTGTTGCTGGCTGTGGGCGGGGAGGGCAAGCGGGGCGAGGAGGTGGGCACGGAGCGGAACAAGGTGGCACCAAGAGTGCTGCGCGCTGCGCAGTGCGGAAAAGGCGTGGCGGCACGCGCCAGCGCGCCCGCGGGGGCGCGCATCGGGGCGTGTTACGCGGCCTACGAAGCCGCGCAGGCGCGCGGCTTCGCGGGCGCGAAACGCGCCCGCGGGCGCGCGCGCAGGGGCAGGCGGGCGGGAAGGGGCAGCGGAAGCGGCCCACAGGGCGCCGGGCACCCGCAGGTGCGGACGCGAGCGGTGCCCAGCTGGGCGCCTCAGCGGCACGGCGCGCCGTGAGCCGCGGCCGCGGCCGACGTGCCGCGCGGGCGCGTTCGGGGCGCGGGGCGGTCAGGGAGGGCGCGCGCAGGGGCGCGCGCCTGCAGGCGCGGGCGCGGGCGGTGCCCACCTGGGCGCCGCGGGCGTGCTGCCCGGGCCGGGGGGCGCGGGCACTGGCGCCGGCGCGCGCGGGCACGCGCTGCGGCCGCGAGGTAGCGGCATGCGGTGCCGGTGTGCGGGCGGCGGGGCGCCAGCGCAGCGCGGGGGCGGTCCCGGGGCGGGCCCCGGGGCGGGCCAGCCCGGCGCGCGCCGCCATGCCATAGAGGCAGGGCGGCGCGCGGCGCTGGCCGCGCGGCGCGCGCGCGCAGTGTGCGCACGGCGCACAGGGCGGCGGGGCTGGCAGGCTGCGGCTGCCCCAGCGCGTTGCGCCCGCCTCAGAAGGCGGGTGCGCGGCGCGGGGCGCCTCGCATTTGCGCGGCGTGGCGGCGCTGCGAAGCTGCGCCCGAGGACGGGCTGCGCGCGCGCGCCACGCCGCGCAAGTGCGGAATTACAACACACACACGCTGCACACACACACATCAGACACACACAGTGCTCAAACGCGGCGCAGCGCGCGGCGGGCAGCTTGGCGGGCGCGGCGTGGCGCCGCTGCGCCTTAGAGGATTTCTGCGGGGCGGGGCGCGCTGTACGAGGCGAGGCGGGGCGCGCACTTGCCTGCGCCGCCCAGCAAAAATTGAGAGGGGGCGTTTCCAAAGTCCCAATGCCCCCAACTGACACCTTTTCCACGGCGGGCGGGGCCTTGGGGCGGCGCAGCGCCTCGAAGGGCGTTGCCACGCCGAGGGCGGCGCGGGGCGGCCCGCGCCGCGGCGGAGCCGCTGGAACACGCCCCAGCACCGCCCCGGTCAGATTTGGGCGCGGGGCGGTGCTGGTGCATGTCCAGGGTGGGCTGGGTGCCCCCAGAGCGCGCCGGGCTGCCGGCTGGCGTCCCCCAATGCGCTTGATGGCGCCCGGTTCTTGGCGGATTCTGCGCCAGTTCCCGCACTGCCGGCAGCGTATTTCTGAGCCAGGGGCGCCCTGCGGCACGAAGCCCTGCCGTCTGAGCGCCACAGAGCCCGCCCAGGGCCGCAATCTCGCCAGTGGGCCTGTGGAGTCACTGCAAGTCCTGTCCGCCTGCGTTGTTGCAGCTGCAACGCCTCAGCGTCAACCGCGTTGCAACCTGTGTCGGCGGCGTTTTAGCTTATGGATTCTGTCGCGGCGACCGCCACGGCCAGCCCTGCAGCGCAGCCCGAAACGCGCAACGCACTGAGCGCAGTGCAGCCACAGCGCGCCACACTCGCCCCCTTCCGCCCCCAGCACGCCCAAGCCCTGCCCAACGCACCCACGGCACGCCAAGCGCCCCCCAGCCCGCCACAATGCCCAAGCGCACCTCCCGCCCCAGCGCGGCCAAGCGCCGCCGCCGCCAAGAGCGCGCCCGGGCTGCCGCCATGGCCGCCCCCGTGCCTGACATCATCCCCGAGGCCATGCCGGCCCCGGGCAGTGACTCCGACGCCACTGTTGACGACGCTGCGGCCGGCGAAGCCGCCGCCGCCGCCCCCGAGCCCGTCCCCCCCGCATCCGGCGCTGGGGGAGACCAATCTGCCGCCATGGCTGCCCTGTTGGCCGTGAGTGACTCCAGCGCGCCGCCGCGCGCCGCCACGCGCCGCCCCGCCCGCCCGCCATCAGCCGCCATCACGCTGCCCCGCGCGTTCCGCAGGCCCTCCCCGTGCCGGACCCGCCCGCACCACCAGCACCAGCGGCCGCAGTACCCCAGGTACGTCCCCCTATGCCGCTGGCGCTGTGGGCGGAGCGCGCCTACGGCGGGCGCCGCGGGCGCCACGGGCGTGACTTGCGCCTGATGGCGGTGCGCGTGCCGCCGTCTGGCCGCCGCTCCCGGAGCTGGTGGCTGGGCAGGTGGTACGCGCACCGCTCATCCTGGCCTGCGCGGCCGGGATGTGGCGCGCGAGGCGCCTGGCCGTGACGGGCGAGGGCGTCGCGGGCGAGCCCGAGGCGCTGGAGGACGCCTGGGTGCGCCTCTGGTCCGCCGGCGGCGCGGCGCTGCCCGACGCCGCCGGGGGCCTGCGCATCCGCCGGCCCCCGCTGGCGGACTGGGAGGGCCTGGTGGGCGGCGCCACCATCCTGTGGCTGGCGCTGCACGACGCCGTCGGCGGCGACTTGCTGGCGCCGCCGGTGGAGGGCACCATGCTGGTGGCTGTCTGCGACCTGCAGGCGCGCATCGGCGGCGGCGAGCACCAGCGGCTGGCGGTGGACCTGCATTGGAGCTGCACTGCCGCCTGGCGCTTCATCCAGCGCTCAGGCGGCAGTGTGCGCGTCCGCGCCGCCCTGGCCGCCCACCCCCGCAGCGGTGTGCAGGTGCTGGGCATCGGCTTCGCCGAGCCCGCCGACCTGCGCACCGTGGCCGCCCTGGCCAACTCCGCAGCGCAGGCGCTGCTGGCAGCCCGCCTGTGGGAGCCAGTGGCGGTGCCGCCCGCTCCAGCCGCCGCCGCCGGCGCTGGGCAGCCCCTGCCCCCGCCTCCGCCCCCTGGCGCCGCGCCCCGCGACCGCGGTCGCAAGCGCGACCGCGAGTGATGCCCCGCACCCCCGCGCCGCAATGCACGCCGCGCCTCCCATCCGCACGCAGGTGCCGCTCAGGGCCGCCACCTGGAACCTGCGTGGCGCGCGGGACGCCAGCGTGGCCACAGCCGTGCTGGCCGAGGCGGATGCCTCAGGCCGGCACGTGTTGCTGCTCCAGGATGTCGGCTTGACCGCTGCTTGGGTCAGTGCGACCGCTGCGGGCACGGGGTACGAGCACTGGCATGTGCACGTACACCCCCGTGCCTCTGGCGGCGTTGCAGTGGCCGTCAGCAGCGCCCTGCCCGGTTTCGGGGAGGTGGCTGCGTGGGAGGGGGATGAGCACGCGGGACGGCTGCGTGTGCGACTGCGACCGGGCTGGTCTGCGGCGGGCGCGGCGGAGCTGGCCTTCTGCAGCGTGTACTGGCCCCCATCGGGGGCCAACAGCGCCAGCGCGGCCGTCTCGGTGCTGGCGGCGCTGCGGGAGGCCGGCGCCGACGGCGTGGCCACGCTAGTGGCGGGGGACGTGAACGCCGGCATGGGCAGCTGGGCCGCCGGCGACACCGTGACCGCGGCCGAGGACGACGGTATGGTGCAGCTGGAGCTGGAGTACGGCCACGCGGAGGTCGGGGAGGCACTCTCCATCTCGTCCCAGGCTCGCCACGGGGCGCGCCGGCCCACGCTGCACGGCGCCGCTGAGGCGGGCACACTGGTGCTGGGGGACGGCCTGCTCGCCCCAGCACCACCCACCCGGGTCGCAGGGGGCACCTCGTCCCACGTCTCCCACGTCTGGCTCAGCCCCCAACTGACGGCCACCCTCGTCGGCTGCGGCGCCGAGGCCGCCTCCACCAGCGCGGCGGCCGCCAGCCAGCTGGCCGTCGTCGCCAGCGACCACCGCATCCTGGCAGTGGACTTGCAACTGCAGTGTGTGTCGGCAGAGGGCGGGGCAGGTCCAGCACCAAGTCACTGCCTCGCCCCAGCACCGCTGCCCAAGCCCACTGCGGACACGGAGGGCGCGTTCCGGCGGGCGGCCCACGCGGGGCTGCTGGACGCGCTGGACAAGGCCTACACCCCCGCCCTGCGCGCCCAGCTGGCGGCAGAGGCGCTGGGGCAGCGCCGCGCTGCGGTGGAGTGCATTGCTGGTGCGTTGCACGGCGCCCTGGCCCAGGCGGCCCGCTCCCTGGACGTGCGTGGTCGCAAGCGCCGACGGGCGGCGCCCCGCATCCCAGCTGCCGTCGTCCGTGCTGCGGGACCCCGTCTCCGTGCCGCGGCAGCCGCGCTTCGTGACGGGCGTCCAGCGGCCCGTGCCGTTCGGGCCGCTGCGGCAGCGCTGCAGGCCGGCACCATGGCGCGGGAGGTGGCCGCCGCCTCCATGGCGGCAGCAGCCCAGCGCGGCACGGCGCTGTCGGCGCTGCGGCGGACGGCAGCTGGCCTGGGCAGCGCCACCGCCCGTGCGCTGCTGCACGCGGTGGGCGGGGAGTCGCCAGCGGCAGTGCCAAGCACGCTGCCTGCCCTGCTGCACGTCCCGGGGCAGCCTGCCCCGCTGGCCTGTCCCCCAACAGCACCACTGGCCCGCTGTGTGGAAGTTGCTGGGGCGTTGCAGGCGGGGCTGCTTCCCGAGTCACCACCCAGCGCTGTGGCGCCCATCTGGTACCATCCCAGCGCAGCGCCCCCGCATGACCGCGGGGCGGTGCCCACACTGGACATGGGTAGCCTGCGGGGGCTGACACCCTCGGCACGGCTGTCCCCAGCACCCCCAGCGCCACACCTGCACGACCCCGTGTCGTGCGGCGAGGTGGTGGCGGCGCTGACCGCCATGAAGCCTGCGAAGGCGGGCGGTCCGCTGGGCCTGACGCGAGAGCACTTGCTCGCGGCAGGCCCAGTTGCGGTGGCGGCGCTCGCGTACCTGTTCAGCGCGGTGCTGTTTACAGGCGTGGCGCCGGTGGCGTGGCGGCGGGCGCGGCTGCTGGCCCTGCCCAAGAAGCCTGGCGCCCTCCCCACCTCCGCGACGGGGTACCGGCCCCTGTCGCTGGGCGCGACCACGCGGAAAGTGTTCGCCGTGGTCCAGTTGCGCCGCCTGACGCTGCGCTGTGCTGCAGCGGGCGTGCCTTCCGACTGCCAGCACGCCTACGTCCCCCGTCGATCCTGCGCGACCGCGCAAGTGGCCCTGTCTGGCGCCGTGGAGCGGCTGCTGCGCCTCCACGGCACCGCCACCATCGTCAGCCTGGACGCCCGCAAGGCGTTTGACACACTGCCCAGAGCGTCGCTGGCCGCGGCGCTGGCCCGCATGGGGTTGGCGCCCCCGGAGGTGGCCGCCTACGGCCTGCTGCTGCAGCGCACCGAGGTGCGGCTGGAGGCACGGACGCAGTGGGGCACCGTCATGGCGCCCCACGCCCGGCCTGTCACGACGGGCGTGGCACAGGGCTGCCCCTGCTCGTCTCTGGCCTTTGTCCTGTGCATGGACGTGGTGCCAAGAGCGCTGAGCGGTGGCGTGGGCGGTGAGGGTGCCTACATCGGAGAATTTGCGGACGATGTTTCGGTTGCGTCAGCCAGCGACGAAGGGGCAGCTGCCATGGTGGCTAAGACCGTGGTTGCACTGGGAACCATCGGGCTGCAGCTGAACCTGGGCAAGTCACAAGTTCTGCGGGTGGGGGAGGGCGGGGTGCACCCACTGCGCGTGGAGCTGGACGGCGACGGCACCGCTGACCTGCCCGCGAAGCGCAGCATCATGCTGCTCGGCACGCTGCTGGACGCCCAAGGCACGGGCATGGCGCACGCGGCAGCACGAGCGCAGATGGCGCTGCGGGCGGCTCGATCGCTGGCTGCAGATGGGTTGCACAGCGGCCTGGTGCCGCTGCACCTGCTGCGCCAGGCGCTGCGCACATGGGTGGAGCCCGTGCTGCTGTACGGCACGGAGCTGCAGGCGCACGGGGCGGCAGTGCGTGTGCTGCACGTGGGCCTCCTGCGCTGCGTGTGCGCCATGCTACGGGTGCCACTGCAAGGCACGAGCCGCGCTGCGCTCGTGCGTGAGATGGGGCTGCGCGTGCCGCGCGCATCGGTGCCGCTGCGTGCATTGGGGCTGTGCCTGCACGTGACTGAGCGCATGGCGGGCAGCGCAGCAGCCAATGGGGCACGCGCCCTGCTGGCGCCCGGCGGGCCTGACCTGCTGGCCGCTGCACAGCAGCTGACACGAGTGGGAGATGCCCACCGGAGCCAGTACACAAAGGCTCGGCACGTCGCTGTTGCGGCAGCTGCACAGCTGTCTGGCACGCCAGAGCTGGAGTGGGACTCGGGGCTGCTGCCCACAGATCCGGGTGGCGACCTGCCCTTTGTGCCGTGGTGGCGCGGTGGGCAGCCACAGGCGCTGCGCGCAGTGCTGCTGCTGCGGGTGGGCGCCTTTGCGGGGCCGCAGCGAATGTGCCGCTGCGGGCTGAACTGCCCCAGCAGGGCCCACATTGTGCTGCGCTGCCCTGCACTGGCAGCGCAGCGCGTCCCTGCCCATGGCCTGCTGCAAGCGGGGCATGCAGCCCCTGTGCTGCTCCATGCATTGCTGGGGACGCGGCCGGCAGCGCTGCGGCCTGAGGGGAGCCTGCGAGAGGGCGTCGCAGAGCTACGAGTGTGGCTGCAGGCGCACCCAGCTGGGGCGCTGCAGATGCTGACGGCACTGGGGCAGCTCTGCTCAGTGCAAAGGTGGTGAGCAGTGCCGGCACAGCATGGCGGCCACTCTCACCAGCCAGCCCGTCAGTCACGGGGCGGCAGCGTGCCCCGAGGCGTCGGCGTGCTGCGCCACAGCGTACCCCAGCGCCATCACCGCCGTGCCCATGGCGCGGCAGGAGGCGGTGCTGGCGGGCGCTGCTCCGCCAGCGTGCGCCGCCCCACGGGTGGCACGTGCGCCGTGGCCACTTGAGCAGTGCGCGGGCCCGCGCCGTCAGCAGCGGGCGCGCCGTCCCCGTGGCAGCCTTGGCCTGCAGCAGCACCGCCATGGCCTGCCCGCTGACGGCGCCGGCCGTATCCGCCGCCTCCTGCCGCACATGGGCGCGCCACTGCAGCGCCTGCTCCCCGCGGGCGCCCCCTAGCAGCGCGTCAGCGGCCGAGTGCGCCGCGTCCAGCTGCGGCTGCACCGCGGCGCTGTGGGTGACCCAGGCGGCCTGCCACTCGTCCAGCAGGTGCACCAGAGCCAGAGCGGCACCCACCCAGTTGGGCGCCGTGTGCCCGAGGCTGCCCAGCCCGACCAGGGCTTGCGTGGCCACGGCGGGGCCCGGGACAGCCACCGCCTCGCTCACGGCAGCGAAGACGGCAGCGCTCATGGCGCCAGCAGGCAGCACCGTCAGCGCTGCGAGCGCGTCCGCTGCATCTGTGGCCACGTCCAGGTGCAGTGCCGCGGCCGAGAAGGCGACACAGGCGGCGGGGGGCTCGTCCAGCTCCGCGGCGCCCACGCAGTGCGCCGGCGCGTCCTCCGCCGCGCCGTGCACGGCGTGCGCCAGCTGCACCGCGGCGCGCAGCAGTGTGGCCAGTGCCGCGGCGGCCGCGGGCAGGGGCGACTGCGCCGCGGCGCCGATGAGCACGCCCCCGGTGACGGCGGAGCCGGCCAGCCGCAGGTCCGCCAGTGCCTCCTCGCCTGTGCGGTGGGCGCCCCCGTGGAAGTGCGCCGCTGCGGGCAGCGCCTCGCAGGGCGGCAGCGGCGCCCTGCACGCCAGCTTGGCTGCGGTGTCCTCTGCCCAGCGCGCCGCGGGCAGCGTTGCGGCGGCGGCGATGTACGGCGCCAGCACCTCCCGCGCCGCGGCCGCCAGGAAGTGCCCACTGCTGTCCTTGGCGCGCAGGGAGGAGTGCAGCGCCGTGATGCAGGAGCCGTTGCCCGGCGTGTGCACGGAGCAGTGCAGCGCGTCCCGCAGGGAGCCGCAAGCCTTGCGGGCCGCGCTGCTGTCGGCGTGCGGCAGGCCGCCCGCCAGTCGCCGCGCAGCCGCCTGGCGGGCCTCCAGCGCCGCTTGCGCCGCTTCAGGGGTGGCTGGCGCAGGCGCCACCGCCTGCTGCGCCCCGCCGCTCTCGCCCATGGTCGCGGTGTGCCGCAGCGGCGCGCTGCCGCGCACGTGCGGCGGTGCGTGCTCCACGGCAGCCGGGGACAGCGCCACGGCGCGCAGGTGCCCGCCCGCCAGCAGGCGGCCGCCGGGGGGCGCCGTGTCGCCTGCCTTGCGCAGCAGCTCGTACAGCTGCTCCGTCAACCCTCCGTGCCACAGGTCCAGCTCCCGCAGCTCGCCCAGCACGTGGTCGTCCTGCGCCAGCAGGCTGGCGCGCAGCGTGCCGGTGGTGGTGAACCCCACTTCTGCGCCCGTGGCGGTGTGCGCGCCTTCTTCGGCCAGGTGCCGCCCCAGGCGGCTGGCGCGGCCCGCTCCGTCCACCGCGCACCTCGGCAGGTGCACTGGGCTTGCGGTGGCGAACGCCAGCAGGTGGCTGCAGTCCAGCACCCTGTGGGGGCGGGCCTCGCCGCTGGCCAGAGGAGTGCCAGCGGCGTGTGTGGGCGTGGCGGCCTCCAGGCACAGCGCAGGCGCGCCGCGGTGCTCCGTGCGGCTTGCCGTCACCGTGGCCGCCCGCCGCCCACGCCCACCGCTTGCACGCCAGGGCGGCGCCGGCACTCACACCTGTCCCCTGCCCCCTTTGCCACCCATGCCGCCCGCCGAGACACACGGCTCGCCCCGCCCGCCAGGCAGCCCGGCGCCCGCCCACAGCGCCTCTGCCCAGGCACCCTCCAGCCCCAGCTGCTTCACTATGGCAGGGTCGGGGGCCTGTGCCCCGCCAGCAGCAGGCGCAGGCAGGCGCCTTGCTTCCACTCCGCTGCCCCGCGCAGGGCCCGCTCGCCGTACCAGTGAGAGTGCACGGCCCGCCTCGCGTCAACCGCCAGCAGCCGCTGCGACACGGACAGGTGGCCGTGGCAGCACGCCCGGGCCGGCTCCCAGTTGTCCTTGGCGTTCGCGTCCACGGCGCGGTCCCCGTCTAGGCCCAGGAGCAGCTTCACCGCGGGCAGCTGCCCCTTGGCACACGCATTGCGGAAGGCGCCCTCGTCTTCCTGGTGCACGTCCACATGGCGGGGCCCGGTCAGCGCCAGCAGCTGGGCCATGCACCCCACGTGGCCGCCCTCACAGGCGGTCTGAAAGCCGTGCTCGATGTCAGCGTGCACGTCCTGATGTCCACCACCCCCTTGCCCTCCGGCGCCAGAGGCGCAGCCAGTGTGGCGCCGTCACCATCCCTGCAGGCCGTGATGAAGGCGCTCTGCGCCGCTTCTGCGCTGCTCCACTGCGCCGCTCCCCTGCGCACAACGGGAGGCGCCGTGGGAGCCCGCGTTTCGCGCCCGCCGAAACGCTGTCCGGCACGCCGCCGCACTCGCCGCAGTACGCACGTGGGTGCCTGCTCGGCATGCGTCATGCTGTGAACAGTGACGTCGTTCGCTGACTGGGCCTTACGTGTGTCCCGAACACTCCTGCGCTGGACGAATGCGAGTGCAACAGCGCGCACCAAGCCAGCACGCCAAACGCGCGCCCGGCACAGCGGCACTGGCACACCCTGCCCCAGCGCACTGCTGGCACATGCGCAGGCCTCGCAGCCCCAGTCACGCACCTGCGTCTGCCGCGTTCGCGGTGCAGGTAGCGTGCCTGTCTGCCGGCGCGTGGTGCGTGGCGGGCTTGCAACAGTGCAGCCTCGCACAGACAGGCGCGGCGGCAGCGCAGCAGGCGCAGAGGGTGGCTGACAATGGTGATGTGTGTGGGGCGTGTGAATGTGGCCGAGTGCGTGCCTCGCCTCCGCCCCCCACATCTGGCCAGCGGGCCGCTGCAGCCGCCACACCGCTGCCCACAGCAGCGCGCCACACAGGCCAGCACGCCAGCGTGGCTGCCTCAGCACAC
>Ga0222654_1001289_pt1 | contig 10628 bp, 8 predicted proteins | sample AntAcemetagen421_FD_179805 | JGI IMG/M metagenome (GOLD analysis project Ga0222654, IMG submission 179805) | Saline water microbial communities from Ace Lake, Antarctica - #421 | ecosystem: Environmental > Aquatic > Non-marine Saline and Alkaline > Saline | place: Antarctica: Ace Lake | collected... | reverse complement strand
AACGATATTCGGGAAGAGGGTCGTAGTCAGTTGTCAGCATGCTTTGTTCCGGCTTGGAAAGCCGGTACTGAAATAGGGGCATGGGTCTCAATGAAATCTAATAATCAGGCGGGGGACCGCCTAAAAATGCTATACCCAATTCCTGCCGCTGAGAGGGGCAGGAATCCAATGGTTGGAAATTACAGCCTTATAGCGCTGCGCGAATCGCTTCAATGCGCTTGCGGTTGGCGCCAAGGTCGCTGTGACCTAGTCGAGAGGCGGAGCGCACATGAGTGACACCTGCCGCTTCGTTGTACATAAATTCAACATCATCGACGTAGCCCATGAGGCTGCTAGTAAATTCAGCATAAAGATAATTATCACTGGCGCTGACAATATTGGCTTCGTTAAGGCCTTGTAAAATACCGCCAATTTGATCCAAGTTTCCAGCTAAAGGCTGTATGCCGTGTTCTTCATCGCTTTCAAAGCTGGAAACACAGTTCGGTGAATCTGGGCAGGCAGTAAGTTTGCCTTCCTGAACACCGATGTTCTGTGGCGGCTCTCCTGCGCAGGCAGCTAAGAAAGGAAGAATTGATATAAGTATTTTTTTCATGATTTAACTCGTTGTCTTTTACGTTAAATGAATTAGGTTTATCAGTAACCTTGTTTGCTCAGTAATCAAAACCAATTGGCTTTAACCAATAACAGTCATGCCAAGCGATTCTGCTATAAGCGCTGGTTTGTCTTCGCCTTCAATGTCTATCGTTACGGTGTGCTTCAATAAAAAATGCTTTGGTTTCTTTTCTTCGACGCCGGTAAGTGTAAAACGGCCGCGGATTTTGCTGCCAACTTTCACTGGATTAATAAATCGAACTTTATCCAAACCGTAGTTAATTCCCATCACCGCGTTCTCTAGTTTCAGACCACCGTTTTCAGCGCTAAGCATAGGAATCATTGACAGGGTAAGAAAGCCATGGGCGATGGTCGTGCCAAAAGGTGTTTGGGCCGCACGTTCTGGGTCGATATGAATATATTGATGATCACCAGTGGCATCGGCAAATTTATTAATGCGATCTTGATCGATCTCAACCCAATCAGTGACTCCAACTTCTTTGCCTATATAATCATTCAATTGAGCAGTATTTACGACATTTCCCATGATTGGAGACTCCAAATTACGATGAATTAGCTTGGCAGTTTAGCAATATTCACCTTTTGGTGCTATTGCTTGGGTCTTTAAGTGAGGGGTAAGTGTAGGCGTTAGTGTTAGTGAAATGTAGCCGTTTTGCTTATAATAGTGCTATGAACTCTACCCAGCAAATTGATGTTGATATCGCCATTGTAGGTGCTGGCCTAGTGGGAGCAAGCCTGGCCCATCTATTGGCCCGCTTGCCCCTTAAAGTGGCATTAATCGACCAGCGCGAGTTTAGCCCTTTAAAAACCCCATTTGATTCCATTGAATTGGAATTTGACCCCCGTGTCAGCGCTCTCACAGAGGCCTCAAAGCTTCTTTTTCAGAAGCTCGGCATCTGGGAGGCAATCGCAGATAAACGCGTGAGCCCCTATCAGGAGATGGAGGTATGGGATGCCGACGGCACTGGATCAATTAATTTCTCGGCTAGTGAAATAGGCGGCAGCGAGCTAGGCCATATTGTTGAAAACTCTATCGTTCTTTGCGCGCTTCTGGACTCACTGGCGTCAATAGAGAACCTTGAGCTGGTCGGTGGTGCGGCAATTGCGCAGCTCACCCTAGGCGATAACGACGGCGATAAAGCCAGCATAACCACAGAATCGGGTACGCTCATATCGGCCTCACTGGTGGTAGCGGCGGATGGCGGTAATTCACCTATTCGTAAACTCGCTAATATTGACACCAAAGAATGGGATTATGATCACACAGCAGTTGTAACCACTGTAAAAACTGAATTGCCTCACGGAGCAAGGGCTCTGCAGAGGTTTATGAGCACTGGCCCGCTGGCATTTTTGCCCTTATCTCCTCGTCAGGACTCTAGTGATCAGCAATATTGCTCTATTGTTTGGTCTTGCCTTCCAGAGCTTGCTGAATCTCTAATGCAGCTTTCTGATACAGATTTCAATGAGTCTTTGGAACAGGCAATTGAGTCCAAGCTTGGGAAAATAGAATCCAGTGCAAAGAGATTTGCGGTGCCACTTCGACAACGCCATGGAAAAAAATACAGCCAGAGTAACGTGGTATTGGTCGGGGACGCAGCGCACACTATCCATCCGTTAGCCGGGCAGGGTGTTAACTTGGGTTTGCTGGATGTCGCTGCGCTAGCAGAGGAATTAAGCCAAGGGCTTGCTAGTGGCCGTGCAGTATTCGACCCTGTAGTACTTGGCCGCTATGAGCGAAAACGCCGTGGCCACAATATTGCAACCATGTGGGCGATGGAAGGGTTTAAGCGTCTTTTTGCCGAACAAGCATTGCCGGTGAGGTGGCTTCGTAACGTCGGTCTTAGAGGTGTTAATAATTTGCCGCTGCTCAAAAACCAAATCGCGCGCAAAGCGATGGGTTTAGACAGTTAAGTCGCTCTTAATCCGGGTAAGCACTTAGCTACAGCTGAAAGTTATAGCGCATCTGTAACTGCACAACATCGTTGTTTCGAAACGCATAAAACACCGAGTCGCCACTGGCACTGTAGTCGACCCAAAGAAAGCTCAGGTCCAAATTATCCGACCAATTGTAGTCAATCGATAGTCTGCTCACGCGCCCCCAATTGTTAGCCAGCTTGTTCCAAACGCCGACCACTCGCAGTCTCTGGTTTAGGGCGGTCCAATTAAAGCGCGCACCAACACTAATTTGATCAATCGGCGCCTGCATAAAACTGTCATGATCTCGAGTATGGATGCTATCGATTTCTAGGCTCAACAGAAGATTGCTAAATCCGTTGTACTCGATCCCGGCTACAACGAGCGTTTGATCCTTTTGATCCCAACCATTAACCTGGCTGAAGAAAGACTGTGTATTTGGGCGAACGGCAACATCATACAAAGCCCCCACTTCCCCATAGAAAAGCCACGGGCCTTCTACCCAGGTTGCCGCCGCGCCCATCATGCGCATTCGATTCTGATTAAAGTTCACACTCGGTTCTGACGATTGCAGCGCGGCAATGTTATCTACACTCAAATTATTGTCATTAAATTCGCCTGCCACAATCTGAAGGTCGCCAGAACTAAGCTGAGTAGATAGCCGAACAAATCCTTCTGTCATATTTTTGGTGTCTTGGCGGTTCAAGGCAAAGCCGTTGTTTCGCAGCGGAGCAAATTGATCAAACTCATCACCCTGCGGTGCGATTTGATTTCTGTCAGCATCATAAGTAACAACCGTATCAATTAGCCACTCATTAAACCGGTAACTGATAAGTGCGGCGGGGGCCTGCAACCTCAAATCCTCAAGATCTTGCTGGGCTATGGCAAACTGATCTTCCACGTTTATTTGATCAGTAACCCGAACGTATTCAGATAGACCCCACGCTAGGATTTGATTCCCAACTTTAAAGTAAAAGCCGTTGTCGGCTTGGTAGTCGATGTAAAAATCTCGCACTTCGAGACGGTTGCGAAGCTGATCTCTTTCTTCTTTTGAATGAGGCACATCGCTTTTTATTTGATAGATTGGGTCATGGTAATATTTTCCGCTAACTCTGAAGTTGGATTTTTCGCTGAGCTTTCCGTCTGCCTGAATAAAAAGGCTAGTTTGAAGTCCATTAAGTTCGCTGTCGGTGCGGCTAAATAGCTGGCTAGGTTGTTCAATACCGTAAGATACGTTTTGCGTGATCCATCCAATAACCGAATAATCCGAAGATTGTGTTTCGGCGATATCAACATCGATGGACGTAAAAAAGTCGTCCTGAGCAACACAGGCAATAGGCGTTAGAAGTAATGCACTGAGGCAGTACTGAAATAGGCGGATGGAAGAATTAGTGCAGGATTTTTTGAACACTTAAGGCCTGAGTTAATCTAATCCACGTTGCATGTACTCGGTGGTGAACGACAAGTCGTCCACAGCAACGTTGTAATCGATACTATTTATCTGCAGCACACTGGCATGTTCCTGGCGGCCGTTGCGTGTGGTCACCACCTGCAAGCGTTTGGTTGTCCAGATATCGTCAATCAACTCGATCTCGGTTGAGTTAAAGTATTTTATTTTATTCCCCTTAAGTTCCCAGACCTGCCCGCGAACCTGAACAAAATTATCCTTTCGTATCCAGCTTTGCATCTTGGAATAACCTGTTGCGTCTTCGGCCTTGTCTTTGAACTCAGGTTTTGGGATCGCTTCAACAACCCAAACCTCTAAGTCATCAACCGTCTCTGATTCATTGATGAAAGTGTAGTCGTACCAATCTAGTTCATAGCCGTTGATGTCGGCATAGGTGAAGTCACTGCCCAAGAAAGAGTCAGACGTGTCACTTGACGCGATACGCTTCACACGCTGCAGAGCGGGTAAGTATAGCCAAGAGTCGTCATCTCTGTCTTGGTCATCCCAGTCGAAGTTCAAATAAGCGGTGCCCCTGATGTCGGCAGGGGTTTCAAATAACGAGAGGGCCTTATTATCTTCACCAAAATCTTTTGAATAAATGCGCAGGTTTCTTACTCGCTGACGATCGCGGCGATCTATCAGCACCATAGTGTAATCGCCAACGGAGGATTCGCCACTGTCGCGATTTTCTACCTGCATCATCACGTCATAGGCAGTTAGATCTTGAGCAGTAACGGCTCCAGTAAAAACAGCCCCCAAAAAAATTGCACTAAAAAGAGCATTCGAAAAGGCCAAAAACCTAGCAGTGCGGCAGCTCGAAGGGTCGGTGAATCCCATTTTTTTAACTCCTGATTAAAACAAGTGCTTTTCTAGATTTGAGCCACGGCCGGTTTTGCGGTTTTGCTCAGGCCGCTATCCTGACGGCTATCGCTATCAAAGTCGCCATCTACCAAATACAAAATGGCAGGCAAAACCAGCAGGTCTCCGAGCAAGGCAAGAGACATAATAATTGCGCCAAACAAGCCGACATAGATCACCGTCGTGAATGAGGCGAAGCACAGGATACTGAATCCAGACACTAACACAATTGAGCTAAATACTACGGCTCTTCCAGATTCATTCATAGCACGTTGAATAGCATCGTGAGTGTTGGCGCCTTGCTCTTTAGCTAACAAGTACCGGCTCATCACGTGAATGGCATCATCAACGGCAATACCCATTGTCATGGCAAAGACGATGACAGCGCTTTGGTCCATAAAAATACCTAAGTACCCCGCCACGCTTCCCGCAAGAATTATCGGCAGTATGCTGGGAATAATCGAGAGCAATCCATATTTGAGAGACCGGAACAAGGCGATAAAAAATACTGTAATGACAGTTAGGGCGACCAAAAAACTCTGCACCATTCCCTCGGAGACATAAATATCTTGCACCGTATACAGGGCTAAAGTGCCTGTTACAATGGGGTTGAGCTCTTCAAAATTAGACATCAAATACCCTTCGATGGTGTCCAATTCGGCTTTCATTGCCGATGCTTTCATATTAACTACAGGGACGACTAAGCGCGTCATCTGATTGTCAAAATCCTTGATGTCTGAAAGATCTTCGTTAGCTCCTGAGCTTTCATAGAGCAAAAGATACTGCGCGGTCATGGCTGCAGAATCGGGAATTCGATAATAATTTGGATCATCGCTGTGCAAAGATTGATTGATTTCTTTAAGGTAATCTACCAGAGAATTAATGGGGCCAAGAGACTCGCGTCCAGCGAGCCAGGTTTGCATAGCCTCCATCTTAGCCAAAAATTCTGGGTGCTTTACACCATCATACTCGCCAGAGTCCAAGATTATATCTAGAGTCATCATGCCTCTAAACGCCTCGTCAAAATATTCTATGTCTTGTCGAGTCTGGCTTGATTCTTTAAAGAGCGTGACATAGTTAGTATCGACTTTGATACTGGGTAAATACAGTATAGAAAAGATCAGGGCCATCATGCTTATAGCTAAAATTGGATTACGGCGCTGCAAAGTAAAGTCAGCGATACCCTGCGTGATTTTTGAAATAAAACCAGCATCTAAGACGTTCCTAGTTCGGTTGGATACATTGCCGAGGTAGCTCAACATTGCAGGCAGCACGGTTAGTGAAAAAAGGAAAAGCACCAACGCTCCAATCGCGCCTAATAGAGCGAATTCTCGAATAGGCATTATCTTTGTTATAGACAATGCAGAAAAACCAGCGGAGGTTGTAATGGCAGTAAAAAAGGCTGGAACCCAAATATGCTCGATTGTTTCCGAGGCTGACTCTATGCTGTTTTTGCCGGCACTCCTGAAGTGAAAAAACTCAATAAGAACGTGCACGGTGATGCCAATGCCAATGATGATTAGCGTGGGTGCTAAGGCGGCGCTGTCGATAGTTGTGTGCGGAATCTTAAAATAATATTGCAGCTCTAAGACGATGAGTAAGCTACTGGCAATGGCAAGCCAAGGAAACAGGGTGGCCGCCAAGGAGCGAAAGCTGACAAATAGAATGGCTGTCATCAGCGCAATCATTATTGGTATTAAGACGCTGGTGTCTTCGGCCGTTACTGTTTCGAAACGCTCGTTCGCTAACGGGTAGCCGGATAGATGTAAATTATATTGGTCTGATTCAAAATTTTCTGATTCTACAAAGGCATAGAGGTCTTGTACTAGCCTAACCTTGTGTTCTGATGTTTCTTCTCTATATTCTACTCTTGCAGCTAATCTAACGTGGCGAAAATCTTCGGTTATCAGTGTTCCCATGGCGAGTTTTTCAGAGCGCAGGACGGTCTTTATATCCTCTATTGCTCCCTCATTTCCAATGACGTCCTCGATATCTTCAATTAAGTAATCGGTACGTAGGTCATCACCATCAGCATGGATATATTGAAAGTTAGTTATCGAGCGCAGCTGGGTCACATAGGGATGAAAATCCAAAAAGTCTGACATGCGCTGAATGGCATCCAGAGTATCGGCCTGAAACACATCGCCAGCAGTGGCTTGAAAACCAACCAGCAAGTACTCGTTGTCACCAAAATATTCTTCAAGCTTGTCGAATTCTATCAGGGTTGGGTCACCAGCCACAAAGTAGCGCTCGGTGCTGTTATCGAAGGGAATTGGGCCGCCGGTAAGTAGCATCGCTGGGATGAGCAATACCGTAGCTATGATGATAGGCAGACGCCATGTAATTACAACGCGCGCCCACGCTTTAACAAACGTGGTCAAGAACTCTCTCCGACAGTGCGCTTTGCGCAACTAATTATTCTTCTTCTAAAATATTACTACAGCTAACGTTTGTCTACGCGAAAGTCTGAGGGAAGTTGGTGTTCACAAACTTCGGGGGTAGTGTAATACGAGGAGCTTCGGCCGTAAAGCGCATCTGGCTCACATGAAGTTTATGGTGTCTAAAAATAGAAAAACTTCAATTAATAGAATTTCTTATGAAGATTTCTTAATGTCAGTCGATAGTATGTTTGGACGGCCATATGGCTCAGTTAATTCAGTAATACGTTCGTCAGGAGCGGTAATTTTCATGTCCAATGAACTTAAATTCCCCTTCGATCTGGATCTTAGCAGTCTTGATACGGGAAGCATCACCAACATCCTCAATGATATTGAGCATCATCTTCCTCTCATGGAGTCCGATGGTGACCTTAGTCAGCTTCTCGAAGTGAAACAGTTCTTCGAAGGTGAATTGATGGAATTCAAACGCCTGCACTAAACATGCAGCATTAAGTCCTAGACTTGGCGGTGCGGAGATTCTAGCCGGCTGTCGAAGTACTTTTTGTAAGTGTCGAATACTTCGGTGCACGGGCTCGCATACCTTCGTGTAAGCTGTCGAGATCCTCGTCGTAAACAGCCGAGAACCTCGTTGTTAAGAGCTCAATACCACTGCGTAAAGGGTCGAATACCCCGCTGCAAGTTGTCGAATACCGAGCAGTAAAGAGCCGAATACAGTGTACTCCCCCCCGTTCCTTGGTTTACTCTGATGAGTCTTGCTTACAGCAGGGTCATAATAAAAAAGAAAAAAGCTACCCGATAACGGTAGTTCTTGATGTGTCAGCAATAACAGACAGATCACCTTTAAAAACTCAGAAAAGGGTAAACAATATGAAAACAGTTCTATCACTGCTTACGGCTTGTCTATTGAGCAGCGCAGCAAATGCGGCTCTGGACACTGCTGCACTAGAGCGCGCCATGGCTAATCCAGACCGGCCAGCGGCAGATAAAGAGCGAGACGTTAATCGTAAAGCACCTGAATTACTCGCATTCATGGGCCTAGAAAGCGGTATGACAGCATTGGATCTGATCGCCATCGGTGGTTGGTATACCGAAGTGCTTTCCTATGCGGTTGGCGACAGCGGCAAGGTTTATATGCACAACAGCGAATCTCCCTTCGTTGAGCGTAATATGCCCATCATTAACGACAGGCTAGCGCGATTGTCCAATGTTGAACATTGGATGAGTCCGGTGTCAGATATTCCGGCGGCTTCGGTTGATTTTGTGATGACGGCGCTCAATTTCCATGACGTATACAATCCAGATCCTGCAGCCGCTCAAGGCTTCTTGGGTCAGATTGCCAATGTCATGAAAACAGGCGGCATTCTCGCGGTTGTAGACCACGAGGGTTCAGCTGGCGCAGATAATGAGACTTTGCATAGAATTGCGTTTGACGATGCGGTTATGGCGCTTGTTGCCAGCGGTGATTTCGCCTTGCTAAGCACAAGTGACATGCTTAACAATCCAGCTGACGACCATACCAAGGGTCCATTTGACGAAAGTCTTGCTCGAAATACAGATCGCTTCGCATTAAAGCTGGTAAAAATGTAAACCATTTTCTGGTTTGATAGATAAAAAAGGGGGTCGATAAGCTCGACCCCCTTTTTTATTCCCCATACCTTATAAAAAGAACTAACAAAAAAGAACTAGATCCCGAGCCAAAGCTCAGAACTATTGCTCTAAACTAACTGTGTTAAAATCCATGAATACGTAATCCGCGTACCCTTAATTGTAATATTTAAGTTACCTCACCCCTAAGACTCCCGAGTAGACATTGGAAAATCAAGAACCTGTAAACCCGATTCGTAAATTCCTATCGGTTTTCAAATACAGTGGCGTTGCCATTCGTATTGTTTGGAACACCAGCGCCGGACTGACATTGGCCATGGCTGCGACCACTTTAGTGTCAGGCATATTACCTGCGGCTATAGCGTCTGTGGGAGGCCTTTTTGTCGATGCTGTTTCGACTGCCTTCCAATCAACAGGTGACGTCGCTGACGCCGCTCGTGACGATGTGCTCAAATACGTGCTCATCGAAGCTCTGCTTATCGTATTGATGACCGGTGCTCAGAAAATAAATGGCGTATGCCAATCAATTTTACGGGCGCTGTTGGGCAACGAAATCAATGTCATGATTCTTGAGAAGGCGCTCGGCCTAGAGCTTGCTCATTTTGAAGACGCCGAGTACTACGACAAACTGGTGCGCGCACGCAGGGAAGCATCTAGTCGGCCATTGAGCCTGGTAATCAAGACCTTCGATCTGCTACGAGATACGATTGCGCTAATTACTATCGGTGTCTTTCTTTTTCAGTTTTCGCCTTACGCAGTCTTGTTACTTGGCCTCGCCGGTATTCCGGCATTTCTAGTTGAAGCCAAGTTCTCAGGTGAAGCCTTTCGACTTCAACGTCGACGCTCTGCCGAAAGAAGAATGCAAATCTACTTAGAAATGGTTCTTACTCGCGAGGATGGAGTCAAAGAAGTAAAGCTGCTTAAGCTGGGCCAACTGTTTCTAGATCGATACGTAGATATATTTCGCAAAATGTACAAAGAGGACCGCAGTATTGTTATCCGCCGCGGTATTTGGGGCTACGTTCTAGGTCTTCTTGCCAGCGCTGCATTTTATGTCGCCTATGGCTGGGTGGGTTTTGCCGCGATTGCAGGCCTCATTACTATTGGTCAGATGACGATGTATATCGCGCAATTCAGATTGGGCCAAAGTGCGGTTACCAATAGCCTGACTTCAATAAATGGCATGTATGAAGACAATCTTTATCTTTCAAACCTAACCGAATACTTGGACCATGAAGTGCCAGAGCAAAATGGGGAGGGAACTGAAGGGCCAAGTCCAGACGATGGAATTCGAATTGAAAATGTAACTTTTTCTTACCCGGGCAGCGACATCCCTGCGCTGAAGAATGTTTCAATGCATATTAAGCCCGGCGAGAGTCTGGCGATTGTCGGTGAAAATGGCAGTGGCAAAACAACGTTGATTAAATTGCTCACCAGACTGTATACCCCAACCGAGGGTAGCATTTACCTTGAAGGTTTAGAGCTAGGCAACTGGGACATAGAAACTTTACGCCAAAAGATAGGTGTGATCTTTCAAGACTTTGCGCGCTATCAGCTGGTAGTCGGTGAAAATATTGGTATAGGCGATGTCGACAATATCCAAGATAGCGATCAGGTAGAGGATGCGGCCAAGCAGGGTATGGCTGATGTGTTTGTAAAAGACTTGCCCAAGGGTTATGACACTCAGCTTGGGACTTGGTTTAAAGACGGCAAGGAGCTGTCCGGTGGGCAATGGCAGAAAATAGCGTTGTCTCGAGCCTTTATGCGCAACCAAGCAGATGTGCTTATTCTTG
>Ga0222654_1001288_pt1 | contig 10637 bp, 9 predicted proteins | sample AntAcemetagen421_FD_179805 | JGI IMG/M metagenome (GOLD analysis project Ga0222654, IMG submission 179805) | Saline water microbial communities from Ace Lake, Antarctica - #421 | ecosystem: Environmental > Aquatic > Non-marine Saline and Alkaline > Saline | place: Antarctica: Ace Lake | collected... | reverse complement strand
GCCAAAGGGCTTCCCGAAAATGAAACGCTGGATCTTGCGATCAAAGAAAATGTGATAGAGCAAGTGAACCTTCTAAAGAACCTAGAACCAGTTCTCAGCCGAAGAGCAGCATCCGGAGAAGTGATCATCGTGGGAGCAGTCTACAATCTTGATAGTGGGACTGTTGAATTTATCGAAGAGACCATCACCTCCCTACCTAAGTTTACCAAGTAAATTTTCCTACATCTTTTTGAAAAAAGACCGAATTCCGGTCTGTTTTTTTTAAATTTATACCGCATGAAAAAATTTGGCATACTACTTCTTTCTTTTATAATAGGGTCTCCGGTTCTCCAGGCACAAGGCCCTGTAGATGAGGATCAATTGGGTGCTTGGTACATGTATTTTTATCAGAAGAGATTTAGCGACAGCCAGTTTGGCGTTCAGGGCGATTTCCAATATCGGGCATGGAACCTGGCCTCAGACCGGGAACAGTTACTCTTGAGATCGGGCTTTACTTACAGGCCTAAGTCCGAAGATATTCTGTTTACGCTTGGATACGCTTATATTGGCACCGGTGCCCCTGGAGACTCAAACGAGAATGTTTCTGAAAATAGAATCTATCAGGAAGCCCTAATTCCTCAAAAAGTGGCTGGACGATTTTTGTTCACACATCGATTCAGATATGAGCAACGTTTTGTCAATGGTCAGGACTTTCGAACCAGGTTTCGATACAATGTATTTTTGAATGTGGTACTGAATAAAGAAGCCTTGGAAAAAGGAGCAATATATCTCGCACTTTATAATGAAATTTTTATCAATGGTGAAGACGAAATAGGTGATGGAAGAAGTGTTGAGCTATTTGACAGAAATAGAATTTACCTCGGCATGGGCTACACCTTGAGTAACAGTTCCAGGGTTCAATTGGGTTGGATGAAGCAGACCACTGCAAATTGGAGCAAAGGGCAATTGCAATTCAGTCTGCACCAGAATTTCTAGCTACAAACAAGGCAGATGTTCCAGTATCCTCTACAGGACTTAGCTGATTGCCATCAAGATAATCATAATCCAGAACATCTATTCCGGAATTGGACTACTAACTGGTAAGCACCAAAATATTACCATTTGGGTCAAAACTGATCCCGCTGACATTGAAATGGTTCAATCGTCAGGAACTGTTGTAAGTGGCAGTAAGCCATCTCTTGGCAGGGTCATAGGTGTATCGGTAGTCTTACTGATTGGTGTTATTTCCCTATATCCAATCCATGGTGAAAGCTAAAAAGAAAGGCATTCCATTGCCCAAAGCCCACTTTGGTGCTATAGAGAATCCGATACAAATGATGGAAGATGACCATAAAGCAGAAGGCGCTAGGTATGCCAAGATTTCAAAACTGACCCAAGCCTATGCTATTCCAGATGATGCCTGTACCACCTATCGAGTTACTTACCAAATGTTGGAAGAATTTGAAAATGATCTTCATACCCATATCCATTTAGAAAATAATATCCTTTTCCCGATGGCAAAGTCGATGTTCATTAAATTAACTGCTTGATTTAATAAAGGTACCCTCGAACCTTATTCGTGGGTGCCTTTATTTGCTGGGTAAAGAGGTTTTTTTAAACCCAGTTTCAAAGACAAGTGGGAGCATCAGTTGTTAACTAACTAGTCCCTTGATTTTAAGGCTCTTGATACTTTTTTGGGTAACAATACGGCTAAAGTAAAGCTGTTTTTATTTTCTTGGGATTGCCTATGAGGTTATTATAGTTTTACCTTCTGAGGCTGATAGGTAGCCAGCAATCCGATTTTAATTTTAGTTCCAAACAACTTTTTGAATTGAGACAACTGAGTAGCTAAGTAATTTCTTATTTTTTCTAAAATGTAATGTTTTAAAGTGAATTTCCTCCGTTTAGCTATTTTCCTATGTGTTTTTAATTTTTTGTTTTTAGATTTAGGACAGCACAGTTGAAGAAAATATGGATAAGGGTCAAAAAATCCTAGTGGTAGGTAGCGCAAATACAGACATGGTGATAAGAGTGGATGAGTTTCCTTCACCTGGTCAAACATTATTGGGGCATAGTTTTCTTTTGAATCCCGGGGGCAAGGGAGCCAATCAGGCGGTTGCCGCAGCTAGACTTGGCGGGCAGGTAGCCATGATAGCCAGGCTTGGGAATGATCTTTTTGGCAATCAAACTATTGAAAATTTCAGGGAAGAAGGGCTCAATGTAGATGGCGTAGTACTTGATAATAAATTGCCCTCTGGTGTCGCTCAGATAGTTGTGGACAAGTCAGGGGAAAACACCATAGTGGTGGCTGGGGGTGCCAATTTAGCCTTGAATACCACACAGATCAATAAAAATTATAGTTTATTAAAGGAATCTGAAATTATACTCCTTCAGTTGGAGATTCCATTAGAAACTGTTTTATATGTGGCGAAAAAGGGGACTAGTTTGGGTAAGAAAGTAATATTAAACCCAGCACCAGCTAGTAAATTGCCCAATGAACTGTATTCGAATATTTATGCCATTACACCCAATGAAACTGAAACTAAATTTTTGACAGGAATAAAAATTACAGGAGAAGAGAGTGGACAACATGCTGCGAATTATTTCCACGACAAAGGAGTAAAAGTGGTGGTCATCACTTTAGGCGCGGCGGGTGCATTCCTGTCCACAGCGAATTATGCTGGAACCCTCCCTGCATTAGAAGTAGAGGCAGTGGACACAACTGCCGCTGGAGATACTTTCAACGGGGCTTTGGCCGCGGCCTTGTCCAAAGGTATGGATTGGCAAGAAGCAGTCAGCTTCGCAAATAAAGCCGCTGCTTTATCGGTGACCAAGCAAGGGGCTCAGGCTTCTGTTCCATTTTTAAAAGATATCCAAGATTGATCCCCTAAATTTATAATTATTATTATATTTAATCCTAAACACCGCATGAAAAATCTTTTAGCCGCTTTATTAATATTAATGGGCATGACAGTGCTTCTGACCAGTTGCCAAAAAAAACAATCGGATTCAGGAAAGCACCGGATTTTATTGGATACAGATGCCAATAATGAATTGGATGACCAACATGCGATGGCTTATTTATTCTTTAATGGAGATGTTTTTGACGTAGTTGGCCTAACGGTAAATACCACCAAAAATGGAGGTAATATAGAAGGGCATTATCAGGAAGCCAAAAGGGTAATGGAGCTTTGCAACGTATATGAAAGCATGCCCCTCTTCAAAGGGGCAGATGCTTCTTTTGAAGACATCAGAACCAACTTGGATAAACCCAATTTTGATGGTGCTGAGGCAGTGAATTTCATCATTGAAGAAGCGCATAAAAAAGCAGATGAGAAACTGATCCTCTTGCCTGTGGGCAAATTAACCAATATAGCCCTGGCTTTAGAGAAAGATCCATCTATTGCGAGTAAAGTGAGGATTGTATGGTTGGGTTCTAATTATCCATATGCTGGAGAATACAATCAAAACAATGATGAGGCTTCATTAAATTACATTTTAAATGTGGATGTTCCTTTTGAAATCGTCTTGGTAAGAGGCGGTAAACTGACAGGTACCGCTGCGGTCTCCTCCAACAGGGCTGAAATCAATAGTACAATGCCGGGTAAAGGACCTTTGGCTAACAAATCAGTAATTGGTAGACATGGAAATTCCTTTGATCGTTTTGGAGACTATTCTGTGAGTCTGTACAATAATATACATACCTATGATGAGGCAGGAACCCGACCATTGTTTGACATGGCGGCGGTTGCAATTGTAAAAGACCCTACCTGGGCTGAGATGAAAGAAATTCCAGCTCCTTTGTTGGTAAATGGAGAATGGGAGGAAAGGCCTGATAACCCAAGGAAGGTCATTATTTGGGAAAACTTTAACAAGGAAGCCATCATGGGAGACTTTTTTGATAGAATGGAAAACTATGTGCTTGTTACTCCTTGATTCTTATTAAATAGTATCAAATTACCTTTGTCAATACACTTTCAATTGTTAAATAATGCGAAGCCATTAATATTGAATTTGAGTTGATTTTGTCTACAAATTAAAATAAACCCAACACTTACCTGATGTATATAATCAACGATTATCCCTTGGCCGTCTTCTTTTGTTTTATCACCATGTTGTGTTGGGGCTCCTGGGCCAATACACAAAAATTAGCCGAAGGCAATTGGAGATTTGAATTGTTTTATTGGGATTATGTGTTGGGCATAGTTTTGCTTTCTCTAGTATTTGGATTTACGCTAGGGAGTATAGGCGAAGGAGGAAGGCCATTTCTTGAAGACTTAAGCCAGGCAGATCTTTCAAGTTTTTGGAATGCACTGGCTGGTGGTGTGGTTTTTAACCTGGCCAATATTTTGATTGTCGCAGCCATATCCGTATCGGGTATGGCGGTTGCCTTTCCTGTAGGCATTGGTCTGGCCTTGGTTCTAGGAGTACTAATTAATTATATTTCCGAGCAAAAGGGAGACCCCACCCTGTTGTTTTTAGGTGTTGTATTTGTCACAGTAGCCATTGTATTGGACGCAATGGCTTACAAGAAAAACAGTAAAGACAAACCTAAAGATGTTTCCAAAGGGCTAAAGTTGGCTTTAATAGGAGGCGTTTTGATGTCCTTTTTCTATTTTTTAGTCCAGCAGTCCATGTCCTTAAACTTTCAATTACCAGAGGTTGGGAAATTTACCCCTTATAGCGCTGTTTTTGTGTTTTCGATAGGGATTTTACTAAGTAATTTGGTGTTTAACACGATTCTAATGAGAAAGCCTGTAGATGGAGATCCGGTATCTTATCGGGATTATTTTGCAGGAAATTTTAAGGTTCACTTGGTTGGGATTCTCGGAGGGGCGATTTGGTGTGTAGGAATGGCCTTTAGTATTATCGCTTCAGAACAAGCTGGACCCGCTATTTCTTATGGCCTTGGTCAGGGTGCTACTATGGTGGCCGCCTTCTGGGGAGTGTTTGTGTGGAGAGAATTTAAAGGTGCTTCAACAAGTACCCAAACCATGCTTAAAAGTATGTTTGCCTGCTTTATAGTTGGCATTATCATCATCATTTATGCTGGGATTTAGGTGCTTGAGAAATAGTATCCAACTCCCTGATATTTCTCGATTACACGACTCAATAGGTCTATTGCCTGTTTCCAGTTGAATGACTCCCTAGCAAGAAGTTCTGATGGGGAGAAAATTTTAAAATAGTATAACCACGGGTGTAAACCCGTGGTTTATGGAAATAAAAAACCAGGGTTTTGGTGGCATTTTTTTGTAACAATGCTCACAAAATACAGTCCGTGTTTAACGTTGCTTCTGCCACTTCTTCGACCCCTTATTTATAAGAATACCTTGAGCCGGGTTTGACTGTTGGAATCCTAACCCTCACCCTACTAATATTCTTTGGCAGGCTTCTTTACAGGCGCTCAAGGTTTTAATTAGGGCTTCATTTTTCATGATTATTCAGTTTGGTTTATCCTTTAATTTACCTGGTATCCCAAAAAATGTACCTTAATAGGCCCGATCATTTGGCAAACTCCAGGAAAGCCAGTCGACCAATTTCTGCAATGATTGTATCTGCTTCAGATAAATCTGAGAAATTCTCCACCAAAACTGTCAGCACTATAGGTTGATTACCAAATATAATCCCAGCATCTCCACGGACATATTCCAGTGTCCCTGTTTTATGAGCGATGGCTACTCCGTCAGGTAGGAAATGAGGCAGGGTACTGGTGTCCTCACAATTTTTCAACCATTCAATGACTTGTAAGGTAGAGGTCTTATTAAGTAACTTTTCATTTAATAGGCCGAGTAAAAGCCTGTTCATTTCCTCCGAACTCGTATAATTCTGCTGACCCAATGCGATAGCATCAAAATCCATCATAAACCTGTTCAGTTGGGTGCTGGTATATCCATTGGATCGCAGCCATTTCTGAAAGTTTTTCAGCCCTAATTTTCGAATCAAAACATTGGTGGCGGTATTGTCACTTATCCTGATCATTTCCGATGCCAAGTATTCATAAGTCAGATGGTATCCAACAGGTTTGAATTGCAATTCCCCCGAACCGCCAACCTTATCTGATTTTTTAAGTTTGTAGGTTTCTTTAAGCGTTAATTTCCCTTCTTCAACCTCTTCCATAAGGTATACCAGCAATGGGATTTTAATGATACTGGCAGAGGGGATTTGTCTCCCAGGATTCTTATTAGCAAGGACTTTCCCTTCCTTATTTTGAATGATATAAGATAATTCAACTGTGGAGTCTAACGTTGCTATATATTCTTGTAACAATTGTTGTCCAAATGTATAGGGGCTAAATAATCCTACCCATACATTTGATAGCAGTAAGAGAAGTGAAAAGCGAAAGGTGCGCACCATAGAATTTAATTTAAATTGCCAATATTTATATCTTTAAGGAGCTATTGGTAAATTATTTCTTGACCATTCGCTCCAGGATCCTATATATAGTCTCGGAATATCCAATCCAGCAAAAGTGACGGCCAGAAGTGTGTGGCAGGCCGTTACACCAGATCCGCAGTGGACTATTATTTCGTTTGAGGGAATACCATTAAATTCTTTCAGGTACTTTTCCTTCAACTTTTCTTGGGGTAAAAAGAAGCCATATTCATCTAAATTTTCTGTAAATGGAAGATTGATCGCACCGGGAATATGTCCGGCGATTTTATCTATTGGTTCATTTTTACCCTGATACCTTTCGGATTCTCTAACATCAATAATGCTTTGATTAGTTTTACCTGAAGCTGATTTCACTTCATTTAGATCAGTTAAGGGCAACTTCCAATCCTTTGCCGGATAAGGGGATAAAGCTTGGGAAGTAGGGATTTCATTGTTTATAGGGAATCCCTGTTTCTCGGCAGCTTGAAAGCCTCCATCTAAAACCTGGACTTTCTCATGGCCAAGGGCCTTTAGCATCCACCAAAAGCGAGCAGCTGACATAGAGGCATTTTTGTCATCATAAACGATCACATGGCTTTCTGGAGTTATACCTAATTTACCTAGCGTATTCCCAAAAGCCACTGGAGAAGGTAGCGGATGCCGTCCCCCAAGTGCAGGATTATCCTCTATATGGGACAAGTCCTTGTTCAAATCGATATGTATGGCTCCGGCCAGATGCTTGCTTTCATAACGGGCATAGTCATAGCCGGCATCGACTAAAATAAATTTTTTTGTATCGCTGAAGGCGATTAGTTCTTTGGCTTTAATTAAAGGGCTTCTCATAGGAGCGAATTAAATAATTTTTTTGGTATTGAAAAGCAAGCCACTCAGTATTTTTTGATTTTTATCAAGCATGTGTTCAAATTCCACGATATACTTCCCTTTAGGTAATGCTAAGTTCCCGGGATAGCTCACTCCTCCCCAGTTAACTTCTGTTTCTTTTAAATCTCCCAACCAGGTAACCCTGATAACAACCTCGTCACCTAGTGAAAGGGTTTGGCCCAATTCCAAACCAAAAAAAATTAATGCTGGATCATATACCGACCCGAAAGGTGATTTATCTTCATTTTTCAATACGCTAAATACACTAAATACAGGAAATATCGGAATTTGTCCTTCATTAACACCTTTCCATGTTACATCCTAATTTCCAGAATTGACTATTCGGTAGTCAAATACAATGTCCTCTCCTTCGGTAAATGAAATAGTAGGATTACCAGAAGTTGAAATGTTTAGCAGGGTTATTTATAAGGTTAGGAAAATCTTTATCTCCCTTCAAACAAAATAACTCCCCAACGATTGGCTGGGGAGATTTTCTATATCCTGAATTTAGTTAACCCTAAGCTGGCGGACTATGGTTCCGTTGCGGTGTTCTAGGTGAACCAAGTACACCCCCGGGGTGAGATGGCTGATGTCCAGCTCATAACTGCTGCCCGAAGGAGGGTCTTCCACACAAATTCTTTCCGCACCTGTCAGGTCAAACACCCTAATGCGGTGGGGAGGGCTGTCAAAGCTGTATTCCTGGTACTCCCTTGTATCCTTGTTTTCCGACTGAAGAATGGCTTTCGCTGATTCATCCAACGGCGTTTCTGTAAGTGCTATGCGCACCTTGCCGCTGGCCGGATTGGGATTGATACTCATTGAGAAATAGAAGCAGTCGGAAACGTTAAAATTGGCGTAACTGAAGGCTCCCTGACCGCAGGAGTTAACAGCTCGAACGGCCACCGTATGGTTGATGCCAAATCCAGCCCCTTGTGGAAACAAACAGATCAAAACCTCATTTTTATTTCCAGCTGTCCAGCAGTTTCCGCCTGAGGGAGGAGTCCAAACATAATTGGTAATATCAGCTTCCCCGTTGCCAGGCTGATTGGGGTTAAACATGTTGTAGAAGGCGTTGAAATAGGTATATTCTCCCGTGCAGATGGGCTGGTAATTGGGCAAAATGGAGGTGAGGGCTCCAGGTTTGTCCACCCAAATCTGTTTGGTTACCTCATAGGAACCGCATGTGGTTTGAACGGTATAGGTAAGGGTGGCTGAACCACTGATAGAAGTGCCTGATGCACGTAAGGATGCAGTGGTTCCGGTGCCCGTTCTCCCTGTCGAAGGAAAGAGGAGGTGGGCGACACCGCCCAGGTCACCGCTTGTCCGGCAGGTACGTTTTGTAGGATGAAGTTGGTGTTTGTAGTGCAGATGCGGTCGGAGCCAGTGACTGAGGGTACAGGGACTGTGTTGGTTGTCTGATCATCCGTGTCCGTTGGGTCAAGCCAGTCCCTTAAACGAGTTGCTGCGTTACCTCCTCCATTCCAAGAAACATCTAAACGGCCATAAAGACCGTCAGTAATGAGACACCTATTACCTGTATTTCCACCAAGTAATTGGCCAATTGTCCTTCTATTATTATCTAACAAAGGAGATCCCGAAGATCCCGCTTCTACCGTTCCTATATCAAAATCAACTTCTAAAAAATTTCCAGCTGGGTACGTTATTTCATCAATAACTATATCGTCTCCTACCCCAATAGGAGCATTATTATCAATACTTATCTTCATAAGATCGCCTTTAGGGTGGTGAATGCCCGCCGTATTGGTTATCCCAGCAGCCACTCGTGACCAACCTAAATATGAGAGATTTGGGTGAGATGGCTGGGTATTTAGTTCCAACAAAGCGAAATCAGTCTGTTGGCGGTTCGCCCTGACCACTGCACCGTTGTAATAGATATACGCAGGATTGTTGGTACCCCCTCCCTGTTCATCACACCGTGGGTTAGGACTTCTATACTGAAACCTAAAAACCCAATTATTAGTGTTGGGATCCAGACAGTGGTCAGCTGTTAAAAGATAAGGGGTGAAATCAAGACAAGTATTATTTATCATTGATCCGGAACAAAAACCCTCTCCATCGGCTACCAAAAGCCTGGCGACAGCGTCTGATTCCTCTTCGAATGGTTGCCCTACTGGGCAGTCAATATCAATATTGCAGGGCTCAGACTGTCCGAAGCCTACCGAGAAAGTGTCAATAAATCCATGAATAACCTTGAAAATATTCAAGTCAACAGCTTCCAGTTCCTTTTCATTGCCTACAAGTTCTAAAATTATCGCATTCCCTGGTAATAAATCTGTCCAAAACTCGTCAGCTCCTATTGAATTTTTATTATTAATTGGCCCCATAATAACGGTTTTCTTTTCGTCAAATATATATAGCTCAACACCCTCAGGAAGCACAAGTGTATCAAATATAAGATTTAGGGATTAAGCTCCTGAGGAAGAAATCTTTAATCGCCATCCGTTTTGTTTTCCTTCCGTATACCAAATGCCATCTTTAAGGCCGATTCCCATTTCATGCTTCTTATACCCCACACGAAACCAACCGTGAAAACGCTACATCTAAACCAAAATAAAATATATAAAATAAAATAAGCCACATGCTTATAGCGGACTTTTGTTGTTAATTGCCCTCTCCATCTTTCAGTGACATAAGAAATCAGAATGAGTATATGTTTTCACACCACCCCAGCCGCTGATGGGTTTTGGCGGAAGGGTATTTGAAGGATTGGCTTTAAATGCGGCCAAAACGGGGACAATGTGGGTCGTTTTCATATTTTGGGGTTAAAACCCCAGGCTATTAAACCGGACATCCCCACTGGATTTTTTGGGTTGCGGTCTAACGCATGGAAAGAAGAAAACAGGGATAAAAATAGGATCGATCGCCAGCTGTCAATTTCGAATCCAAAGGTGGAAAGGCGCATCTGCATTCAGTATTCTCCCCATCGATGACTTGACCCAAGGCCAGTTGGATATCCCTTCAAACAAAAAATCTCCTCAACTGACCGATATGATGTGAGCTCCGTTGTCAGCGGCAAATCTGATGGAAGAAGCGGTATTTGCAATTGTTGCGTCGATCATCCTAACGGGCATTATCCGTACGTTGGGAGCAATACCTGAAATGCCTTGCCCATTATTCCCTGTTGCCGCTATAATTCCTGCACAGGCATTTCCAAGCCTTCTTTGAGCTTAAACAATGGTTGGATGGAATACAAGTTTTCAAAACCCTTAAGATAGTCGATTATGTCAACTGACGCTCCTTTATTGGTTAACCCACCTTGCAGCTAACCGCTCAGAAGTGTCTGATTTTCTTTAGCTTCTGTTTTTTTAGCTTCAAGTTTGTGTACTACAGATTTTCGTTTTTTAAAAGGTTGGTGTTTGGTTTTCAGGATATTGTAAATCTGC
>Ga0222654_1001284_pt1 | contig 10648 bp, 8 predicted proteins | sample AntAcemetagen421_FD_179805 | JGI IMG/M metagenome (GOLD analysis project Ga0222654, IMG submission 179805) | Saline water microbial communities from Ace Lake, Antarctica - #421 | ecosystem: Environmental > Aquatic > Non-marine Saline and Alkaline > Saline | place: Antarctica: Ace Lake | collected... | reverse complement strand
AAACAGCGGCTGAAGAATGCCAAGCTCAAGCTGGGCGCAAAGACCGGCACGCAGGCCGCTGCCCTGGCCAGCCAATACGGGCTGATTTAATCGCTTTCCCCAAAGTTTTTAATTTATATACTCCGAGTCCTGCAGAAGCCGAATTTGATGTCTTGACGGCTGGATTTAGAACGATTCAGTTATGCCCATGATCCACCCCGGCTTTCTTTCCTCAGCAGAGCGCCTCGAGCTTGAGGCTTGCGTGCGCCGTCAGCGCGAAGACCACGGCATTGCCCGTCGGGCAAATGCGATCCTGCTGCTCGACGACGGTAAATCCTGCCAGGAGATCTCGGATTTCCTGTATCTGGACGACGACACCATCCGGGGCTGGCATAAAACCTACCTGCAAGTTGGCTGGGATGCGCTTGCCCTCGACGGCTGGAAGGGTGGTCAGTCCCGTATGTCGCAGGGACAAGAGGCTGGGTTGTGCGCTTGGCTGGAAGACCGCTTCTGTCGCTCGACGGTCGAGATCCGAGCACATATCTGTGCTGAGTTTGGCTTGGACTATTCAAATTCTGGCTGCATCAAACTTCTGGCCCGCTTGGGCTTTGAATACCGCAAGCCCCGGCCCCTGCCGCGCGTGGCGTCAGCGGAAAAACAGGCAACCTTTATCGCGCTATATGAACGCTTAATGCGTGAGCTACCTGCAGATGAAGCCGTTTACTTCGCGGACGCTGTGCATCCGGAATACCAGACCAAGCCCGCATTTGGCTGGGTGAAGGTTGGATCAAATCCTGCGGTTCTCAGCACGGCGGGGCGTGGTCGCGTGAACATTCATGGGGCTGTGAACCTTGAGACTTTCGATGCGCCCTTTGTTGAGCCCACAACGGTTGATGGGGTCAGTGCCGCGCAGCTTCTGACCAAGATCGAAGCGCGCAACCCTGATAAGCGCATCATTCATGTCATCTGGGACAACGCCGCCTACCACAAAGGGCCCGATGTCAGGGCTTTCCTTGCCAGGACAGCCTGCCGTATCCACCTGATCCAGCTGCCGCCCTATTGCCCACATCTCAATCCAATTGAACGTCTTTGGGCGGTTTTGCATCAATACGTCACCCATAATCGCTATTACCCAAGTCAGAAGCAGTTCGCCGACGCCATCCTTGCATTCATGCGTGAAACCATCCCGCAGGAATGGAAGAAATTCCGCGACAAGGTGTCAGACAACTTCCGCGTCATAACCCACGAGAACTTTCGGGTTTTGGAGTAGAAGCTGTATAACGGCAATGTACTTCTGGATCGGCTTTATGGTGCCACGGTGTCGAAGCGCCAGGGAGGTGCCGACATGAACGCGGAGATGGAGAGATTGTCCGAAGGCTTGATCGCGGAAGGCAAACGCCCTTACATCATTCTTGGTGGAGGATCGAATCCCATCGGCGCGCTGGGCTATGTAAACTGTGCCCGCGAGCTGGTTGAGCAGGCTGCGAGCACCGGGTTAAAGATTGACGCTCTGGTTCATGCCACCGGTAGCGCTGGGACACAGGCTGGACTGGTGGCCGGTCTCGCTGCCATCCAGAGCAATATACACCTGTTGGGGATCGGCGTCCGGGCGCCTCGGGACAAACAGGAGGGCATGGTCTTTGACCTTGCTGTGCGCACGGCAAACCACCTTGGAAACGGGCGGCAGATAGCGCGCGAGAACGTCAGAGCCAATTGCGATTACGTTGGCGCGGGTTACGGACATCCGACCGAAGGTATGGTCGAGGCGCTTCAGATGCTGGCCAGAACAGAAGGCCTTCTGTTCGATCCGGTCTATTCCGGAAAGGGGCTCGACGGCCTGATCGACCTCGTTCGAAAAGGCTATTTCGACGGCATGGAGAATGTCGTTTTTCTGCACACTGGCGGCAGCGCGGCGCTTTTTGCCTACAAGGACCACCTTATCTGACCACACCACTACGGCACATACTGGACTTATCGACAACAGGGAGCCACTTTTATGAAACCATTGAATATACTGTATGAAGCAAGGTTGCTGGCTGGCGCCACCGTCATCGCGTGCATGCCGGTTATCGCCGTTGCACAGCAATCAGGCGGAACGTTGGTTATGACGGTGGTGCCGGAGCCGCCCTCGCTGGCGTCTTATAACAGCACCTCACAGCCGATTGGCCAGGTCGCGACAAAGGTTTATGACGGGTTGCTATCTTATGACAGCGAAACGATGGCGCAGCCGGCGCTTGCAGAGTCGTGGGAGGTGAGCGAGGACGGCAAGTCGATCACCTTCAACCTGCGACAGGGCGTGACGTGGCATGATGGCGCGCCGTTCACCAGCGCGGACGTGCAATTCACCTTTATGGAGGTGTTGAAGAAGTTTCACCCCCGTGGTGGGAACAACTTCCGGGAGCTGCTCGCGGTCGACACGCCCGACGAGCACACCGCGATCTTTCGGCTAACCGGCCCGGCCCCCTACATCCTGCGCATCTTGTCGTCTTATGAGTCGCCGATTGTGCCTAAGCACGCATTTGGAGAGCAGGACGTGCGCGAATACGACAAAGCCAACGCACCGATCGGCACCGGGCCGTTCAAGTTCGTCGAGTGGCGGCGCGGTCAGTTCATGCGCTTTGACCGTAACGAGGATTATTGGAAGGACGGCCTGCCTTATCTCGACCGGATCGTTGCCCGCTTCATCCCTGACCCCGGAACCCGCACCGCGGCGATGGAGACCGGCGAGGTACACCTTACCGCCTACAGTCATATTCCAACTGAGGATCTTGGTTTTCTCGCCGAACAAGATCACCTCGAAGTGACCGAGGATGGCTACGAGATGATGCCGGGTGTCACCTTCCTGATCTTCGACACCACCAAACCTCCCTTCGACGATGTTCGCGTGCGGCAGGCGGCATCCTATGCAATTGATCGGCAGTTCATCATCGATGCGGTCTGGAACGGCTATGGCAAGGTCGCTACCGGTCCGATAGACTCCAAAATGATCTGGTACTCCGACGACGTACGCGACTACACCGTGGCCGACCGTCTCGATATTGCCAACCAACTGCTCGAAGAGGCCGGCTATCCGCGCGGTGAAAACGGCGTCCGCTTCGAGATCACCCACGATGTGCAACCTTATGGCGAGGTCTGGCAGCGCTTTGGCGAGGTCGTCGTCCAGCAACTGGCCGCCATCGGTATCGACGTGACGATCCGTTATGAGGACACACCAACCTGGCTGAACCGTGTCTTCACCGACTACGACTTCTCGATGACCTCGACCGGGTACTTCAACTTCTCCGATCCGGTCATCGGCGTGCATCGCGGCTATCACTCCGACCAGATCAAGCAGGGTACCGTGTTCGTGAACGCGTCGCGCTGGTCGTCGCCCGAGACGGATCAAATCATGAACGAGGCGGCAGTCGAGATCGATTTTGATCGGCGCATGGAGCTATATGCCGAGCTACAGCGCTTGGTGGTTGATGCTGCACCGCATGTCTTCGTGCAGGAGCCGGCGCAGATCTCAGTCTACAACACCAAGGTGAACGGCTTGCTTGAAAGCCCATTCGGCTCCTTCGGGGGGATGGATACGGTTTGGATCGAGCAATGATCGACGCCAACTCAGACCACAACAGCCGCGCCCGTAACACGACACACGGGCGCGGCGCGCGATGACGCAGAGCCGCAAACGTCTCCTGTTCATCGCCAAGAGACTGCTGCACGCTGTGCCGGTGTTATTCGGCATCGTCGTCGTCAACTTCCTGCTGTTGCAATTGATGGAAGGCGATGCCGCTGACGTGCTGGCCGGCGAGGCCGCATCGGCAACACCGGAATACATGGCTCAGTTGCGCGAGAAATTCGGGCTCGACCAGCCGTTCCATGTCCAGCTTTGGGCCTATGTCAGCAATGTCATCGTGCTTGACCTTGGCTATTCGTTCCGCCACGGCATGCCGGTCGTGGACCTGATCATGACCCGATTTTGGCCGACGATGCTGCTGATGACAACGACGCTGTTCATCGCAATAACCGTGGGGATTATCCTTGGCCTGCTCGCCGCGACGGGGTTGAACCGTTGGCGGGATACGATCATCTCGGTCCTCGCGCTCGTCTCCTACGCCACCCCGTTGTTTTGGGTCGGGCTTATGCTGGTGCTGCTGTTCTCTGTGCGGCTTGGCTGGCTTCCGACCAGCGGCATGGAGACCATCGCCGCCTTCCATGAGGGCTGGGACAGGGTTCTCGACATCGCGAGACACATGGTGATGCCGGTCACCGCATTGTCATTGTTCTACATGGCGGCTTTCACCCGGCTGATGCGAGCGTCGATGTTGGAGCAATCGAACATGGACTATGTTACCACGGCGCGTGCCAAGGGCTTGACCGAACGGCGCATCGCGTGGGTGCACGTTCTGCGCAACGCGCTGCTTCCGGTGTTGACGATGGGCGGGGTGCAGGTCGCCAACATGCTTGGCGGCTCGGTGATCATCGAGTCCGTCTTCGGGTGGCCCGGGATGGGTTTGTTGGCCTTCGAGGCGCTGTTCGCCCGCGACCTCAACCTGTTACTCGGCATCTTCCTGTTCGCAGGGGTACTGGTTTTGGCGACCAATCTGATAATCGACATCCTCTACACCTATCTCGATCCCCGTATCGAACTCAGCTAGGGGAATACCCATGACTCCTTCGATATCCTCAAGCTTCTGGCGGCGCTACCAGCGCAACCGGTCGGCGATGTTCGGGCTTGCGATCCTCAGTGTCACGATCCTGATGTCGGTGCTTGCTCCGCTCATTTACCCCGGATCGCCGTTCGCCCTCGTCGGCGAGCCGCGGACGGCACCCAACGCCGAGTTCTGGCTCGGCACCGATACATTGGGCCGCGACGTTATGGCCGGGATCTTCCATGGCGCGCGCACCTCCTTGATGATCGGGCTGACTGCAACGGTTGTGTCGTTGATCATCGGAGTCACCGTCGGTGGTATCGCGGGATACTACGGCGGCACCACAGACAATGTACTGATGCGGCTGACCGAGTTCTTCCAGACGATCCCGAACTTTCTGTTCGCCATCGTGCTGGTCGCGGTCATGACGCCCTCGATCTACAGCATCATCATTGCCATCGCTGTCGTCACATGGCCTGCCGTAGCGCGGCTAGTACGCGGAGAATTCATGGCTTTACGCAACCGCGAGTTCGTGCAGGCCTGCATTGGCATCGGGATGAGTGACGCGCGGATCCTAGCCCTGCACATCTTGCCCAACTGCCTTGCCGCGATCAGCGTCATCGGTTCGTTAATGGTGGCCACAGCCATTCTTGTGGAATCCGGACTCGCTTTCCTTGGTTTGGGCGATCCCAACGTCATGAGTTGGGGTTATCTCGTCGGCGCGGGGCGCACCGTGTTGCGCACCGCATGGTGGGTCTGCACCTTCCCCGGTATCGCCATTCTTTTGACCGTGCTGGCGATCAACCTTGTTGGCGAAGGGCTGAACGACGCTTCCAATCCGAGATTGAGAGACAAATGACCAGCACTGTTCTCGATATTCAGGATCTGCATATCAGCCTGCCCCAGCACGCCGACCGCCCCTACGCCGTTGAGGGGCTGAACGTCAGCATCGAGCGCGATCAGATCGTCTGCGTGGTTGGCGAATCCGGATCGGGTAAGACGCTGACCGGCCGCGCGGTGATGCGGCTTTTGCCAGGACCCCATGTGAAAGCTGTCGGCGGGCAAATCAACTTTGGCGGCGAGGATCTGCTGAAGGTCAGCGAGGCGCGGATGCGCCAGATCCGTGGCGACCGGATTGCGATGATCTTCCAGGAACCAATGACCGCGCTCAATCCGCTGATGACCATAGGAGAGCAGATCGACGAACTTGTGAAGATGCATACCCGCCTGCCAAGACCGGAGCGCCGCGCGCGGGCGCGGGCGATCCTCGACGATGTTGGCCTGCCAGACCCGGCCGGAATGCTTGGTGCGTATCCGCACGAGCTGTCGGGCGGTCAGCGTCAGCGCGCCATGATCGCCATGGCGCTGATTCTCGAACCAGAGTTGATCGTCGCCGACGAGCCGACAACGGCGCTCGACGTAACAACTCAGGCGCAGATCTTGAAGCTGCTGAAGGATTTGCAGGCCGAGCACCATACAGGCGTGCTGTACATCACCCATGATTTTGGCGTCGTCGCTGACATCGCTGACCGTGTCGAGGTGATGCATAGGGGCAAACAGGTCGAAAGCGGCCCCGCCGAGCAGGTCCTAAACCGCCCGCAGGATGCCTATACACGCAGCTTGATCAGTGCCGTGCCCAGCCTTGTGCCCGCCCATCGCCGCCTGAGCGTCAATGCGCCCGTCGCGCTGGAGACGCACGCGCTTTGCAAGACATACCGCTCTGGTGGTGGTCTGTTCGGCATTGGCGGGCGGACTGTCGATGCGGTGCGAGATGTCTCAATTCGCCTGCGACAGGGCGAGACGTTAGGTATCGTAGGCGAGTCCGGTTCTGGCAAATCGACGCTTGCTCGGCTGGTGGTGCGCATCCTCGACTCTGACAGCGGGACCATAAACATAAACAATACCGAAATCACGTCGCTGCGTGGCGCCAACTTGCGACAGATGCGCCGCCGGGTGCAGATGGTGTTTCAGGACCCTTTCGGTTCTCTGAACCCACGCTATCGCGTCGGTCGTCTTATTGCCGAAGGCATGATCGTCCACGGAACCCCCTCGCGAGAGGCCTATCGGCGCGCAGCCGAGCTTCTTGATCTGGTGGGTCTAGAGGCGACCGCAGCGAACCGTTTCCCACATGAATTCTCGGGCGGCCAGCGCCAGCGCATTGGCCTGGCCCGTGCACTTGCGCTCGAGCCTGACATTCTGGTCGCTGATGAACCCGTCTCGGCACTTGACGTTTCTGTTCAGGCGCAGGTGCTGAAATTACTCGAAGAAATCCGCGAGCGCCTCAAACTCTCGATGCTTTTCATCACCCACGACCTGCGCGTCGCAGCCCAGGTTTGCGACCATATCGCGGTCATGTCCAAGGGCGCAGTGGTCGAGTATGGCGAGACCAGCCAGATCTTCGCAAACCCAACTCACCCCTACACGCAGGAATTGCTGGATGCTGTGCCGGGCCGGTCGTGGTCCCCGGTGGTATTGGCCAAGTCGCCGTGAGTGTATTTGGTCGGCTCGTGATGGCGGCCTTCCGTTTCTTTCTTGATAACAAACGGCTGTTCGCCCTCGCGACGATGTTGCCATGCACGTCTCAATTCACCTTGCACCCGGCACCGGGTGAATCTGCCCTTATGCATGCTGTGGCCCGACAACCCCGAAAACGGCTGCTGCACCATTCAGGAGGCGTTTCGTGTCGCTTGAATTGACAAAGTTGGAGGAGCGTATTGAAAACACACTCCAGACTATTGCCTCTCGGTATGCTCTGCCCGGGCTCGCCGTTTCGGTGTTGCGGGACGACCGCGAGGTATTTGCGAGAGGTTACGGAACGCGCGACGCGCGACGTTCTCTTCCGGCCTCCAAGGACACGCTTTTCGGCGTTGCGTCGGTGACGAAGGTTTTGACAGCTGTCATGGTCATGCAGGCCCGCATGGACAACCTGGTGCGGCTGTCGGACCCAGTGTCAAAATTCTATCCCGCGCTCGACTGCGCACGCGGCGGCAAGATGCGCATCCAGCACCTGATGTCACATTCTGCCGGGTTTCCCGGACTTCCATTCCGACACATGGCGACCCGTTCGGCCAGCGACATAACGTCGAATCCGATCATGACACCTGACGAACTTGTCGAGGCCATCAATTCTTTGAACTTCGATGTCCTTGGCGCGCCGGGAAGTTGCACCAGCTACAGCAACGAAAGTTTCTGTTTGTTGGGCGGTATCCTCGAAACATTGTACGGATGCTCGTTCGCGGAGGCTGCCGAAAGGCTTGTCTTTCGTCCCTTACAAATGAACCGAAGCATTATTGGCGCTTCGGCGACAGCTGCGATCGACGATCTGGCGATGCCCTTGCAGTACGCGGGCTCCGGTTTGCAGAACTGCGGGTTCTGGGACGCTCCGCTCTTTGATCCGGCGGGCGGGCTGGTCGTGTCCGTGTGTGACATGGGCCGACTGATCTCAGTTCTGGGCGGTAACTCTGGGTTGCTTGGCCGGGACGAGGTGCGCGAGATGATCTCAAAGACCTTGCCCGTGGCGTCGCGGCCGGCGTCCACTTCCCGCTATGGTCTGGGCCTTGAAGTTACACGGCTGGATGCCGGTCACAGTTTGGCGTGGCACACGGGCCAGCGACCCGGCATCTCAAGCTTTGTCGGCTATGTGCCGGAGAAAGCGCTATCCGTGGCTGTCGCAATGAACATAGCGGATGCGCCATCGGCTGCCATTGGGCACCAGATCATTGCTGAGGCACTACATGGCGAACTGGATCCTGGGTCATGTCGATGGCCGCCGGAGGACATCGACTCCCGAACGGAACGGCCCGAACGGTTCTGTGGAGACTTCAGCTCGCTGGAAATCCCCAACCTTTCGGTCTGTCTTGAAGACGGACAACTGGTTCTGTCGCAGGGCGTGACCCGCCACCGGTTGCAGTTCGCAAGGTCGAGCCACGGGACCGTTGGTGGGCAGACGTTCTGTTTTTTGGCCGACAACGGGCCTACCGCCGCAGGAGAAACGGCAAGGGCCCTCGCGCTCGACTTGCGTATTCTGCCCCGGAAACGTGCGACCCAAGATCGAGGTGGCGGCCCGAGAGATGACACGCCGCTGTCGATTTCGACGAAACAAAGGAGATGCACATGACACCGCCCAAAAATCCGAGAATTGCGATCCTTGGTTTCGCGCTTGAATCCAACCGAAACGCGCCGGTCAGTGACCGGCAGGCCTTTATCGATGCCTTCTATCTGGACGCGGCCGCGATACAAAACGAGCTGAACGGCGCTCGGTCGCGCCTGCCGGGCACGGTGCAGGGGTTTTGTGCAGAGATGGATCGAGCGGGAAACTGGACACCCGTCCCGATCCTGCTGGCCGAGGCGCCTCCGGGCGGACCTGCCGATCACGGCTTCTTTTTGGAGATGCTGCAAGACATGCGCGATGGACTTGCCGCAGCGGGACACATCGACGCCGTCTACATTTCCGAACATGGCGCCGGTCTGAGCACGCAAGAAGATGACGCGGACGGCGCGGTGTTCGCCATGGTCCGCGAGGCGGTGGGGTCAGATGTGCCGATCGTCGCGACCCTGGACTTGCACGGGCATGTAACGCCGCGCATGCAGCGGTCGGTCGATGTTATGATATCCTATCTGACCAACCCGCATGTCGATCAAAGGGAACGCGGGGCCGAGGCTGCGCAGATCACGTCAGCCATGCTCGCGGGCCTCAGGACAACCAGCACGCTGATCAAGGTTCCCATGATCAGCCCCGCCGTCAGCTTGTTGACCGCAAGTGGGCCCTTTGCCGATCTTGTGGATTTCGGCCAGACGCTGGTACAGGCTCCGATCCTGAATGTTTCGATCCTTCCGGGCTTTGCCCCGGCCAATGCATCGACCAACGGGATGTCGATCGTCGTCACCGCCGATGCGCAGGCCCCGGACGCGCCCACAGCCGCCCGGCGGGTTGCAGAGACGGTTGCAGAGCGTGCCTGGGCGGACCGGCACCGCTACAAGCCCCGGCTTACCGCACTGGACGAGGCTGTTGTGCTGGCGCGAAGGGCAACCGAGGACCTGACCAGCCCGGCCATCATCCTGGCAGACGTCGCCGACAATCCGGGCGCAGGCGGGCGCGGCAACACCATGTACATCCTCAAGTGCCTGTACGACCAGAAACTTCGGGATGTCGTCGTCGGCATGATTGTCGACCCCGAGCTCGCCTTCGAGGCACATAAGTTGGGCGTGGGCGCCCGGTTTCGCGCCTGCTTCAACCGCAGTGAGACGACCCGGTTTTCGGAGCCGTTCGAGGCCGATGCTCGCGTGATGCGTCTGGCAGAAGGAGATTGCGTGGGGCGGCGGGGTCTGTTCGAACGACGGCGGCTCGATCTTGGCCGATGCGCGCTCTTGGATCTTGACGGTATTCAGGTCGCGGTGGCGACGGCCCGCCAGCAACTTGCCGATCCCGTGTTTCTGGAACGGCTTGGGCTGAATATTGCAGACTTGCGTGTGCTTGTCGTCAAGTCCCGAGGCCATTTTCGCGCTGGCTTTGACGAGCACCATACGCCTGAGCAGATTTTCGAGGTCGATGTCCCCGGTTTGACAACTCCTGTTCTGGAAAAGCTGGGTCTGGATCGTGTGCCCCGCCCGATCTTTCCACTCGATCCGGATATGGAATGGACCGCAAAGGATTCCTAACGGCATTATGATGCTCTGCGCGAAGGCGGCGTCGAAACGTGTGGAGCGCAAGCCTGACCGTGACTGAGAAACCTCGCATGAGGATGTCGCAGTCGGCTTGTCTGCACTCAGGCGATAGCATAAAAACAAAGACCTAAGATGGAGAAGGTTCGACGCCAGTCCCGTTACCTCCGCCACTTGCACTTGCCGAAATAGATGATGGGCCTTATTGGGCCGTCTTGCTTTGGTTTCAAAGGTGTTTCTGCACGCGGACCGGCCTTCTGGCGCATGTCGACTCCTGAAAACCGCACTTTGAATGCCACGTCGCGTCGATCGTGCGCCCGTTTCCAAAGTATCACCGATGCTGCAATGGGTTTGCATGCCGATGCACGCACGCG
>Ga0222654_1001277_pt1 | contig 10767 bp, 18 predicted proteins | sample AntAcemetagen421_FD_179805 | JGI IMG/M metagenome (GOLD analysis project Ga0222654, IMG submission 179805) | Saline water microbial communities from Ace Lake, Antarctica - #421 | ecosystem: Environmental > Aquatic > Non-marine Saline and Alkaline > Saline | place: Antarctica: Ace Lake... | reverse complement strand
CCGAAGGGTGAAGCGACTGAGGCGGCACCGGCTAAACAGATCGGAGTGACCAAGGAAATTGAGTTACTCAATCGGGTTAACAAGATCGCTCAGGGAAAGGAAACGCCAGAGTATGATGTAGTCGCAGTGACTGCGGCACTGGCGGCACTGGTCAAACTGGTAAACACTCCAGTAGAACCTAAGCACTGAATCACTCACCGGCCATGGACGGCCACTCAATAGGGAATAACATTATGAAACCATCTACTCAAATTAAGTTGATTGAAGATACCATAGCCCATTTACAAGCGTGCCAGTTGAACCTACCACTCACTGGTAATTCTAGCAGGGATGTGGATTCGGTATTGTCTGACCTGCGCATTGAGCGACAGCTAGCACAATCTAAATTAGGCAACCACCGATCAATCATTGATCACATCCTAAGCTGGCAATAACAACTGGCCCCTTTCGAGGGGCTTTTTTTTCGTCTATCAAAAAGTCTTTTGATACCAGTTTCATAGATCGCGCCGCGCCTCGCACCTCACACAGCGTGACGTGTTGATACCAGTTATAGCTTCCGCGTTGCGCCTCGCGACCCACACGTCATAAGATGTTATCACGTAATAAACGGGGGAAAGTGTCTACATATGTAGACAAAATTACAATGTTACCTTTTTCAGGGTAATGTTACCTCTCTGTACCTTTTAAAAGTAACATTATCAGATTGTGTGTTTTGGTGACAAGTAATGATCTGGCATACGCAGGGTGATCGAGGATTGCCTATCAGATTGTGCTGTTTCTTATCTATTTATAAAATAATTTATAATGTTACCTTTTCCTCAGAATTACTTAGGTACCAAGGAATTATTCGCTTTGTTACCTTTCTCTCACCGATTAAACCCAATAAAAATATCGCCCTGTAATTCTGTCAAAAAGGTACAAACGTAACATTGTAGGTATATCAAGGACTTACCGACCTACACACAGGTACACAGGAGTACACAGGAGTACACAACACCGTTTCACACCAAACAACACGTTTAGCCACCATTTGACATAAGCCACCATCAGCGTATAATGGTTACATGGCTGAGAGATTTAGCCTATCAAGTGATACGTCATAAGATGTTATCACGCAGTAAGACAAACCAAACCGTCTACATATGTAGACACATTCGGAGCAAGACATTATGAACAATACAAACCAAGCAGTAACCAACGCACCACAGGCACCACAGGCACCACAGGCAAACGCACCATCAATCGCATCCAGTGCCATGTTATGCGAATTAAAGATTAGCTGTTGGACTGGCCGCAAGAAAGACAAGTCAGCATCAGCATCAGTGACTAGTCAGAACTATGCCGATAACGGTACGGCATCAGTCAATAAGAAGTTACTGGGTAATTGCGATGAACTGACAGCCATCCAGAAATTCGTGACCAATGCACGCAACATCCACTACAGCATGACAATGCCATGGTCTGACCTAGGGATGCGACTGCTACCGACAGCGCAGTACTTCAAGTACCATCAACAGATGACCGACCTACAGAACGAGTTTACAGGTATGGTCGATACGTTTTGTAGCAACTACACTTGGGAAGTAAGCCGCGCACAGGCACGCATCGGTAACTTGTTTATACGTGAGGACTACCCGACCGAGGAGTCTATCCGCAATAAGTTTGCGTTCAACATATCATATATACCGCTACCCGAGGCAGGTGATTTTCGTGTGGACGTGGGCAACGAGCAACGTGACGTGTTGGAGTCACACTACAGCGACTACTATAGTAAGCAGTTGCACACTGCTATGCAGGATGTCTGGGATCGTACGTACAAGGCACTGTCTAATATGTCCGAGCGACTGGACTATGGCGGGGCTGACAAGAAGAAAGTGTTCCGCGATACGCTAGTGGACAACGTGCTAGACATGGTAGAACTGCTTAACGTGTGTAACGTAGCAGGTGACAGCCAGATGTCAGCGATGGCACTCAAGCTAGACGATGCGCTACGCGGGGTCACTCCCGATGGGTTACGTAACAACGAGTCATTCCGTGCCGAAACCAAAAGGGCAGTAGATGAAGCTATCAAGTCACTACCATCGTTGGAGATGTAAGATGAAATATTACGTCGAAGCCTATGATGCAAACAACTATCAGATACTGGGTAACCTAGATGGGCAGGCAGTGTTACGAGTGCGCAACTACAAGCGCACCAAGCACTACAAGAACCTACGCACGCTACGCACACACCGCGTGACGTATTATAAGATAGTGACTGAGAGCGGTCGCATTGTTGAGACACTAATCAAATAAACTGTCTACATATGTAGACACACTCGGAGCAATACCACTATGAACACACAAAATATGTACGCACTATCGCTAGACCAAATCGCCAACGCTATCGCCACTGTTGGACACAAGCGCACCATACTTGTACAGGGTCACATGGGTAACGGCAAGTCATCACTATTAAAGACGTTAGCAGAGAGATTCCCCAACCACACACCTTGTTACTTCGACTGTACCACCAAGGACTTAGGTGACATCAGCATACCATCACTCAACACCGAGGAGGGTTACGTCACATACCTACCCAACGAGGAGTTCGGTATACACCTAGGCAAGCCACTGTTGATTAACATTGACGAGTTGGGTAAGGCTAACCCCGCAGTGAAGAACGCCCTCAACATTACTATGTTAGAGCACAAGGTAGGCACAAAGAAGTTACCAGAGGGTAGCATTGTGTTCGCTACTACCAACCTAAGCGCAGAGGGTGTGGGCGATCTGTTACCCCCACATACCCGCAATCGCATCACCGTAGTCACAGCACGTAAGTCTACCAGTGACGAGTTTATCGACTGGGGTATCAACAACGAGGTCGATCACAGTGTGCTAGGTTTCGTACGTGAGTTCCCGCAGGTACTACAAGGCTTCGAGGATGTGAAGAACCCCGATGACAACCCGTACATATATCACCCCAAGGCGCAACGTGCCGCGTTTATCACCCCAAGATCATTGGAGGCCGCTAGTGACGTGCTCAAGCTACGCGATATGTATGACGATCACAGCCTAACAGCTTTACTCATGGGTACTATCGGTGATCGCGGAGCGATGGACATGATGGCGCTCGTGAAGTTAGCCGACCAACTACCTAGCCTACAGTCTATCAAGGACGATCCGCTCAACGCCAAGGTACCCGAGTCAGCATCAGCTATATGTATGACAGTGTACCGCGCACTAGGTGCGATGAACCGTGACTGGGTAGATTCGTGGGTGACATACATGCAACGACTAGACAAGGAAGCGCAAGGTCTATTCGCTAATGGGTGCCGCAGTAATACCTACGCACACCGTAACGTAGTTATGCAGAGCAAGAAGTTCACCGAGTGGGCTATGCAGAACAACTACATGTTCGCCGCAGACAAGGTATAAGGAGTAGATTATGTTAACTATAGGTAAACAGCTTACAGCAGAGGAGCGATTGTCCAAGGCAATCGTCGCTGTCATGGGCAACCCCAAGTACACAGCACTAGCCGGTGTGTTGATGATAGGCGAGAAGACGATAGATGACGATATACCGACAGCCTGTACCAATGGGCGTGATGAGAAGTATGGGCGTGCGTTTGTTGATGGGCTGACCGATACCGAATTACGTGGGCTACTACTGCACGAGAACTACCACAAGCTATACAGTCACCTGACTACGTGGAAACATCTACATGACATTGATCATATGACAGCTAACATGGCATGTGACTATGTTATCAACCTCAAGATCATGGATGACAATCAAGATGGGTTCGCCAAGATACCCGATGGTGGGCTAATAGATGAGAAGTACCGTGACATGGACACAGCCCAAGTGTTCAAGCTAATACGTAAGGAACAAGAAGAACAGCAGTCCGGGCAGGGTAGTGGTAATGCCTCACAGGATAACGAGTCAGAGGGTGAGGGTGAACAGAGTGGAGGCGCTACCACAGGCTCACAAAACACCGCTATAGGTCAGGGAAGTGGATTCGATGAGCATGACTGGGACGGCGCTCAATCACTATCCGAGGAGGAGCAACGCGAGTTGGCGCGGGACATTGACGAGGCAATACGTCAGGGTGCTATGGCCGCAGGTAAGATGGGTGGTACTGGCAACCGCGATCTCGACGAGTTACTACAGCCACAGGTCGATTGGCGTGAGGTACTACGTGAGTTTATACAGACAACGTGTGCAGGTAACGACTACTCTACATACGCACGACCCAACCGTAGGCTAATGAGTCAGGGCATCATCATGCCATCTGGTATCAGTGAGCAAGTTGGCGAGTTAGTGATTGCCATTGACACGTCAGGTTCTATTGGTCAGGGGGAACTGACCACGTTCCTATCCGAGGTCAAGGGTGTATGCGACACAGTAAAACCTGACAAGATACGTCTGTTGTATTGGGGTAGCAGTGTTGTGGGTGACGAGTCGTACGACATGCACGAGTTAGACAGTCTGGTTACATCTACCAAACCTATGGGTGGTGGCGGCACTGATGTCAATTGTGTCACGCAGTACATGATCGACGAGAGCATCAAGCCCCAAGCATGTATCGTTCTGACTGATGGCTACTTGTACAGCGGTTGGGGGAGTTGGACTTGCCCCGTCCTCTGGGCGATACTAGACAATCAACACGCAGTACCCGATGAGGGTAAGGCAGTACACATCAAGTCGAGGGATATGTAATGTATATACGAGAAGACGTTAAGTACTGGGTGCTAGCTGTAATAGTGACAGCACTATATCTGTTTGTTAACAACATGACGTATAGCGACTGCGTGCTAAGGGGGGTGTGCTAATGGCAAAGCTACTACCCTTTAGAGGGGAACACCCTGAACTTGTTACAGGGCATTTTTATACCGCGAGTGACTACGCAAGGGTATCTGGAATATCAGCTAGTACGATGGCAACGAGGTTACACAAAGCGTACGAGGTGAATACAGCGCACCTACGCCCGATCAATCAGGACTACAACAACGAGGGTGAGCGTGTATCGCGTAGCCCTAAGAAAACAGCGGACACAGTTAAGTCTGCCTTCACCACACCTGATGAGAAGTTCTCAGGTGAGTGGCTAAATAAGAGGATAGTGAAATGAGTATAGGCAAGAAGTTTGAATCCCCTGACCTAGACCCATCGGAGTTCGCAACGCAAGAGGAACACAAGATGGATTGGTCAGAGGCTATAGATACTGTAGAGGAGGCACTGGAGTTCTATTACGATCACGTTAGGGATACGCCAGTGGACAGTGACTATGACCGCAATGACGTGGGGACAGTGCAACGTGCGTGGCAACGCATACAACAGGGGTAAGACAAACTAACTGTCTACATATGTAGACACAACAACTCGGAGAAATATTATGGCTATGTTTAATTATGGGCTAGACAGTTTCACACATGTGGAGCATTTGTATAACACCACCAAACCTATCAGGGGCACCAACATAGTTCCTCTCGGGGATCGCAGACGTAAGTGGGAATGTATCGTCAAGGAATCACCAACCTGTTACATGTTAGTAGACTACGGTGCTACTGGCAGTGACCCAAGCAGTGCCGCAGTGGTCTGGACTCGCAATGCCGATAACACTGACACAGTAGAGTTTCGTAATGGAGATGGTGACCACGCACATTGCAGTAGGTACTCATTCCTTGATCGGTGTATGCCGAGGAACATGGGCTTCATAGTGGACGGAGGCAAGCAGTACATACGTTATGAGGGCAACCGCTACTACCTACCCAAGGACAAAGACAAGACCATAGTGTTTACCGACAGACATACACCACAAGAGTCATGGACGCTTACCAGCGAACCGCACCCGTTACCTGTCACACGAGTACGTGTTAACAAAGAGAAGAAGGAACCATTCAAGAAAGCTATCGAAGAGTACCTACACTGGGCATGGACTATGACCCCAATGATAGAAGGCACTATGAATTGGGATTCCAACCGCGAGGCTAGATGGTCGGCTAACAGTGTCAAGGGTGACTTGTTTCTATGTGTGCTGATGGACGAACAGCACGAGGCTCGTACTGATATGCTCCACGCGTTCCTGTGTGATCTAGCACCGAGCATGGGTAACAGGTACTGGGGACACACAAACCCAACTACTAACGTCAGCTTAACAAGTGACCCTAAGAAGTTCCGCACCAAGTTCAACGCGTGGGCTAACTATATGGGTGAGTTCACTGACTCATTTGAAGAATACAGAGAGGTGAAATAGCATGGCTACTTATATGTATGACATACACGGCAAATGTCAAATACACACTGTTGCAGAGGTGTTAGAGGTTGTTACCTCCCCCGAGCCTAACCTGATAGGCAATGCGACTAACCGCAAAGAGATGCGGTGGTTTGCACAAGAGGTAAAGAAAGCGTTCAGGGGGTGTGAGGTACGCGCTAGTAGTAGCGATATTAATCATTCGGTGTATCACGTTTACATGTCTGACGATGAGTACGTTATGGGGTGGATAGATGTAGACTTCGACCATGCCAAAGAGAAGTTATCGTATGTCGTACACAGTAGGGACATACAGAACAACAAGTACGACAACTACTCTGAGGGGTTTCGTACGAAAGTTAGTACCCTAGCTCATGTCGGGCTAAAGAATGCAAAGAAGTACCTGCGCAGGTTCTCCCATGAAGAGGTGGCTCTTGTTAGTATTGACAAGTACAAGGACGCCGCGCATAGGTACCGGAGTTCCTCATCTGAGGCGCACTCAAATATATGGCGTAATATGTTTGGTTCTAGTTGGGATAAGAATATGGAGGAAGCATGTGCCCCCATACTAAAGGAGATGTACTTACTGTTGGATTCTGGGTATGAGTTCATGGACAAGTCCCTAGCTAACAACCTAACTGCCCTACGTGCGGGTAAGGCTGTAAAGGATCAGGCAGAAGAAGATCGTAACCTACCTTTAAGTGTCGTGCGGGTGTATGAGAAATTAGGTAACCAAGCATTCGATGTATGTCCTATAGAAGATATTCGTGGGCTTGCCAGAAACGCTACTCTAAAGTGGGCTACTTACTACGAGGACACCTTACCAGAGGGGGTGTTAGGTAAACTGTCTACCCTGTCGATATGTGAGGAGGACGCATTCATACCACAAGTCGGGTATCGTCATAGTGAGGCCGTCTTCTATGTCACGCAGTAACACGATATGGGACGATCCACTTAGTATGCCCAACACTTACCGCGTATCATCACTAGGCCATGAGAATAGTATCGAGGTAACGTGTTTGGGTATGAATTGTGTTGACTCGGAATGTGAGGGGATATATGATTTGGATAAAGGACTACCGCAATGGCTTGAAGAAAAGCTATCGGTACTTATGATATGTGACCCGACCCCACCAACTACACACGTAGAAGGTGTCGGTGTGCGTATTGACGAACATACTTTTTGGGTAGAGAAATGAGGTGTTTATGATAGGTCAAATATTGTCATGTTTGTTTGGTGTGGTGTTGATAGTAGGTTTCTGTGTAATGACCTATGGTGCCTCACTGATAGTAGGAGACAAAGACCGTGCATGGGCGGCAAGGCGGCACGATGAACTGGTATCAAATGGAGGCAAAGCAGATGGCGATGACACCGGAAGGGAAGGTAAAGAAGAAGATAGTTGAGCAGTTAAAGGCGTTAGGGTGCTACTACTTTTTCCCTGCTACTGGGGGATACGGTAAGAGCGGAGTACCTGACATAGTAGGATGCTACAACGGTAAGTTCTTTGGGATAGAGTGTAAGGCAGGTAAGAACATGCCAACAGCTTTACAGGAAAAGAATCTCAGAGAGATAAGCGAGGCGTACGGAATCGCGTGCGTAATTAATGAAGATAGCATGAATGACATTGAACTAATCCTCGGAGGATAGTATGGCTAGTAAAGAAGATTGGGAACGGTTACAGGAAGAACTACCTGCTATAGAAAAGACAGGGTTAGAGGCGTGGGCAAATGGTGTGGAAGAAGACATGGTAAACAGCCCAAGCCACTATACCTACGGCAAGGTCGAATGCATTGAGGGCATACAAGAGTCTATGACACCCGAAGCATTCAAGGGGTACTGCAAAGGTGCTTGTCTGAAATACCTTTGGAGGTACGAGCGTAAGGACAAGCCGTTAGAGGACTTAAAGAAAGCGCAGTGGTACCTAAACAAGTTAATAGAAGGAGTTGAAAGTGAAGATTGACGAACGGATAATACAGATTGTTATTGATCCAAGTGACGGGGAGGTTATAGGACTGTCTCAATACGGACGAGTATTTCGCATACGGTATGGAATTACAGGTAGTGGATGGATATTGGATACAGGTGCAGAACTATACGCGAAAGATGGGAAGGAATTAGGATACGGTAAGGGTGTCCACAAATGAACCTGATAACGGTTGATCTGGAAACGTATTATGACAAAGACTTTTCCTTACGTAAGATGACAATGGAATCCTATATCCGTGACCCTCGTTTTGAGGTGATAGGTATAGGGTTAAAAGTAAATAATGATGGAACGGAGTGGGCTAGTGGAACACATGAAGAACTTAGACAATACTTACAAACTTTCGACTGGGAAAATTCTATTCTCCTTTGCCACAACACTTTGTTTGATGGTGCCATTCTTAGTTGGCTGTTTGATGTTCATCCTCGCCTCCTTGCCGATACTCTGTGCATTGCCCGTGCTCTACATGGGATCGAAGTTGGCGGCTCTCTCTCTGCGCTTGCTCAAAGGTACAATATTGGAGCGAAGGGAACGGAAGTACTCGACGCTATCGGGAAGCGCCGTGGAGATTTCACCGAAGAAGAACTAAGTCGGTACGGGGACTACTGCATCAATGATGTTGAGTTAACATATAGATTGTTTAACATCATGGGTAAGGGGTTCCCGAAGGGGGAGCTACGCATCATAGACTGCACCTTGCGTATGTTTGTGGAGCCTATACTGGAGTTGGACTTGGGACTACTAGAGCACCACCTAGAAGATACCAAGCAGATTAAAGAAGACTTGATAACGTCCTCTGGTGCAACTAAGAAAGAACTTATGAGCAACCCTAAGTTTGCTGAGTTACTTGTAGGACTAGGTGTTATACCCCCTATGAAGACTAGCCCTACTACGGGTAAGCAGACCTACGCGTTCGCCAAGAACGACGAACAGTTTAAGGCGTTAGCTAGCCACCATGACTCGCGTGTACAGGCACTGGTGACCTCTCGATTAGGCACCAAAAGCACATTAGAGGAATCACGTACTGAGAGGTTTATAGGTATAGCTAAACGTGGGCTGCTCCCGGTACCCGTAAGATACTACGCGGCGCACACTGGTAGGTGGGGAGGCGATGACAAGATCAACATCCAAAACCTACCTAGCCGTGGTGTTAATGGTAAGAAGTTAAAGAACAGTATGCTTGCCCCCGAAGGCTACATGATTATTGACTGTGACTCGTCGCAGATTGAAGCCCGAGTACTAGCATGGTTGGCGGGACAGGATGATTTAGTATTAGCTTTCCTGAACGGTGAAGACGTTTACATAAAGATGTCGTCGAAGATATATGGCATACCTGAAGAAGATGTTACCAAGGAGCAACGCTTTGTTGGTAAGACTACAATCCTAGGTTGCGGTTATGGTATGGGCGCAGTTCGGTTTGCAGATCAATTACAATCGTTCGGAACTCACATGGATGTTGAGGAGGCACGTAGGGTAGTAAGTATCTACCGCGATGCCAACTGGAAGATAAACCACTTCTGGCGTGCATGTCAGAACATGTTAATAGAGATGTCGCGTGGTAACTCAGGTAGCTTTGGCCCCAACGATATAATCAAGTATGGGGTAGACGGGCGTAACGGTTGGGTATTACTACCCTCTGGCTTGAAGATGCGCTATGACGACTTACAGTATGAGCAGGGTGAACGTGGCCCAGAGTTTAAGTACAGAACGCGCCGTGGATACACCAGAATATATGGTGGTAAGGTAGCAGAGAACATATGCCAAGCGATAGCTAGATGTATCATTGGTGATCAGATGTTAGCAATAGCTAAGAAATACAAGGTAGCTTTGACGGTTCACGATTCCGTGGTATGTTGTGTACCAGAGACCGAACTTAGTCAGGCCAAACAGTACATAGAAGATTGCATGAGCACTACTTCTACATGGGCAGAGGGCTTGCCTATAACGTGTGAGTCAGATACAGGTAAGTCTTATGGGGAGGCGGCAGGATGAGTGATATAGAAAAAGCTATGAAAGAAGCGCATAAGTTTGCGGACAAGGCTATAAAAGATGCCGGTACCCGCACACCAAGAGGTGTTAAGGATTGGTTATTCCGCCCCGTAGTCATACGTAGGGTAGAGTTGGTAGTATTAATTGGCCTACTAGGTTGGTCTGTAACGTACGGATTAGGGATGTATATCAATGGGTAAAGTAACAGACATAAACAAGTTTAAGCGTCCAGAAGAAGTATCTATCCCCCTACCTATTGGGGAGTACCCCGAAACTGACGGAAATTACATGTCTATAGTAGTAGGCGAAGACAGAGACGGGCAAGACATAATACTTATAGAGCAGTGTGAGGTGGAAGGCACTACGGAGCATAAAGACACTATTATAGTAGACGTGAAAATGCTACAAGTGTTAATAACCGAGTTGATAGTAGTCGCACGCACCCTAGAGAGTAAGGAACCAAAATGAGTGGTTATATAATTTTATTTGAAGGTACGAAGTACGTAGATGGTAAGTACAGGGATAAAGAAATGGCTGAAGGGGTTATGGAATATTTCGCA
>Ga0222654_1001276_pt1 | contig 10776 bp, 8 predicted proteins | sample AntAcemetagen421_FD_179805 | JGI IMG/M metagenome (GOLD analysis project Ga0222654, IMG submission 179805) | Saline water microbial communities from Ace Lake, Antarctica - #421 | ecosystem: Environmental > Aquatic > Non-marine Saline and Alkaline > Saline | place: Antarctica: Ace Lake | collected... | reverse complement strand
AAGAAACCGGCCATCTCTTCCAAGACCGCTGCAAGAGTTTTGAGTCGTCGGATGGGCGTGATGGCGAAGCGATGAAACTGAAGCGAATTTGTGCAATGTGCAAAGTCTGACCCCTTGGATTGCGCCTTCATGCTCGTTTCCAGCGGAAGTGGCATCACGGATCCCTCGCTCTCCTCTCTTTAATGCTTTGCTTTTCACGCATCTTTCCCATTCCGATGCCCTTTGTGAACACGCTAGATGATAGTGGTTGGTGGGTCTGCAGGTGAACATTTCGTTCATAGGTCGATCCGAAATCCGAATTTCGGGAACACGCTGAGAAACGACCGCGCTTACGAAACCATAACCTATGAATACCAAACTCTACGTCGGCAATCTGTCGTTCAACACCACCGAAAACGGTATCCGCGAAGCCTTCGGCGCCTGCGGCGACGTGACCGACATCTACGTCGCAATGGACCGGGAAACCGGCCGCCCCCGTGGCTTCGCTTTCGTGACCTTCAGCAAGGCCGAAGAGGCGCAGGCTGCCATCGAGCAGCTCAACGGAATCGACCTCGACGGCCGGGCACTCAAGGTCAACGAAGCCAAACCCCGCGAGTAATCGTCGGAGTTTAGCACCACACCCGACGGGCCACATCAGTGACCCGTCTTTTTTGTGCCTACCTCCGAGCGTTGAAACCATCCCTTTCGACTCTGCAAATTGGGTAGACCTACTCACCGGAACGGCGAACCAACACCAGATGGGCTACGGCAGACAAAAGTCCCGCGTCCGCTGATAATACCAAATCCGTGCTATTCTTAATCATCAGCGCCCGCGTTGGAATCCGGTCTCCCACTCTTCCCGAATGAGACTTTCTCCACCCCAAAAGTGATAAGCTCTGGGACGATCGATCAGTCGGCGCCCTGCGGTGATTAATTCACCGCGACCACACCCGAGCCTATTGCGGTGTCTTTGCACCGAGCCCTGCGCGGCTATTGGTAAGGGGCAACGGGCAGCGGCGGAGTTAGGTCAAACCAAACGAGCCCAACGTCGTTCTCTACACTCAGGCTCTCGCCACCACGCCAGCAGTCAGCGGAACTGATTTCGAACCGGGGTATCCGCCCAGATTACCCGGATCCCGCTAAACGAATCCCGGTCCCCCATCGCGATTCATCGGGATATTTCGGAGATCCCAGTCGCACCATTGCCGGTCCTTTGCAGGGCGACCGACGGGTCAGGTTTAGACTCTTGTATTCATCCCCCCAGCTCCGGCATCTTCTCCTATCCCACGCAAACTCCGACTCGAATTCCCCGGCGCCTGCTACCACGTGATCAACCGGGGCAACTATCGCTCGAACATCTTCAAGACCGAGGGTTCCAGAGCTGCTTTTGAAATCTGCTTGATCGAAGCGGGTGAGACCTACGCGTGGCGGCTCCATGCCTTCGTTATCATGCGCAATCATTTCCACCTCGCGCTGGAAACCCCTCGGGGGAATCTCGTTCAGGGAATGCAGTGGCTACAGGCGACGTTTGCCAATCGCTTCAACCGCTTAAGGACGACACGCGGTCCTCTTTTTCGAGGGCGCTACAAAGCGCTATTAATCGAACCGGGGAGTTCATTGGGGCAGGTGTGCGACTATGTTCATCTCAATCCCGTGCGAGCCGGTGTCTGCAAGGTCGAGAATCTCGTCGAGTTTCGGTATTCAAGTTATTGGTATTTATTGAACCCGAGAAAGCGCCCTGCATTCATGTCACCTGAAACTGGAGTGGCGGAAGCAGGTGGGTTGCCCGAAACTCCGGCGGGGCGACGCCACTACGCTGGTTACCTCGAATGGCAGTTTGCCGCGGGACCAGCGGGGAGATCAGCCGCGTATGTCAATTTAAGCAAGGGGTGGGCTCTGGGCACGGACGGATTTAAAGCCAAGCGACTAGAATCCGCCGAATTGCCAGATTCATCCCGAGCATGGGGAACCAGTGGAGCAAAAGAGCTAAGGCTACAACGTCAGCTGACAGTCCTCGGGGCCTGTCTGCGTCGCCTGAGGAAACCCGAAAAGCGCCTTTTAACCGCCCCCAAGAGCGCATCGTGGAAAGTCGCAATCGCCCGGTTCTTAAAGGAACGAGTGCAAGCCGATAACCGGTGGTTGGGCGAGACCCTCAACATGGGGCGACCGGAGGCAGTCAGCACGTATGTGGGTCGAATGAAACGAGGAGAAATCGATGATGCGGAGTATGAAAAACTCCATACTATAAAAGTTTCACCCTGACTCTCTTTTTAATGCCTCGACCGCTTTTAAATGCCTTCGCCACCAAAGTCACCCTGCACGCTCCGGACCAAAATCGATCGCTTTCAATCCCCGTTTGATCACACCACCTCCCCCCACCATCATGTTATTCCGTTCCCTCCTCATCGCCTCCCTTCTAACTGCTTCTGTTTCCCTCGCGGACGACACCGCGATGACCCATCGCACGATCTACCACGATGATGAAGTCTACTCCGCGTGGCCTTCGATGGTGCGAGCAGCCAATGGCGATATCCTGATCTCGGTCATCACCACCGAACAGCATCTGGGACCGGACGCCTCCGTCTCCATCATGCGTCCCACGGACAACGGTCAGACTTGGTCTGAACCTTTTGTCGCCGTCGATACCATCCTCGACGACCGCGAAGGCGGGTTCACGGTCACTCCTGACGGTGAGATCCTGATGCACGTTTTTGCCACGCACTGGAACGCGGCCAGCTATGAAGCACTGGTGCCCGACTCTTATCCCGAAGCCTGGATCGCGCGTTGGATCAAACACGTTTCCACGCCTGAATACGTTAACGCCACCGAACTTGCCGGGGCATTTATCTACAGCTCCCAAGACCACGGCACCACGTGGGAAAAAATTGGGCGCGGCCCCGATTCCACTCACGGTGGTATTGCCTTGCAGGACGGCTCCCTCCTCGTGACCAGCTACCGCGAAGACAGTGATGTCATCCGCATCTATCGCACCACCGATTCGCGCCGCGAATGGGAACACATTCATAGCGTGCCGAGCCCTGCTCCGCAGTTTCAGTTCGGCGAACCCCACGTGACGCAACTGCCGACCGGCCGCATCGTCGTGATGATCCGCGCGACCGCTCGCGTCTACGACGATGAGCGCCCCGACCTCTACCTGTGGCAGACCTATTCCGACGATAATGGCGAGACTTGGGCCGACCCCTTCCCCACTCCCATGCTCGGCTTCCCTCCCCACTTACTAACGCTTTCCGACGGACGACTCCTTTGCACCTACGGTCGTCGCGTCAAACCCTACGGCCAACGGGCCATGATCAGTTCCGATGGTGTGACCTGGAATCACGCCGCCGAGATCACCTTACGAGACGACGGCCTCAACTACGATCTCGGCTACCCCGTCTCGATCGAACTTTCCCCGGGTCGCATCCTATCCGCCTACTACCAAAAGCCGGCCTTGGATCCCGACGACAAACACCGCCACACCACCGCTCTATTTACCACCGAGTGGTCCGTCCCCGAGGAAGATTAGCCCGGCCTATCCGGCCCCGCTTTCATGTTATCCGCGTCTCTTCAGCGGGCCGTCCAGCCGCCATCAATCGGGATACTCGCCCCCGTGATGGAGCCCGCCTGATCGCCACTCAAATAGACTGCGAGAGCAGCAACTTCTTCTACGGTGATAAATCGCTTTGTCGGTTGGGTAGAAAGAATCACTTCTTTGATGACCCGTTCGCGGGGTAACTTATGCACCTTGGCCTGCGCTTCGATCTGGGCCTCCACCAACGGCGTGAGCACGTAGCCGGGACAGATTGCATTGCAGGTGATGGCCGTTTCGGCCAACTCGAGCGCCACACTTTTGGTAAATCCCACTTGCGCGTGTTTGGCCGCGACGTAAGCCGACTTAAAGGGCGAGGCCACCAACCCATGCGCGGAAACCAAGTTAATGATCCGCCCCCAACCGCGTTGTTTCATGCCGGGTATCGCCGCCTTCGTGGTGTGGAACGTCGCTCCCATAATGACATCCTGAATTTGAGTCCATCGTTCCTCGGGAAAATCCTCTACCGGAGACACAAACTGCACCCCAGCATTATTAATCAAAATGTCGAGTGAGCCCAACTGAGCTTCGGTCGCTGACACCAACGCTGCCATTTCGGCGGCCACCCGCGCGTCGGCACTATGATAACCCACCGTCACGCCGTAGGTTTCGACCAGCCCCACTCGCAGGCGTTCGATTTCCTCGGGATCACCCAACCCGTGCAGCATGATGTGGGCACCTTCTCGCGCAAAGGCGTGAGCCATGCCGAGACCAATGCCGCTGGTGGATCCGGTGATGAGGACAGCGCGATTTTTTATCAGATCATCTCTTTCGTTTAGCCGACTCAGTGAGCCGAAAGATTAACCGCAAAGGCAGCAGCGGTTTTTTCCTCCACGCCCTTCAACGTGACCCCCGGTTGCAGTTCAATGAGCACCAGCCCCTCCCCGTTTGGCTTCACTTCAAACACACAAAGATCCGTGATGATCAGGCCGATCACCCCCTTGCCGGTGAGTGGCAGAGTGCATTGCTCCAAAATCTTCGGCCGGCCGTCCTTGGCGCAGTGGTCCATCACCGCGACCACCCGCTTCACTCCCGCGACCAAGTCCATCGCTCCTCCGGGGCCCTTCATCATTTTCCCCGGCACCATCCAGTTGGCGATGTCACCATTGGCCGCCACTTCTAGGGCGCCCAAAATGGAGAGGTCGATATGACCACCCCGAATCATGGCAAAGGAATCAGCACTGGAAAAGAACGACGCTCCCGGCGCGGCCGTGACCGTTTGTTTACCGGCATTGATTAGGTCCGGATCCACGGTTTCCTCCTTCGGGAAGGGACCGATCCCGAGCAATCCGTTTTCGGACTGTAGCGTCACCTTCATCCCGTCGGGAATAAAATTGGCGACGAGCGTCGGAATGCCGATGCCGAGGTTCACGGCATACCCATCGCGTAACTCCTGCGCAGCGCGGCGCGCCATGAGCTCCCGGATGGGTGAAGCGGTCTTGGCGGTGCCCGCACCTGACACGGTGCGAAACTCCACCCGCTTTTCATAGTCCACTCCCGCAAAGATACGATCGACGTAGATTCCCGGCGTGTGGATCGTATCCGGATCCAGTTCGCCCACCTCCACTAACTCCTCCACCTCCGCGATGCAGGTCACTCCGCAGGTCGCGACCATTGGGTTAAAATTCCGGGCGGTTTTCCGAAAGACCAGATTACCGGATCGATCGCCTTTCCACGCCTTGACGAGGGACACCTCGGCTTTGATTCCAGTCTCGAGCACATACTCCACGCCATCCATTTCCCGCGTCGGTTTTCCCTTCGCCAATTGAGTGCCAAATCCCGTGCGGGTATAGAATCCCGGGATGCCTGCGCCACCGGCCCGCAACCGTTCCGCGAGGGTGCCTTGGGGAACCAATTCCAGTTCTAACTCACCCGCCAACACTTGACGTTCGAACTCCTTGTTCTCGCCCACGTAGGAGGCAAGCACACGCTTGATCTGGCGAGTCTTGAGCAAGAGCCCCATGCCAAAGTCATCCACGCCCGCGTTATTCCCAATCACGGTCAGATCCTTCACCCCACTGTCACGCAGGGCGGCGATGAGGTTTTCCGGTATGCCGCAAAGACCAAAACCGCCGGCGGCAACAGTCATGCCATCCTCCAACAATCCGGCCATCGCAGCGGTAGCATCAGGATAAACTTTATTCATGAAAATTAAGGAGACAAAACCGCACGTATCTATTTTTTGTATACAGGTAAAATCGAAGCATTAGACGAGCTCAACACAGACGGCCAAACCTTCCCCGCCCCCGATACAGATGGTGGCCACGCCGCGCTTGAGTCCTCGTTCCCGTAAGGCCGCCAACAACGTGACTACGATCCGAGCACCGGAGCAGCCGATCGGGTGCCCGAGAGCGATGGCCCCGCCCCGGATATTGAGTTTTTCGTGAGGCACGCCCAGCTCCCGCATGAAGGCCATGGGCACGACGGCGAAGGCCTCATTAACCTCCCATAAATCAACCTCGTCGATGGTCCATCCGGCTTGATCGAGCGCCCGGCGCGTAGCCTGCACTGGCGCCGTGGTAAACCACTCCGGATCCTGAGCGTGAGCACCAAAAGCCACCACGCGGGCAATCGGCGTGAGGTCGTGCGCGGCCGCGTGAGCCGCCGTCGTCACCACGAGCGCGGCCGCCCCATCGTTGATGGACGAGGCATTGGCGGGCGTGATCGTGCCGTCCTTTTGAAAAGCCGGCCGCAACTGCGGAATTTTTTCGTAACGCACCCGGCCCGGAGATTCATCCTGGTCGAACACCGTCGATTTCCCCTTCGGCCCAGCCACTTCCACCGGCGTGATTTCAGCCTTAAACTGGTCCGCCGCTTGAGCGGCATTCGCCCGCCGAAAAGACTCCACCGCAAACGCATCCTGTTCCTCGCGCGTGAATCGGTAATGAGCCGCACACACCTCCCCGCAATTGCCCATGTGTTGATCGCCGTGCGGATCCCACAGACCATCGTGAATCATCGAGTCGAGCGTCTGTTGGTGGCCAATCCGCAAACCCGCCCGAGCCTTCGGCATCAAATACGGCGCTTGAGTCATGTTCTCCATGCCGCCAGCGACCAGAATATTCCCCATGCCGGCCTGTAAACTGTGCGACGCTTGCAGTAATGCTTGGAGCCCCGAACCGCATACCTTGTTAATCGTAACGGTCCGCGCGGAAGAGGGTAGACCCGCCCCGAGAGCAGCTTGGCGCGCGGGCGCCTGCCCCTGCCCCGCCTGAAGCACGTTGCCCATCAACACCTCATCGATATCGTTCGCATCAAGGTGGGCTAGCGCCACGGCGCCCCGGATAGCGGCCGCGCCCAGTTGAGTGGCGGGAGTGTGAGCGAAGGCGCCCTGAAATGCGGCGATGGGTGTGCGGGTGGCAGAGAGTAAAACGATTTGAGACATCAGAGCAGGCCGCGGCGCACTAGGGGAGGTGGAAGGGACGAGGGAGTCCCCCCTCGAAGATAGGGGCGCCGAGGAAAAACGGTTATGCGCTCCGGTCGGGATCACGAGGCAATTGCACCATATTAGCCAAATAGAATGCGTGAATTTTCATGCGTCTATTTTCACTCATCGAGTTCCCCGCAATCCCACGCACTTCTCCTCCATGCTTCAGCTTTTGGCCCGATCTAATTTTGCTTGCCGAATCAATTCCTCCGCCACCGCCATGCGCAGCGCATCGGCGGATGCCGCATCATACCGACTCCACCCTTCACCCGTCTTCACGCCCAACTGTTTGGCGGCCACCCGCTCCGCCAAGGCCGCGGGCACCTCCTTCTGATCACAAAGATTCGGGAACAGAGATTGGCACACGGCCTGATACACATCCAACCCGCCCAGGTCGGCGGTGCCAAATAGGCCACTCACCGGCAGGCGACGACCGAAGCCGGTTTTCACGACGGTATCAATATCTTCGGGGGTGGCGATCCCTCGGGCCACCAAGTCCATCGCCTCCCGTTGCAACGCAAACGCCAACCGATTCCCGATAAACCCGGCGATCTCCTGCGTCAGCACAACGGGACGCTTCTGGCAGCCTTCCAGCAGGGTTCGGCTCCACGCCACTACCGCCGGCAAAGTGCCGGCATGCGGAACGACCTCAACCAGCGGCACTAGGTGGGCGGGATTCCAATAATGCAAAACCAACAGCCGCTCGGGATGCATCAATCCCTCCGCCAGTTTGGAAGGCATAAAGGTGGACGTGTTGCTCGCGAGGATGACTTCCGTCGCGCACTGCCGATCAAGATCAGCAAATACCTTTTGTTTTATCTCCAGATTCTCCGAGACCGCTTCGATCACCACCACAGCACCTTCCGCCACCCGCCCTAGGTCCGCGGTAAAGACGATGTCGGCCACCCGGGAAATAGCGTCATCCAACAAGCCATGCTGCGTCAGGAGTCGGGCATTGGTTTCGATCGTGACGCGCGCAACTTCGAGTTGAGCTGGGTTCACATCCGCCAGCCTCACGCCAAAGCCATGGCCGGCAAAATCGAGTGCGATATTGGCTCCCATCGTTCCTGCACCCACAATCGCAATAGTGGTCGTATTCGGCATACCCCACCCTGTCGACCTCGCGCGCGCCTGTCACGCCATGTTTCCTCAGTTGGCCAGACCAAGTGCAAGACCGCCGACCCGTCATCGAAAACCAGCGCGTTAGGCAATCTGAATACCGGCGCGCCTTCGCCTCATCGAGGTGATGGCCCACTACTCCCGTTTGAGCGCGTGAGCTGCATTGCGATCCAGTCCACTCGGAGCCGGTAGGCCCATTTTCAGCGCGGGTAACCAACCCTGCTCCATCCGCGCCGTGAACGCATCCTGCGAACCATTCACATTCTGGTGCCCCGACGTCGGCAAAACGACCAGTTCCCGATAAAATTTCAGCTGATTCATCGCCGCAAAGATTCCTGCCGGTGGACACGACAGATCGCGCAAACCCACCCCTACCAGCATCGGGCATTCGATCCGCCGCGCAAAATTCACGATATCAAAATACCCCCCAGTCTTAGCCACCGCCGCCGCATCCTTCCCTTCGCTCATGCCTGGCCAATACGGAAATCCCACCGACCGTCCCACTGCCGCACCGTTAAAGTCTGCCCCGGCTGGCACCAAGGCCAACGCCGCCGTGATATCCGGATGCAGCCCCGCCGTGACAAACGTCTGCTGCCCGCCCTGACTCGTGCCCGTCACCACAATCGTGCGACCATCCCAATCTGGCCGACTCTTCAGATACTCGACCGCTCGGTAGCACGACAGATACATTCGCAGGAAGTAGCTCGTTTCCCGATCCTCGTTTCCTTGCGTAAAATAGTGCTTCAGCGGCCCCTCCGTCTGCTCCTGGTAAAACGTCTCTGGCTCATCGATTGGCAAATCATGCGGCATAATATTCAGCGCCAACCAACCGGCCTGCGCGCGTTCCGTTACCCACTCCGTCTGCAAACCATACACCCCCGCCCATTGCACCCGCAGGATCGCCGGAAACTTCTCCCCTACACTCGGTCGCGCCACCTGCCCATAGATTCGGGAGCCGCGGAAGTGATCCATCGTCACTTGCGCATAGTCGACCCCTTCGCTCCCTACCTCCATCGCCGCGAGCTCCGGCTTCATCGGCACCGTCGCCAACTCTGCAATCTTACTTGCCCACCACGCGTCAAAGTCTGCCGGTTCGTCCACCGCCACCTTGATTTCGTCTGGAGAAGCCACCGCTCCGCCCTGCTCTTTATGGGTCTCACCCTCATGCTCCCAGGACACTTCCAACAGCATCGTATTCGGCTCCGCAATCACCGACTCCAACTGCACCTGCCCATCGACCAATACCACTGTGCCTGACTCAACCTCTGTCTCGCCCCCGAGTTTGAAAACATAATCCAACGCAGCCGGTGCCCCCGACGCTTCATCTGCCCAAGTCACCGTCCACTTCACCGTATCGCCTGCCCGATAACCCCCCCTATCCCGGTCCGGCCGCACCATCACCGACTCCGCCCAGGCCCCCACCGTGACCAGCAAAGCCGCCGCCGCTAAACAACACTTCGAGAAAGAAAGAAAACGCATAATATTAAAGGGGTAAGAGCAGGCCGAACGAACCCAACCCCTAACCCCCAATCGCCCCCAACTCAACCTCTCCCCTCGCGCTAACAGAAGCACCCCGGGGCTCCCTCCGGCCAAACCCCATAATGGCCCATCAGACTCCTGACTTCAGCACTCACCTAACGCCCCTGAGCCTCGATCGGCAGCCCAGCGCCAACCTCAGTTATCTTGATCGTGGAGATGGAACTGAGCCTGCATGTCCCCATCGATTCGAATCAGGCGGTCAGGATGCTGGTATTGCGCAACCAGATATCGCGTCAGATCAATTTTCAACGCTGCCGCACCTCCCAGAAACTGCAGCCGTTGCGCGTCCTGGGCTTGCCGCTGTTCCAAGTCCTGTCCGTTAGCCATCTGCCTCACTTCCAGTTGCTGCTCCTCTGCCAGCCGCTCAAGCCGCAGCTGCGCCTTTCGTTCCGCCGCAGCCAGTCCATTGCGATGCTCCACGGTCGCCGCCTCTTGCTCGCGACGTTCCGTCTCCCGCTCGGCTTCCCGCGTCTGTTTTAGATCCGCTAAATCTTGAGCCTGACCCTCCGTCTCTGCCTCCAATTTGAGACGCGTCCGCGATTCGATCGCATCATCATGCATCGCCTGCAACGCGCTGGTGGCTTCGTAACCACAATACACAATTTTCGTGATTCGGTAGCCAATCACTTCCGCCCGTTTACTCAATTGCGGATACGTCTCCGTCTCGTTAAGGCGCTCAGTTTGCTCCTTGAATCGCTCAAACGGTCGCGCCGCCGCAAAGTCGATCACATCCGCCGTGGCCGCGTTAATGAAATCAGCGATCGGATCATGCGTGCGATCCAGCATGCCATCGATATCTACCAGTTCGAAAAATACCATCAACTGCACCGTGATCAGAGCATCGTCGGCTGTGCGCACGTTCTCCACGTCATAGTAAAGCTGATCCGGAATCACCCGAAGTTTCTCGAAACGTAAAGCGCTCGGCCGCTTGCGACGAGGATTCTTCGGATCGGCTCCATGCCAACTAAACTGATGCAACCACTCGTCCGGTGCGGGCATCAGTAATGCCGGCCCTCGTTCTACGCGACGCGTGACCTTTGGCGCTTCGGTTCGGTAAACGATGACCGCTTCGTTAGCATTCAGCTTCAGCTTTTGAGCCACCTCTATTTCTCGGTGTAATAAA
>Ga0222654_1001271_pt1 | contig 10812 bp, 7 predicted proteins | sample AntAcemetagen421_FD_179805 | JGI IMG/M metagenome (GOLD analysis project Ga0222654, IMG submission 179805) | Saline water microbial communities from Ace Lake, Antarctica - #421 | ecosystem: Environmental > Aquatic > Non-marine Saline and Alkaline > Saline | place: Antarctica: Ace Lake | collected... | reverse complement strand
TTTACATCTCTAATCAAAAAGTTTTGACGGAGTGTAAAACGTATCTCGTCACTGGCATATTTTTTAACAAGCGCTGCAAGTTGGCGAGCTTCCTTGATATAGAAATCTCCTAAATGAATTTTAACCCCAATAGAAAAATAACCTGCTTGCTTTTGTTTCAAAACATTGGTCAATTTCCAACGCCTGTAATCCTGATCTGTAGGAACAGTAAATTCAGGCACCACAGGATTAGGCAAATCCCTGTCAGCATCATAGGCTGATGCATCAATTGGATAACTTTGAAATGGAAGCGCAAGCTTTTCCTCAGCTACCAACCTCAAGAACTCTTCCACACCAAGATTATTGATAAGGAATTTCATTCTGGCTTTCATCCTTTTGGCTCTTTCCCCATGTCTGTCAAAAACCCTAACTACTCCTTCTACAAAAGGTATAATTTGATCAGTAGGTAAAAACTCATGCACAACATCTGCATGTCTTGGTTGTGAACCTAATCCACCTCCTAAAAGAACTTTAAATCCTCTTATTTCCTTACCTCCTTCATGCTTGACCTTGGCTATAAATCCAAGATCATGAAGATAGGAAAGTGCTGTATCTTCATCGCTAGAAGAAAAACTAATTTTAAATTTTCGACCCATTTCCTGACTTATAGGATTCCTCAACATGTGCCTAAAGGTGGCATCAGCATATGGGGTAACATCAAACGGTTCTTTAGGGTCAATTCCGGCTGTCTCTGAAGCGGTGACATTCCTAACAGTATTGCCACAAGCCTCTCTTAGGGTAACATCATCCTTGTCCAATTCTGCCCAAAGTTCTGGCGTATTGTCTAGGCTTACATAGTGGATTTGAATGTCCTGTCTAGTAGTGATGTGCAACCTACCAGTAGAATACTTTTCTGATACATTACAAATCCTGTTCAGTTTTCCAGAAGTCACCCTTCCATAAGGCAATTTAATCCGTATCATCTGAACGCCTTCCTGACGCTGACCGTAAACACCTCGCGCTAAACGAAGGCTTCTGAATTTTTCCTCATCAATTTTCCCATTGCGAAACAGGGCTATTTTGTTTTCCAGTTCTAGAATTTCATTTTCTACTACTGGATTTTCTATTTCAGTTCTGAAACTTTGCATCTTAAATATTTTTCAATTGTAGCTGTTACTATTTTTGTTAGGCTTTATTGGCTATTACACCTTGCTCATGCAATCCACATTCTTTTTGGGAAGATTCCCACCACCACCTTCCTGCACGGGCATCTTCACCCGGCACTATGGCACGTGTACACGGTGCACAGCCAATACTAATAAAACCCTTGTCATGAAGCGTATTATAAGGTATTCTTTTCTCCTTAATATAGGCCAACATTTCCTCCATCGTCCAATGCAATAAAGGGTTGTACTTCAAAATCTGGTTCCCTTCATCCCATTCCAATAGTTGCATCTTTTCTCGGTTTGGGCTCTGCTCTGATCGAAGGCCAGTAATCCAAACCTTTTTTCCATTCAAGGCACGCTTTAATGGCTCCACCTTCCTAACGTAGCAACAGGATTTCCTGTTCTCTACGGATTGATAGAAGCCGTTGATGCCATTATTGCTGACGAGCTCTTCTACAGCAGCTGTTTGTGGATAATAGGGCTTGATAGACAAACCGTATTTCACTATCGTTCTTGACCAAAGATCATAGGTCTCATAGAATAGCCTTCCAGTATCCAGCGTAAAAACCTCGACAGGAAGCTTATTGGCAGCTATCTTCTGGGTAATGACCTGGTCTTCTTGCCCAAAAGAGGTAGAGAAAATAATTTCTCCGGGAAATAGGTCAACTAAAAGACCCATAGCATCCTCCATGGATATTTTTTCTATCCTTTGGGTAAGCTCTTTAATTTCATTTTCTTGAATCATGTTGTTTCATTTTTCTGGAGGTAGCGGTGGGTTAGAAAGCTACCTTTGATCCAGGACTGTCAGATACAGCCAACTCGAACCACAAAAGTACACAAAACCTACCAATATTATAGAGTAAATGGAAAAAAATTATTCTCTCTCCAAAATATCCTGTAAAGTTTTCATTTCTAATATCTTAAGTGTCTCATCCCTCACCTCAGCCATTACCATATTCAGGCCACACTTCTCTTGGCTAGCACATTCCTCACAAGGCTCGTAGTAATTTAAACTTACACAAGGCAATAGGGCAATCGGTCCGTCAAGCAACCTGATAATTTTAGACAATCGAATTTCATTGGGCAATTTGATTAGGTAGTAGCCTCCACCTTTACCTTTCTTACTCCCCAGAAGGCCCGCTTTTTTCAGTTCAAGCAAAATATTCTCTAAAAATTTATGCGAAATATTGTGGTGGGTTGAAATCTCCTGAATAGGTACCGCTCCCTGATCTTTATGTTTACCCAAATAGGTCAAAGCATGAAAGGCATATTTTGTTTTTTTAGATAGCATGGGTAGTTGTAAAAGTTTTCTTCAAGTTAAATATAATCACTTTCCAACAAAAATTTAATTTCCTAGGTCTGTTTATGCCTATTCGGGAACAAATAAAAAAACAAGCGCCTGATTTTTATCAAACGCTTGTTTCCACAATGTATTTATTACGTATAAATAATTAGATCAAATCAACACTTCTCTTAACAAAAGCTGTCAACGCTTTCCCTTTCAATAACCCTTGAGAAACCAAGGCCAGGTCAAATGCCTGTTTCGCCAGTTTCAATTGGACTTCTTCATCTTCTGTTTTTAAGATTTTATCAATCAGCGGATGATTGCCATTGATTCCCACTTTATAGTTGTCAGGCATCGCTCCATAAAAGCTCATACCTCCACCATTTTGGGCCATGTCTTTCATCCTACGCATAAATTCATCCATAGTGATCGTCACTGGCAACTCCTCAGGGCTTGCACCTTCTATTTCTACCGAGTAAGCCTTATTAGCTATTGATTTTTCAAAAACCTCTTTAACCTTTTTAGACTGATCTTCTGACAGTAGGCTTTCATACCCCCCCTCTTTATCTATCAACTTATCCACTACATCAGCATCTACCCTTTTCATACTGGCATTTTCCAACTTACTTTCCAGGTTTTGGATAAAATGACTGTCTATTGGAGAATCCATCAACAACACATCATAGTCTTTTTTATTGGCAGATTGAATGAAAGCATCTTGACTATCAGCATCAGTAGCGTATAGATACACTACCTTTTCATCTTTTCCTGTCTGAAATGGCTTTACCTTCTCTTGGTATTCGTCAAGTGTAAAATATGCTCCATTGGTATTGGTAAGCAAGACAAAATCCTTGCCTTTATCATAGAATTTGTCTTCAGAGATCATCCCATATTTTACAAACAAGCCAATATCTTTCCATTTGGATTCATAAACCTTTCTGTCCTTTTTAAAGAGCTCTCCCAGTTTATCCGCCACCTTTTTGGTGATGTAATTGTTGATTTTCTTAACATTGCTGTCTGCCTGTAAGAAACTTCTTGACACATTAAGTGGTATGTCTGGTGAATCAATCACGCCATGAAGTAGCATTAAAAATTCAGGGACAATGTCTTTCACTTCATCCGTAATAAATACCTGACGACTGAAGAGTTTGATTTTGTTTTTTTGAAGTTCGAATTCATTTTTAACCTTAGGGAAATACAGTACTCCGGTTAGGTTAAATGGATAATCCACATTCAGGTGAATCCAGAAAAGTGGATCTTCACTCATTGGATACAGCTCCTTGTAGAACTTCAGGTAATCTTCGTCTGTAAGATCATTTGGTGAAAGCGTCCAAATAGGGTTGGTTTCATTGATGATATTATCAACCTCAACAGATTTCCATTTCTTTTCACCCTTGTCATCTACTCCATCTTCAACGTTCTCTGATTTGGTACCAAATCGAATAGGTACTGGAAGAAACTTGGCGTATTTATCTAATATACCTTGGAGTTTAAATTTATCAAGAAACTCTTCAGATTCACTATTGATATTAAGCGTAATTTCCGTTCCTCTCTCCGTTCTTTCTCCAGGACTGATTTCAAACTCAGTACTTCCATCACAGGTCCACTTGGCAGGCTCAGCACCTTCTTGATAGGACAAAGAGTCTATTACGACGGTATCTGCCACCATAAAGGCAGAGTAAAAACCTAAACCAAATTTTCCGATAATCTCATTGGCATCCTTGGCATCTTTAAATTTCTCAACAAATTCGGAAGCACCAGAAAAGGCAATCTGGTTGATGTACTTTTTGATTTCCTCTGAAGTCATCCCCAAGCCACGATCAGTGACTTTAATCCATTTGTTTTCTTTATCGAAGCTGACATCAATGGTCAGGTCACCCAACTCCCCTTTATACTCCCCTAAAGTGGCCAGTCGTTTAACCTTTTGCGTGGCATCTACTGCATTGGACACTAACTCTCTTAGAAAGATTTCATTATCAGAATACAAGAATTTCTTGATAATGGGGAAAATATTTTCGGTATGAATCGAAATTGTACCTTTTTCCTGCATGGTATTTTTTATTTTTATTTAAACAAAGTCAATTATTATCATTTTGCTTAAATCAAGTCTTGTTCCAAACTTATTTTAATGTCAAATTGTCAGTATCCGTTCAGCAGGCAAATGGAAAGTCACTATTAAGCAGCTGGACTAATTACGTCTTTTATTTATAATCCCTGTATCAAGGTTTTTCTAAAAGGAATCAGATTAATTTAGTATTATGCCAATTCATCAAAAGCCACACAGAATGCGTTTACCTATACTCCCCCTCCTTATGATCATCACCTTGTTTCTTGGAGGCTGTCAAACCGAAGCCAATGAAACGGACAATTCGAAAAAAATGGAGCTTTGGTATACTGCTCCAGCCAGTGAGTGGTTGGAAGCATTACCGATAGGTAATGGAAGATTAGGTGCCATGATTTTTGGAGGAGTGAAGGAAGATCTAGTGCAGTTAAATGAGGAAAGCCTTTGGGCAGGTATGCCTGAAGATCCTTACCCCGAAGATGTTCGCAAGCATTATGCAGCATTCCAACAATTGAACCTAGAAGGTAAATACCAAGAAGCCTTAAATTACGGAATGGAACATTTGGCCGTATCCCCTACCTCCATTCGGTCTTATGAGCCTTTGGGCGATTTGCATATTTCTTTTGACCATCAAAAATCACCAGAAAATTACCGAAGGTCACTTGACATGGAAACTGGCGTAGTTACTTCTACCTATAGTATAGATGGAAAAAGGTTTCGCAGGGAAGCTTTTTCTTCCAATAAATACAATGTTATATTTTATCGCTTTGAGAGTTTAGATGGAGAGCCGGTAAACAGCGCTATCCGTTTTGATCGGGAAAAAGACATTGTTCAAAGCATAGACAAGGGGCAAATACTTTTCATTGATGGACAGGTATTTGACGATCCTGATGGCTATGAGGACAATGTCGACGGCTCAGGCAAAACTGGATTGCACATGAAGTTCTCCTCCCAAATAACTGCAACGTTGGACAACGGAAGTATCAGTGGCAATGAAAACACCCTCCAGATCGAAAACAGTACAGGGTATACGGTTATTGTCAGTGCAGCGACGGATTATAATTTAGAAGCACTAAACTTTGACAGAAACATAAACACAAAAAACAATGCTTTAAAAATTTTAAAAGAAGCCACTGAAACAACCTACAAAACAGCGAAAGAGGCACATATTTCTGAACATAGTAATATGTTTAACCGGGTAGCGCTTTCTTTAGGAAGCCCACTTCAAGATACCATACCCACTGACAAGCGATTGGATCAGGTGCGAGAAGGCACAAATGACAACCACATTACTGAATTGTTTTTTCAGTACGGGAGATATCTATTGATGGGCAGTTCTGTTAATAGAGCTATTCTTCCTGCCAACTTACAAGGAATCTGGAACAAGGAAATGTGGGCTCCCTGGGAATCGGATTTCCACCTGAACATCAATTTACAGATGAACTACTGGCCTGCTGACCAGACCAATTTATCCGAAGCCTTTGTTCCATTGTCAAATTTCATGGAGAAATTGGCAAAAAATGGCGAGACTACCGCACAAAATTTCATCGGTTCCTCTGGATGGATGGCACACCATGTAACCAATCCTTTTGGAAGGACTACTCCATCTGGATCCACCAAGGACTCTCAAATGACCAATGGCTATTCTAATCCGCTTGCAGGAGCCTGGATGTCACTCTCCTTATGGAGGCATTATGAGTTCACGCAAGACCAGGACTATTTAAGGCAAACCGCCTACCCGGTCCTAGCAGGAGCATCACAGTTTATTTTGGACTTCCTGAAGGAGAATGAAAAAGGTGAATTGGTCACTTCCCCTTCTTACTCACCTGAGAACGCCTATATTGACCCTAATACAGGCATGGCGACGAGAAACACTACGGCTGCAACCATGGACATCCAAATCATCAATGATATTTTCAATGCTTGCCTGAAAGCAGAGGAGATAATTGGAGACAAGAAATTGACAGCGGCCATAGAAAAAGCATCCAAGAAATTGCCACCGATTAAAATCGGTAAAGATGGCACGCTTCAGGAGTGGTACGAAGACTATGAAGAAGTGGAACCCGGCCATCGGCACATGTCCCATTTATATGCATTGTATCCATCTAATCAAATCACAGAGGCTACTCCTGCCTTATACAAGGCAGCCGAAAAAACCATCGAGAAAAGACTGACCTATGGCGGTGGCGGGCAAACAGGCTGGAGCAGGGCATGGATTATCAACTTCTACGCCCGCTTAAAAAATGGAGAAAAGGCCCTTGATCACATCCATCAAATGATGGCCACTCAATTGTCTCCGAACATGTTTGATCTGCTGGGAAAGATTTTTCAGATCGAAGGAAACTTTGGGGCGACAGCAGGCATTGCTGAAATGCTAATACAATCTCACGAAGAAGGAACCGTCCGGTTATTGCCAGCCTTACCTAAAGCATGGAACGCTGGCAAAGTAAAAGGTTTAAAAGCCAGAGGAAACTTTGAGGTAAGCATGGAATGGGAAGATGGTAAACTTAAAAAAGCTGAAATTCTATCCATAACCGGAGGAAAAGTCAAGGTGCTATATCAGGGAAAGGAATGGGCAATAGACCTGGAGAAAGGGGCATCCCAATCGCTTTTATAAGTAGCTATTCCGTCACTGCGAACCCTTTTTTTGGAGGGTGTTGGCGTGAGAAAGGGTGCGGCAGTCTCCTCTAATGTTGTCCCCTGAGCTTGTCGAAAGTGGTGGTCCCTGAGCTTGTCGAAGGGACCGCTCAAAGTCCTACCTAAGCCTACCGATGACGAATTTGTTAGGAAATTGAATCAAAATTATTATGCACTAACAAAATACTGTCAATTTTATAAAAAATTGGTAGCCCTGGAAGGGTGACATCTTTGTAGCCACGGGTGTATCCCGTGGTTAATGAAATAGGACACACCTGATTTTGGCGGTATTGTTGCTTTTTTCCTGCAACAATGCTGACAAAATCTCTCAAGTTAGCGCCAATATATTACATTTTTTCATGTCTAAGAATCCGCATTAAATTGTTCCTCAGGGCTTTAAAAATGCTATATTATGGAAACGTTTTTGCAACTTATCCTATAAACTAATTAGATTAAACCCGAATTGGGGAGTCACATTATGAATACAGAGACAAACAAGAAAAATGCCATCAGCTTCTATAAAACAGCCTACCTCGGGAAGCCAAAAGAGGCTGTAGAAAAATATGTGGGCAAGGATTACATCCAGCACAATCCGGCCGTAGCCAATGGAACACAGGGTTTTATTGATTATTTTGATAAAATGCACCAGGAGTATCCCGAAAAATCCATCGAATTTTTACGTTGCATCGCTGAGGATGACTTGGTGGCCCTTCATACCCGACAGATCTGGCCAGGAAATGACCAATACGTCACAATGGATTTTTTCAGGTTTGATGAGGCCAGCAAAATCTGCGAACACTGGGATTCCATCCAACAAGTACCTGAAAATGCGGCCAATAACAATGGCATGTTTTAGTTTTGTTGTCGGTTTTCGGAAAATATATTTTGCAAGTATTTCACTTTTAAATTTCCTAAAAATCATATAGATCTATTTCCCACTTCCTTGCCCCTTTAATTCCATGTCAGTCATACCATAATAGCGTCCAAAAAGTGAAATTACTTTCCGCTATAATGTTCAACCCCAATACGGGGTTGTGATTAAGGTAGTAACAGCTATCCTGTGAGTTGGCACTCACGGTTTTTATTGTTCAGGTCCTTCAGACCTGGGGTTGGTGAAGTAACCGATATTATTGAATGGTGTTTATTATTTTTTATCCAAAGAAGCCTTTAAGGCTTCAATAATAATAATAATCATGGGTGAAAACCCGTGGACGGCCAATTCTCGATCAATTCCTTTTAATAGGAAGGAATTGATGTAATTTACTTCTAGCAGAAGGGCACTTCCTCTATTGCACATACATCAATCAACACTAAACTTAATTATTATCGGATTATCATCAGTTTTAAACCCTTTTAAATCGATTTCCTTTAACAAGGTATTATTCTCAATTGTTATCCTCTTGCTTTTAATTAAAAACAGTAAAACATCAGGCGATATCAATGAATAAAAATGATCAGCATCTGCAAAGATAATTTGGGGAACAAATTCTTCAGACTTGCCAATAGTTAAAAATTCTCTCTCCTTTTTATCAAATAATGCGTGATAAACTTTAGCTTTAGGGCCAATAAAATTAAAATAGAGTAGATTATTGGTTTCTCTAAAATTTGTTAAAATTTTAAAATAATCTGACGCAAGGAACTGATCTTCTAAATAAAACATTTCCATTAATAAGTTTTCTGGAATTTCTTTTGAGATAATGGGAAACTCATACTCCTTGGAAACACCCTTTTCACTTATTTTATTAATGTCATATTTCCCTGTAAGGGGAGAAATATAATAATCTTCTCCACTTACAGATGGATAAAATCTAATTTCATTCAGTACGCCGTATGCATAAGGTATAAAAAAATCAATTGTATTATTCTCTAACCTTACTAAATGATGTCTTTGATCATACTGTAAGAAATTTAATTCTGGCCTTTGAAAAGGAGGTATGTTTGTCCATAAATAATACACATCATGTATTTTAATAAATCTAGTGAAGTTATTATCTCCTGGTATTCCATTTAAATCCTTGCTTCCTAGGTATTCAAAAGTAAATAGATTATATTTTTTTATGCGTTTATTATCCAAAATAAGGATTTCATTATTTTTGAAATCTAGAAAAGCATCTCTTATTTCATGGTATTCTCCAGGTCCAGAGCCATTTTTATCAAAAACCGATAGTATTTCTCCGGTAGCATTAAAAATAAATATTTTTTTTAGTTTTCTATCTAAAACGTAAATTTCACTGAAATCCTTTTGGGAGATCCAAATTTTCTCAACGTGGGATATTAAAGTGGAATCCAAACTCTCAAGGTAAATAACTTCTTTTATTGAGGTTTTTTTTGGCCAATTATACAAGAAGTCCCTTTTAGAATCAATAGGGTACACGGCTGAATTTGCTTTTTTATCTGCTTTTCTCCCACATGAGAAAGTGATAAAAAAGCAAATTATTATTAAACTTCTCATTATTTTTAATAATTATCAGGCGAATTAAATATTTAATGGAAGGTCAACCCTAACACCAACCAGGCCCACAATAGCAATCATTATACCATAAAATACATTCGCAAATAGGGTCATAGTACCAATCTGGATTATTTACTTTTATTGGGCAATCATTCCCACTCCCCGCAATCGCCTTCTCCAAAGCCACTTCCTTCTCCGAAAACGGTGCTTCAATCCCACTAACACCAAACTGCCAGCCGGCTACCAGCATAAATGCTACTGCCCCTAAGACTGCCATTCCTTTTTTTGAATTTTTAATCCATCTCTTTATGATCTTATTGCGTTTATGTAAAACATTGATTTAATGGAAGTTAAATTGAAAAAAAAAATAATAGTTGCAACTATTTTGTTAAAAATAGCAAAGAAAAATATAAAATTATCTTTATTTAAGCGTATACGGTGTTTTTAGGTTGAGTGAGCGAACTAATTTTTCATTGAAAACTTTTATTTAGTGTAATCATCTGTCAATGAATGGCTTTACTCGAATTCTTTTAATGAAAAATAGGTACGAAAATAAAGTGACCAAATAATGCTGCAATAATAAACCAAATCTTGTCTGGTAAATGTCTATTGTTTATCTGCTGCCTTCATTAAAAAATTCTAACCAATCGTTTTCACTTACCGGAGGATTCAGCTGTAAGTCTTGTAGTGCTTTTTGGATACCTTCTTTACCGTGCATTTGGTACCTTTCCCACCAAAGCATCGACCAGAATAAGGAAGGATTAGGGAAATACTTTTTCCTGAGGTTTTCAATTTCATCCGGGGTAGCAGAAGGTAGCCACTCTTCCCTGATGGTCTTCCATCGGTTTTTTTTATCTTCCATGTATTCAAAATAGGGTTTACCATTTATTGGAGCGACGTTAAGTTTTAGTTCGTTTAAAATTAAGTCACGAAAGAAAACAGCAAATCCTGTTCGGATGTCATCCATTTCTTTCCTTTTAACAGCAGATGCCTCATAAAACCAAAAGTTTCTTCCCAGCTCATAAAAAAACAAGTGGTCATGCTTTCCATGCTTTAAGAACTGGTCATATATCTGTCTGAATTTCTCCTCAGTTATCTCTATGCCTTTCCTCCCAAGTCTGCCACATCCCGGCCCACAGGTAGCTGGTACTATTGCCAATGGGAGTTTTTCAGTTTCTAAAGGAGAAAGGTTCGGTTCTCTACCTGAAATCTCAGAAGCCAGCTCATAGGC
>Ga0222654_1001266_pt1 | contig 10846 bp, 7 predicted proteins | sample AntAcemetagen421_FD_179805 | JGI IMG/M metagenome (GOLD analysis project Ga0222654, IMG submission 179805) | Saline water microbial communities from Ace Lake, Antarctica - #421 | ecosystem: Environmental > Aquatic > Non-marine Saline and Alkaline > Saline | place: Antarctica: Ace Lake | collected... | reverse complement strand
GGCTTTGCCGCCAGCGCTGGTACCGGCGTCGGCACCGGTAACTCCGGTGGTGGTCACGGTGGTGCGGGTGCTAGTTATTTTACAGGCACCGGCGGCACGACTTACGGTTCGCATATAGAGCCGATAACCCACGGTTCAGGAGGTATGCAATCTAGCGGATTGGCGGGTGCCGGTGGGGGAGCGATTAAGATATTTGTCACCAATACTTTGACGGTCAATGGTGAGCTGCGAGCTAACGGTGGAACGGGAACGACTGCGAACTGGGGCTCAGGCGGTAACGCCAGTGGCGGCGGCGCCGGTGGATCGATTTGGATTTCAACATCTTCACTCTTGGGTAGTGGTAGTATTTTTACTCGTGGTGGTAACGGTGGTAACAACTCCCATACAGGTTCCGGTGCCTTAAGAGACGGCGGTGCGGGCGGTGGCGGGCGCATTGCGATCTATAGCTCCAACAGTTTTCCTGGGACGACCAGCGTGGCTGGCGGCAGCTGGCCGGGTGCAGCAACACAAGGGACACTCTTCCTCGGCAACATCACCAACTACTGCGACGTGGGTAGCTTTGCAGGTGATTGTACAATTTCCTCGGCGAAGTCGATCAATAACGGGGATAGCTGGTCGATTTCCGGCAATCTAACGGTCACCGGCACGGGCTCAATTACACATGCCAATCCTTCGGATGTGGCGAGTCTAAGCGTCGGTGGTACTTTGACCATGGAGTCAGGAGCGCTGATTGATTCGCACTTCTCGACTCTGTCTGCGGGCACGAGCTTTGTCATGAACGGCAGCTCCTCGTTGGAGGGTAACATTACGACCCTAACGGCACCGAGTGTGACGCTGCGGACACTAACAGGTAACGTCGCTACCTGGTCATCAGTGAGTGGTGTGACTTGGTCTGGGACATTCACTGGTGCTGTTACAACTCTGACGATTGGCGGCAACTGGACAGTGTCCGGCACGCACACGGGCTCGATCACGACGGTAAGTGTGGGTGGCAATGCAGTGATCTCAGGTACTCGCACTGGTGACATCAACTCCCTTGCCGTGACAGGCAGCATTACGGTTTCAGGCACCAACAACGGCAACCTGCCAAACGTCACTGCGAATAGCATGACCATCAATAACGGGGCGTTTGTTAGCGCGAACGGCTACGGCTTTGCCGCCAGCGCTGGTACCGGCGTCGGCACCGGTAACTCCGGTGGTGGTCACGGTGGTGCGGGTGCTAGTTATTTTACAGGCACCGGCGGCACGACTTACGGTTCGCATATAGAGCCGATAACCCACGGTTCAGGAGGTATGCAATCTAGCGGATTGGCGGGTGCCGGTGGGGGAGCGATTAAGATATTTGTCACCAATACTTTGACGGTCAATGGTGAGCTGCGAGCTAACGGTGGAACGGGAACGACTGCGAACTGGGGCTCAGGCGGTAACGCCAGTGGCGGCGGCGCCGGTGGATCGATTTGGATTTCAACATCTTCACTCTTGGGTAGTGGTAGTATTTTTACTCGTGGTGGTAACGGTGGTAACAACTCCCATACAGGTTCCGGTGCCTTAAGAGACGGCGGTGCGGGCGGTGGCGGGCGCATTGCGATCTATAGCTCCAACAGTTTTCCTGGGACGACCAGCGTGGCTGGCGGCAGCTGGCCGGGTGCAGCAACACAAGGGACACTCTTCCTCGGCAACATCACCAACTACTGCGACGTGGGTAGCTTTGCAGGTGATTGTACAATTTCCTCGGCGAAGTCGATCAATAACGGGGATAGCTGGTCGATTTCCGGCAATCTAACGGTCACCGGCACGGGCTCAATTACACATGCCAATCCTTCGGATGTGGCGAGTCTAAGCGTCGGTGGTACTTTGACCATGGAGTCAGGAGCGCTGATTGATTCGCACTTCTCGACTCTGTCTGCGGGCACGAGCTTTGTCATGAACGGCAGCTCCTCGTTGGAGGGTAACATTACGACCCTAACGGCACCGAGTGTGACGCTGCGGACACTAACAGGTAACGTCGCTACCTGGTCATCAGTGAGTGGTGTGACTTGGTCTGGGACATTCACTGGTGCTGTTACAACTCTGACGATTGGCGGCAACTGGACAGTGTCCGGCACGCACACGGGCTCGATCACGACGGTAAGTGTGGGTGGCAATGCAGTGATCTCAGGTACTCGCACTGGTGACATCAACTCCCTTGCCGTGACAGGCAGCATTACGGTTTCAGGCACCAACAACGGCAACCTGCCAAACGTCACTGCGAATAGCATGACCATCAATAACGGGGCGTTTATTAGCGCGAACGGCTACGGCTTTGCTTCTGGCTCTGGTACCGGTACTGGCACGACCAACGCGGGAGCGGGGCACGGTGGAGCTGGGTCCCCAGGATTTTCAGGATCAGGTGGGGCAGCCTACGGTTCTCAGGCTGAGCCGATCACAGCCGGTGCAGGTGGAGCAAACGGCGTGACCGCAGGCGGTGCTGGTGGGGGTATCATTAAAATTTTCACTACATCAACACTGTCGGTAAATGGCATTCTCCGTGCAAACGGTATGGCAGGCTCAAACAACGGTTCATCGAATAGCACTGCTGGCGGCGGAGGCGCCGGTGGATCCATTTGGCTCCAGTCCGCAGGAATGTCCGGTACGGGTTCGATTCTGGCGCAAGGCGGTAATGGCGGAGATGCCACTAGGACAGGTAACCGCGATGGTGGAGCCGGCGGCGGTGGTCGTATTGCTATTTATAGTTCCAATAGTTTCGGTGGGACTGTAAGTGCTGCAGGTGGAACCCGACCTGCTGCTGCTGCAAGCCCTGGAGGGGTAGGTACCTTATTTACCAGCATCATAAACCCATGCGATACCGGCAGTCCATCGGCAAACTGTACCATTTCAAGCCTGAAAACATTTGGATCTCAGGGCGCTTCGTGGAATGTCATCGGAGATCTTACCATTGCTAATGGCGGGTTCGTCGAGAATTCCGACATAGGTCAATCCAATAGTTTAACTGTCACTGGCAATCTCGTTATTCAAAACGGTGGCATGATCAATGCGAATCTAACAACTCTTTCTGCTGCCAATATTACCATTGAGTCAACGGGAATTTTAACTGGTACACTGCAGAGCATCAGCACGACAGGCACTTTTTTGGTGGAAGGTTTTATCTCTGGCACGATCGGTAGTATTACAGCTGATACGTTTACGGTAAACGGAACGATTTTGGCCAATACGACTTCGATCGACGTAACAACGATGAATATGAATTCTTACTACGCAGGCGACATCAACCGCATCAATGCGAGCACTTTGGCTGTCAATGGAACAATGGAGAGCAATATCTTCGAGGGCGCAGCAGCAACCATCGACATCAGCGAAGCTGCTGTGATTAATGCTTCAGGACGCGGTTATGCTGGTGGGTTCCAAGCCACAGGCAAAGGTCTTGGTGGCGGTGGCGGCAGTGCGACTAACGGCGGCGGCGGAGCAGCTCATGCTGCTGCAGGCGGAAATGCAGCGACAGGTGGAGCTTCTGGTTCGAGTACTAGCTTCGGTTTGGCAACCTTGCCGTTAACCCTCGGATCGGGCGGTGGCGGCGGTCAAAGCACCAAAGGCGGCGCCGGCGGTGGATTGATCAGGCTTATTGCCAGTGGAACGATGACGATGGATGGCAGCATTTTGGTTGATGGTTCGAATGGCGCTAATGGGAGCAGTTCGGCATCGATCGACGCCGGCGGCGGTGGTGCCGGAGGAAGCATTTGGGTTGCCGCAGATACCCTCGAAGGAAGCGGCCTACTTTCTGCAGTAGGTGGCGGCGGCGGAGTCGACTCGGGTGGTGACCGCGGCGGTGGTGGTAGCGGCGGCTATATCAGGATATCGTATGTGACTGCGAACACCTTCGCCGGTACAACTGCTATCACAGGTGGGACAGCTGGTGGCGGGACTGCCACTGCTGGATCAGACGGTACAACCATCACAGTAAATGAAGCGACCGCCCGACACATGGCTTTTGTCACCGACGAAGGATATAACGGGAACTTGGCTGGCCTATCAGGAGCTGATACCAAGTGCCAGGCCCAGGCCGTTGCTGCCAACTTAGGGGGTCAGTGGAAAGCTATCTTATCCAGCGGACTCACCAATGCGTCATCGCGGATCGCACTGCGCGGCAGCATCTACAATTTCTCTAATGCTCTTATTGCTGACGACGCTGCGGATTATTGGGATGGCACGCTAGACGCTGCAATTTCCCACAACGCAAAAGGCGCAGATCAAGGGGCGCAGAATACTTGGACAGCTAGTAGCTCTGCCGGCGTCAAACATACAGATCACTGTACTAGTTGGACCACGGGCGCGGCGGGAAGCTCTGGGCTGGTTGGAGTTAGCAATGTGACCGGTAGTACTTGGGTATCAAGTGCTTCGAACACTTGCGATCAGGTCAGGCGCCTGTATTGCATCAGTCAGTAGGTGTTTAGCTCAGAACTCCAAACCCGTAGATATACTGTAATTGGTAATTGAGAGCCGGTTTTCCTCATTACTCGCAAGTATTTCACGGGAGATCTCTCCGCCGAACACCACTTGACGTAGCGCAGGAAAATTCAAAACCTTTCCGATGGCCCACTGTCCGCCGTACCCGATTTGCGGACCTGAGAACCCAAGCTGCATGGTTCCGAAATTCGCAGTCCTACTGGCATAGCCGGCGATGATGTGATGCGAAATGAGCGAGTACGAGGTGATCTTAGTACCAGCTTCACGGTAGGATTTGGAAGATCCAGGGGAAAAGGCGAACCATTTCAGATTAAAATCAAATCCGCTGACCAGGGCCGAACCTTGCCGCCGCACTAGGTTCGTGTAGCCACCTGTGAAGGCTATTTTCCTCGATAAAAAGTAATCCAAATGGACCCTGATACCTTCGGCCTCCAGCTGGTTTTCGTTCAGGTGAATCTTGGAATGTATTAGGTGGAGAGCGGCCACGGGATGGCGGGTCGTCTTCATTTCTAGAATTCTGGCGGGCGGCGTTGGCAGTTCTGACGAATCTTCAGCGCTGGCTGTCGCGCAAAGACCCCAACAAAAGACGACCAGCAGTAGACGGTGCTTACTATGCAGCATCGATGATGTCTTTCTCCTCAGTAGGCTGTCCTTCGCTGATCAGGCTAGCGACTGGTCCACCCTCCTCATGTTGATTGAGCCCGCGAGAAAGAAATGCTTTAAGTTCTGCTCCACGAGCTGAATACGAATAGTTGCCGGCCTGGATCTGCTTGCGCCTGAGGTCTGGTAAAAAGCTTGAAATGCGTGACCGAGTACTATCATCTAGAGTGCCTAAAAAAGCCATCATATCAGCCTGCGTCCATTCCAAGATAGCGTGGGCGACATGCTCGGCACGGTCAGATAGGAAGCGGCGCTCCCTTTCTAACTGCGCGGCAACTTCGGGCTCGGAACTTTGGTGATTTAGCGGTAAATAACTCACAACTGCAGCGACGGCGCTATCAGAAACAAGCGAACCCTTGCGTTTAAATTGAGCCACCTGCTGCAAAAGACTATTCAGTGCATCTTCCTTGAAGTTTTTAACGTCCGAACGAAGAGTGAGCAGGCTGTCAGAAACACTCTGGCTCCCGATCATCCATCCAAGTCTTTCTGGCGACAATAGGCGAGTCGCGGCCGCGAGAGCGTTTGGGCTCAGCTCACCCAGCAGTCGCACGATTTCGCTATTTGACAATTGATTGATTGCTTTTTTCGCCTGAGAAATGATGAGGCCTTTTCTATCAACCACGGCAATTGCCATCACCTCTCTTAGCTCATTTACCACAGCCTGACGGTGGACCGGATCAAAGACCTTCGCAAATTCTGGACTTGTCACGAATGCATGCAGGGCTGATTTTTGCCCGCTGCGCTCGATGTGGTCTTCCAACGAAGAACGAACTGTCTGGTCACTTAGTTGCAGAAGGAGCACCACGGCATCGAACCGGCCAGCATCGACAAGGTGGATGCCGATCGACGTGGCAAGCGTGCTGTCTTTGAAAATTTCCCGGGCCAGGGCTTGTTCTGATTGATCACCCGACTGGAGCAAGACACTCTGAGATCCCGCATGCTGGGATGGGCCAGAATGCAGTGGTTCAGGCGAAGATTGAGTTTTGTTCCCAAGCTGAGCGATCAACTCCATTACCCCCGCTTGCAGTTTTCTAGACGCTTTCCCAACGGCGAAGCTGATCGTGAACGCTACCAACGCAGCACACAGTAAGATTCCCAAAAGGATGTACCAAATGACTTGGGAAAGGCCTCCGCCGAGGGACTCGACGGCCCCGGATAATTTAGTGATTAGGTCAGACGTAGTCGAAGCGCGAGGATCTTCGGCATTGACATCGGCTTTCTCTAGCTTTGGTTCGCCAGGAACAATAGGTGCAGCGTCGGTAATCGACTTAAATTGAATAGTAATGTTTGACTGATCGATTGCAGCTAAGTGGTCTTTTACGATACGGCTTAGGTCTTCTCTCCTAGTTTGAGCCTGAGATTCACTCACCCCGATCTCGATGCTGACTGCGTTGACAAGTGCGATTAGTTCAGATGGATTTAGCCGGTTCGCCCATGAATAATGATCAGCGCGACTCATCCCTACCGGCGCCGCAAAACCAGGCATTTCGGAAAGCTCTTTCGTGACCGATTCTCTGCCAGCAAAAACTTTTTCTGCTTGCATGTTGACTTTGATAACCATCCACTCGTAGTTTGAACCGGATGGAGGGCCGATTTTTGCTGCCAACTGGCTCGATATCTCCTGCTCAGCTCGAAATCGCAGTGCATCGATTGTCTTTTGTTTGTCTAGAGATTCTCGTTCGATTTGCGCATAGGCGCCGTCTGCTAAAAAAACGAGAAGTGCTAAAAGAATTGCTTTCATCTGATCTCCTCGATGCGGAAGGATACACGTCGACCGGCACCGTCGGTTACCGGGAGATTTCCTGGGGCGACTACTGGAGAGTGGTGTCCCAACGCACTGGCAACGACATCTTTTTCGCCAAATCCGGCTTTTAGAAATTCCTGGCGGACACGCATAGCTCTTAACCCTGATAATTCCATGTTGTCTTGAAATTTCCGACCGTAGACGCCTCTGACCGCGGTGACATCAGCATGCCCTTCGACATCGATGCGAATCTTTCCAGAGAAATCAGCGATCAGTCCTACAAACTTCTCAAGCGTTCTACGTCCAGTTTCATTCAGATCGAGCGAACCGGAGTCAAACATGCTGGTACTAGTGATTTCGACATTCAGTACGCGCTCGCTCCCCGAGGCATAAACGCCGTGCTTGTTGAGTAACTCTTTAACGTTCGCCAATGAGACGTCACTTCCCTCAGACGGAGTCTTCGCACCAACTGGCGGCGTTTTTGGCACTGATTGGTTTAAGTTAGCATCACCCTTCGCGGCGCTTCCACTTTGTCCAACGGCGGGAGACTTGCCACCATCTTCGCCGGTCATTGCAATGATAATGCGGTCTAAAATGCTTTGCTTCTGCTCGGCGTTCCTTGAAACATTGAAAAACAAAATGAAGAAGCAAAGCAGGGTAGCGAGGATGTCGGCGAATGATACCGCCCAGCTCGAATCCTCTGAGCGCGAGGACGAGCCCTCAGGGGTAGCGTCTGGGAACGCTAAGGACAGACGCGTCATGACTCCGCTAGCTTCAACCTGTCCCATGAGTTTTTTTGCAGGCTCAATCATGCCGCCCGTCTCTCCCCTATGGCACCTTCCGGGGCAACGGCAACACCGTTCGTAGCCAGTTGCGGATCAAATGCCGCCATGCTCTCTTCGACAAAAACGGGATCTTCTCCCATTGCAACTAAAACCAAGCCGTTAGCCAGCATCCTGCTAGTTTGAGCGTCCTTGCGCACGTGGGATGAAATTTGATCGGCTAGAGGATGGATGACGTTGTTACTAATCAGCAACCCGTATAGTGTCGTCAAAAGCGCTACGGCCATATTCTTGCCGATTGTTGCGCCGTCCGTATCGATCGCTAGGCCGCTCAATAAACCAACTAGTCCATAAACCGTTCCAACCATTCCGAAGGCGGGCGGAAACCTTGCCATGCCGCGAAGAGTCTCTGCGACGGCCATCTGCCGCGCCGACCTTTCTCTGACGGCATTTGTTAGAGATGCGAGTACTCGCTCAGAGCCGACCTTTGATTCCACTAGGCGGATCCCTAATGCTAGCACCGGATGCTTCGCTGCGAGGCTTCGATCCTCTGCTGCGATCTTCGCAGATTTTGCTAGGCCGATCACAAGTTTAGCGTAACGTTTGGAGTGGTTCTGTTTGGTCGTAAAAGTCGCCCAGATGATCCGAAAAACTTCGAGAAGGTCGGAGAACTTGTTCGACAATAAAACGGCTGCTGCCGTCCCTCCGAAAACAATCAGCGCACCCAAACTATTCCAGTACATCCCGGGGTCAGTACCCGCAGTAAAGAAAAAACCGTAGATAAAGGCACCTGTTGCCATGAGGCCAAATGCTATTGAAATCATCGAGCAGCCTCCATCGTCTTAAGAAGTTCAGCGGTTCGGGGGTTTGTGGGGTCTATTTTGAGGGACTGTTGATAACTTGCTTTTGCAGAAATCATGTCACCAGAAATGTAATAAATTGTACCCAAAATGTCCCAGACTGCAGAAGATCCTGGGTGCTTTGCTTGTAACTTCTTCGCAAGTTCCAACGCCGCACTATGGTCTCTTTGGGCGATGAACTGATCGATTTGACGGATAGAAGACACGACGTCAGTAACAACCGATGCCGACAAACCACTATCAATTTTCGCCCAATCAGCAAGCGGATCAAGTTTTAGGTTCAGCTGAAACTTGGGGTTTTCTGACTTGTCAATCAGCACAGTTTGCGGCGCATAGCCACGCTTACGCACCACAAGACCGATCATATCCGATTCAAACATCACGTTGACGGAGAGCTTTTCTTCCTCAAGAACGAGGGGAGTCTTTCCGACCGCTTCGTAGGATTTGGTCGCGGGATCGTAGATCAGCACTTCTGCGTCTTCGGGAGCAGAATTCACCTCGAGACGGTACGTCTGGCACGACGTCAGAAGTAGAGCTAAGAACGTTGATGAAAGTTTGTTGAAACACTCAGCCATTTTGGTCTCCGGCCCCCTCTTTATCTAATCGTGTTAAGTTCTTCGGATAATGTCTTGATATCTTGAGTGTAGGCTTTTTAATGAATTTGAAAAAATTCATAATTTTTGTTTTAAAACGTATACTGGCGATTAATCCCAACTACCTAGAATGATTTAAATAGTTAATAACTTTTTTTTTACGAAAAATTTTTCTAAAAGCCGCAGATATGGATCGAGGTACTCTAAAAACTAAATGGAGATGGTCGGCTGACTACACCGTCAGAACGATTCGTGAAGCCTGCATAGATATTTGGCGTCATTATTTTTCAACGTACCCGTTTCTTATTATTCTTGGAGCTATACGTCGACTGCGAAGGAGGCTGAAAAAAATTTGGTTGCCGAAATCGCCTGGCAGACCGCCAATCGATGAAGCTATTGTCGATTTAATCCTTGAAATGAAAAGAGAAAATCTAGGTTGGGGTGGTCAACGAATAAGTGACGAGCTTGCACTCTTGGGTATAATTGTTTCTAAAAAAAGCGTTCTTAAAGTCCTTAAAGAAAATGGCCTTGTTCCGCCTAAGAAAAAATTTACACCTCCTTCGTGGAAGTCACTATTTAATGCTTACTCCCGAATATGGGGTATCGATTTCACTGCGGTTTTTGACATTAAGGGCAACCAACTTTTTATTTTCAATATTTTAGATTGGAATACACGGAAATTGATCGTATCAACTCCAACCCTAAACCCGACAAGAGCATGGATTTCACAGCAGTTTCGCAATGCAGCAATCGAAACTGGAGACAATTTTCCAGACGCAGTTGTTCGCGATAATGACGCGTTATTTAAAGGCTGGCTAGATCCTTTTTTGAGAGAATTTGATGCCATCCCAATATTGATAGATTATCACTGTCCATGGCAAAATGGGCGTACGGAAAGAATCCAGAAAACCGAAAAAGATGAAGTACTACGTCGAATTCCGATTGCTGATGTTCACTATTGTGCAGAACTAAATTCTCTCTATAAAAATCAATATAATAAATATCGCCCCCACCAAGCGTTAGAAGGTAGGGCCCCGGAAAATCGTGTTTCACCGAAAACCCCAGTGCTTTCTGAAAATAAAATAATCAAAATCGCTGAAGTCAATGGGCTTATCACGAGATTTGTCCTTGAAGCGGCTTAAATCGCCATAAATTTCGGCTCTGTAATATTTGAAAAAATCCAATAATTTTTAACAAAACAATTAATCGCCAGCACAGGAGCTCCCCATAGTGGGTTTTCGTGAGCTATTTTTATGATTAGCTTTACGATTTGCGGATCTACTTTTGGCCGACCTCTTGGCTTGTCGCGTTTTCCCCACCTTTTGCTAGCGAAGTCACGGTGCCAACGTAAAACTGTTTCAGGTTTGACGATGAGTAAGGCATCACGCCAGTTGGTGAAGACTTTGCTGATTACGATCCAAAACAAGCGGTCCTTGTTTGTTAGTTTGGGCTTTGGGTTCTTGCCTTTGAGGACGGCGACTTGTTGGCGAAGGGAAACAATTTCTTTCTCCAATGAGGCTGTGGAGCGAAAGTGGTCCAAGAAAAATTTTAAGATCAGCAGGCTATAAGACATATCCTACTGCTATGCATGAGTACCGCCAGAGTAACTTGTTGAATTTCTATGACTACTTATGATCAAGCCTATGACAGTGACAAATTCTTCGGCAATTGGACTGAATTCATGGTTTAGACATTGGCATTTCCGGAGAGGTTCTGATGCGATCACAAGACTATAAAGTCTTGTGT
>Ga0222654_1001263_pt1 | contig 10860 bp, 12 predicted proteins | sample AntAcemetagen421_FD_179805 | JGI IMG/M metagenome (GOLD analysis project Ga0222654, IMG submission 179805) | Saline water microbial communities from Ace Lake, Antarctica - #421 | ecosystem: Environmental > Aquatic > Non-marine Saline and Alkaline > Saline | place: Antarctica: Ace Lake... | reverse complement strand
ATTTGGGTCACGTGGCCGCTCTGATTGAGGGCGGCGTGGTCGCGTTCAAGATATCGTCGTTCCAAAGCAGTCCAACACGCTTCCCCCGGATCCCGGCGGACCTGATGCTCGACCTGCTGGAAGCACTCGGCCCCACAGATATTCCACTGGGGTTGCACAACGAGGATCAAGAGATTGTCCTGGCCCGCGTCGCTCGTGCCCGCGCGGCCGGTGTGGACGGGATCGAGGCTCATGCCATGTCCCGCCCGGAAGCCGCAGAACTGGCTGCGACTGCCGCGTTCCATGCGCTTGGAAAAGCCAGCGGCGCGCATACCCATCCGGTCCACCTGACAACGGAGGAAGGCTTCGCTCTGACCCGTAGTTTCGCCAGCCGGGGCGCGCGCGCGACGGGAGAGTTGTGCGTACACTACCTATGGTTCGACGCCGCCCGCGACGGCCCACGGCTGGGCGCCCGGATGAAGGTGAACCCGCCGATCCGCCCCGACGCGATCAAGGGTCTGTGGCGCGCAATCGAGCGTGGAGAGGTCGCGTTTGTGTCCTCCGACCATTCCAGTTGGCCCATAGATAACAAGTTGACCGGTTCGATCTTCGACGCGGGCGCAGGTGTTCCGGGGGTGGAGACGCTGCTGCCTGCGTTCTTCACCGCTGCCAAACGGCGTGGTCAGGACGCGGCCCGCCTGACAGCGCGGCTGTTGTCCGACCATCCGGCGCGCTTTTTTGGCATCGATGACCGCAAGGGCGCTTTGATGCCGGGCCGCGATGCCGACATCGTGGTCTTGGAGGAGGGCAAGTTTGACTGGGATGAGACCTCCTCCCATGACGGATTGCGATGGAGCCCCTACCATGGCCTGACATTCGATGCCCGTGTCGCGGCAACATATCTGCGGGGCAAGGCCGCGTGGGACGGTGCCACAATCCTGAACCAAGGAGGGGGCGGGGCCTATGTGCCACGCGCCACCAACGGTTGGTTCGCTTCCAAAGGAACGCCCTGATGCCCCATTTGACCAGCGACGCCAGCGGCGTCTTCGTAATCTCCGTCACGCCGTTCACGGAAGATGGCGCGATTGACTGGGATAGTCTCGATCGGGTGACGGATTTCTATCTGGCGGCCGGTGCCGATGGCCTCACTATCCTCGGCATGATGGGCGAGGCGCACAAGCTGACGCAAGTCGAGGCAAGGATGGTTGCGGCGCGCGTGATCAAGCGCGCGGGTACCGTGCCGGTCGTCGTGGGCGTCTCTGCGCCCGGCTTTGCCGCGATCTCGGAGCTTAGCGTAGCGGTCATGGATATGGGCGCGGCCGGTGTCATGGTCACGCCTGCCGTCGGTCTGCGCACGGACACGCAGATTGTGGCCTACTACCATCAGGTCGCCGAAGCGACAGGACCCAGCGTGCCGATTGTGATACAAGATTTTCCGCTGGCCACCGGCGTTCAGATGAGTGACGTCGCGATTGCTACTATCATTGACGATGTGTCCCAGATCGTGATGCTCAAACACGAGGATTGGCCGGGACTGGCCAAGATCAGCGCAATTCGCACGGCTGAGAAGGGCGGCCGACGTCATATCTCGATTCTGTGCGGGAATGGTGGTTTGTTTTTGCCAGAGGAAATCGCGCGCGGGGCTGATGGCGCGATGACGGGATTTGGCTTCCCTGAGATGATGGTAGATGTCACGCGTCTCGCGCAGGCCGGAGACATGGACCGGGCGCAGGATATATTTGACGCCTATCTGCCTCTGGTACGCTATGAACAACAGCCCGGGGCGGGCCTCGCGGTGCGCAAACATGTGCTGGCCACGCGCGGGGCCATCGCATCCCCGGCGCTGCGCAAGCCGGGCACGGGGGTCAGTGATACGGTACGGGGCGAAGTGAACCGCTTGATCACCCGACAGGAAAACCGACTGAAGAAACTTGGCTGATGGACTTTGGATTGTCCAGAAATCGCGCGCGTGTGCCAGAGGCAAGCCATACGAACGCAAAGCCGCGAAGACCGGTCAAAGCGTCGACATTATAGATCATGCGGTCCATGATCCGCATCGCCTAGGGGCTAACGAAGAACCTATGACAGTTGCTGCAGTTTAGACTTTTGGGGCATGGCGGGCGGTATTTGGATTGGCAGACAGGCCAACCCGCAGATCCGCCTGTGCGAAATCAACGTAGAACCTGGCAAGTGCGCTGACGGTCGCTTCAAGCATGGCTTCTCCCACCTCCAGGCTCGCGGCGGATGGGTCCCCCCAATAGCCGCAATCATCGCTCTGAAAGATCGGCGGCCAACCCGCTCCATGGGCCGAGATCGGGTCCGTATCGCCTGATCGCATCCACGGTTGAACCAACCTTGGCGGCAATCCCGCGCTCGCGTCCTTGATCCGGGCGCGATTTGCGCCCGTGGTCAACGCCATCGTCAGCGCGGTTTCGTATTCGCAAGCGTGACCCGCAACCGCCAGTTGTCCGTCCAAAAGAGCCGACCAGCCCACGTGACCTGGCGCGAAGTAATCCACCATGCCCACAGCATGTCCATCTGTTACCAACTCTCCACACAAGGCGCGAAGAGGCGCAGAATTGCCGCCATGGCCGTTTACGAACACAGCGCGGTGGAAACCGGTCGCGATCACTGACATGGCCACATCACGCAGAACGGATAGATAGGTGTCGAGCCGCAGGCTCAGCGTTCCGGCCCAGCTCAGATGATGGGGGGAGAAGCCGACAGACACCGGCGGGGTAACCAGAATGCGGGGACTGGACACGCGCGCAGCCGCAAGTTCCGCCACAGCAGTGGCCAGGAAGCTGTCGGTCCCGGTGGCAAGGTGATCGCCGTGTTGCTCGGTTGCGCCGGTTGGGATGACGACCAGCGCTCGGACATCGCGCGCCTGCGTGATCTCGGCCCGTGTCAGTTCGGCCCAGACGTTCATGCGAGGGGCAAAATGACCAAGCGGAAAGGGTGCGTCCGTCATGCTCACATATCCCCGGCTTCCTTCGACGGGCAGGCGCACACGGCCACCACAAGGCCCGCTTCCCCGATGACGTGGCGGTAGATGTAGTCTTTGGGCAGGAACATCGCGTCGCCTTGTTGAAACTTGCGCCGCTCACCCGTCGCCTCGACAATCTGTTCTGACCAGCCGTGCAGGCAGTAGAGAATGACTTCCGTGACGCTATCCCCTTCAACCATTGTGTCGAAATGCGGCATGTAGGTCGTGATATGAAACGACATCGGCGAATTATGCAGCTTTCTGGTGATCAGCCGGTGACTGAATTCCTTGTCCTGGTGGATCCAAGTCAACGCCACGTCTTCTTGACGGGACCAACGAATTTGATCGGATGACATGGGTGTAAACTCCGGGTTGATGATGTTTCAGGTTCGCGAGTGCCGTGTTTCAAAAGCATCCACCAGATTGCTCCATGGCAGCCAAAGGTGCGGCCCGATACCGGATAGCCGCGACAACGGGATGGCGCGGGGCGGCGTGACGGGCAGCACAAAGCTCGCCTCATCCTGGTCGCCTGCGCAAAGCGCCGCGATTTCGCGTCCCAGTGCCGTGGTCAAGGCCACCCCGCGACCGTTGCACCCGATTGCCCCATACAGATTTGGCGCCAATTTGATCATTCGTGGCAGGAAATCCAACGTTCCAGCAATCATGCCGGTCCACGCGTAGTCAGCCTTCAAGGGGGGCAGACCCGGAACCCAACGCTCCAAACGGTGCAGAAAGCTGCGCTTTGCAACTTCCATCCGGCCCGGAACAGGCGCCGCCATTCCACCCGTCATGAGACGGCCATCCGGGCTCCAACGCAGCGCAAAGGTATGGCGTCTGGTGTCCGCCATTGGCGCGCCTGAAGGAAGGATCGCTGCGCGCAATTCATAGGGCAACACCTGCGTGGCGATCTGAAACACTCGGGCGGGGACAAGGCTGGCTTTCAGGCCGGGGGCCAGATCACGAGGGGCCATCGCGTTGGTGGCCAGAATGATCCGGTCTGCGATCACCGATCCCGTCGGGGTCTCGACCCTCCACCTACTGCCCGCAGCCTCAATCCTAAGGGCGGGACTGCGTGAATGGAGCGTTACGCCAGCGCGCGCCGCTGCATCAGCTAATCCACGAGCATAGGCAAGTGGATTGATTTGCCCGCCGGAGGAAACTTTGAGGCCACCATGAACCTCAGGCAGGCCAGTTTCGGCTACCATTGCGTCTTGATCCAAAAAGTCTGCATCAACGCCCGCATCCCGGAGCGCGGGCAGGCGCGACAATAATATTCGCTCGGCCGCCGCAGAATGGCCGGGTTGCAGCCAACCGCGCTGCTCGGGGTGACAGCTGATGCCTTCGTCGCGAATCAAGTCAAAGACATCGGCCCCGGACCGCGCAACAAGCCTCATCAACCGTCGCCCGTGAACCTCCCCAAGATCGTGAATGGCCTCAGCAGGGCCGATCGAACTTTTGAGGCTCGGAACGACAAACCCGGTATTGCGACCGGACGCGCCGAACCCCGGTTCCGCTGCTTCAAGGATCGTTACGCTCAACCCCTGCCGGGCCGCGTGCAGGCCCGTAGACAGACCGAGAAACCCGCCACCGACCACCACCAGGTTTGATTTGCTATCACCGCTCAGGGACGGGAATTGAGTGCCCGCGTCAGAAAGATCCTCCCACAAGGATCCGGTCGTCAAGATGGGCCCAAGGTGGTCTGATTTGGGTGCCCTTGGTGATCCGTCAGACACCGATCGAACCAAACCTGCGAGACGAGGAGAGAACGCGCACAAGCCCTTCACGCGTTGCCATAATGTGCTGGATCATCAGCGTGCGGGCACGGTTTGCATCCCGACTGGCCAAGGCCTCGACAAGCTCCAAATGCTCGGTTGCGGTTTCTCTATTCACATCACGGGATTGCGCTCCAATATAGAAAAATCTTTCCAATTCAAGGATTTGACGCTCCAATAATGAATACAGCCGCTGGTTCCCGGCGGTGCGCGCAATCGCCAAGTGAAACTCGCGGTTGACCAAGATAAAGCGATCCAGTGTAACATCTTCGACAACATCATAACCTGCCGTTGCCATATCACGCAGGCTTGCGATCTCAGCCACCGTTATGCGTTCGCAGGCCATCTCTGCAGCTCCAGCCTCAAGCAAAGTTCGCAGATCGAATAGTTCGTTCATGTCACCGAATGTAATCGGTGTCACTTGATATCCGCGCCTTGAGAATGCCATGACCAATCCGTCTTGCCGCAGACTGCCAAGTGCCTCACGAACTGGAGTTTTTGAGACCTGAAAGCGGGTTGCAAGTTCAGCCTCCGACAAGTCAGTCCCCGGCGGTATCTGGCATCGAAGAATTTCGCGCCGCAAATGCAAATAGATCGAGGCAGCGAGTGATGTCTTGCTGAGAGGCTGCTCGTCTGGTGAAGCCGTCAGAGGGTTCAAGTATTCCATAAGATTGATCGCCAACGTGGTTCTGCCTGTCGTGGTTTGGTATTAATGAATGATCTAGGACAGATTGGTATCTCAATACAATGCGTTTTGACATATCAGCAGGATTTTTGCGGATGTATGGGTTCGGTTGCGCTCTGCTGTAGAAATGCCGAGAGGGATTAATCTTTTGAATGCAGTGTGATAGCTGTGTGTCACGAGTAGCTCTACACCTCCTACCCGGTGTTTGTCAAAGGAGTTGCCCGCGGATTTCATGCGGCGTCTCTGATTTTGGGGGCGCTAATTTCGATTTCTGGGTTGAGCCAAACGGGCTCGGTGGGTTGGCAAATGCGGGTTTTGCCTGACCAGCGTTCCAGGTTTTGTGCGCGTGCATTTGCATAGAGACTGGCGCGATTCGCGTTTTCATGGCCATCGTTGCGCGCGTTCGGCGTGACGAAGCGGATGGCGCTGTGCAGGTGCGCGTCGTTATACCAATTTGCGAAGCATTTCACCCAAGCCTGGGCATCAGCCTTGGTGGCAAAACGCTTGCTTGGCCAGTCCGGTCAGTATTTGCAGTTTCGGAACAGAGCTTCGGAGAACGGGTTGTCATTGCTGACGCGTGGGCGGCTGGCCGAGCTTTTCGCCCGCAGAGATTGCCTGCCGAGGCACCGGGGCGATCAAGATCAATATCAATATCGAGGCGATGGATAAGCTGCAGTCCCTGCGCAATCGCCTCGGCAAACCGCTGGTAGTGCGCTCCAGCTATCGGAGCCCGAGCCACAACCGCGCTGTCGATGGGGCCACTGCGTCAAAGCACATGTTGGGCACCGCGTTCGATATCACTATGTCAAACCATGATCCCGCCACTTTCGCTGACGCCGCCCGCGCCGCGGGTTTCCTCGGCTTTGGCACCTATCCCCGCTCGGGCTTCATGCACATCGATCTCGGCCCAGCTCGTTTTTGGGGCGAACCATTCCACGCCCGCGTCACGCCCTTTGTGCCGAAAGTGCCGCCCGCCCGCGAGGTCCTGGCCGAGAGCCGCACCCTGAAAGGCGGTGGGGCAGCTAGGATCTCCACCGTCGGCGCGGCCGGTGTTGAAGTGGCGCAAGACGTCTTGGCGGAAACCCAATCCGCCATCCTGCCACTGGTGCCCTACCTCGACACCCTGCGCTGGGTATTCATCGCCGTTGCCATGATCGGCATCGCGGTCGCCATTCACGCGCGAATCGACGACTGGAAGCGAGGCCAGCGGTGATGGGCTGGATCGCCGCCATCCTCACCAGCGGCCCGGCACGTAAAGCGCTGGGCCTCATGCTTGGCAGTTTTCACCATCGCCCTATTCCTGCTCAAACTCCGCCACGCTGGTGAGCGCACCGGTCGGCTGGCAGAGCGACTTTTATTATCGGAGAAGACATATGAAATTCATCGCCAAATGCTGGACGCCACCAGCCGCCGCCCTCCTGATCGTGACGATCTCACTGAGCGCCTGCGCGAGGGAGGCTTCTGAAACCTTTATCCCCTGTCCGCCGATCGTCGTATACAGTGCCGTCGAACAGACGCGCGCGGCGGACGAGGTAGAGGCCTTGTCGGATGGGCCGATGGTCGTCCGAATGCTTTACGATTACGCCGTTCGGCGCAATCAGGCGCGGGCATGCAGTTAAAAAACGCAGCAATTCCCTGTAGGAAGTATGGAAAGCCCTTTCAGATCGACGATTTTTCGTAGTATCGTTCGCTATGAGGGAGGGGTGCAGTGTCAAGTTCCAAGCAAATTCTGGCAATGCTTAAAAGTCGCGCAGACGGCGATGACGACATGTTCTTTTCGATTGCCCTGCAGGTTGCAGCGTCTGAAGCACGTCAGGGCCACAAAAGCACTGCAGAAGAAATACGTGCGGAAATCGAGCGAGCACGGGCCAAAATGCCGCGAGGCGCATCTGTTCCTGTCGCGTTTGGCGCGCCCCGTGGCAACCTTGAAGGACTGCTGGAACTGCGCGAGCCACGCTACCGACTGAAAGACGTGGTGCTGAATGAGCGCCTCGTAATGCGACTGAACGACGTTCTGCTTCAGCAACGGAAGCGTGAATGGCTTCGCGAGCACGGAAAAGTTCCTAGTCGTCGCCTTTTATTTGTCGGCCCACCTGGCTCCGGCAAGACAATGTCGGCGGAAGCATTTGCAGGTGAACTGCATCTACCCTTATTCGTTATCCGCATTGAGGGCCTCATTACTCGTTTCATGGGGGACACCGCGGCAAAACTACGCTTGGTGTTCGACGAGACGGCCAAACGCCGGGGCGTATATCTTTTCGACGAATTTGATGCGATGGGCGGACATCGCACATCAACGAACGACGTTGCTGAGATGCGGCGCGTTTTAAATTCGTTCTTGCAGTTCATGGAAGAGGAAAACGCAACTGATAGCGTAATAATATGCGCAACGAACCATCCTTCGCTATTGGATCGTGCGTTGCTTCGCCGCTATGATCAGGTGCTTGAATTTGATGTGCCGACGGCAGAAGAGATAAAAGATATTGTCTTGATGAACCTTCGCCCTTTGAAGACACCTAGACTAGGATGGGGTAAAATCTTTGATTCAGCCACAGGTCTGAGTCAATCTGAACTCGTCCGCGCTGTTGATGACGCAGTAAAGAGTGCCATCCTTGCCGAGCGCAAGGTCGTATCGACCGATGATCTTCTTGTGCGCCTTAACGAAAGAAATGAAATGCGCAACGCCTTCCTAGATGTTGCAAAATCTTAACGTATGGCGACACGCTTCACTCTCCCACACATCGACATTTCAGCATTCGTGACTTCAGTCGACTATTCTGGTCAAGGGGCTAGCGGGTCAAGCGCAACGCGAATACGACAAGAGCACGGATCGCGCCTCATTAATGAATTGAACGCTGCGTTCGATGCTGCAGATGCTACCCGTGTGCTAGACGAACGCCTGCTGCCACCGACGGGGAGCTACGTCGAAGTCGAACTTCGGCGAGGGACAAACCCGGATGGACTGGCCCGCAAGATGCAGGGCATCAGGCCAATGGCCGTGCAGGACAACGCCGACGGGCGGCTTGTAGCGCTTTTTGTTCCAGATCATGCCCGAGTTGCACTAACGGCCATTCTCGAAGATTACCGCGCTGGCCAACTCACTCCAGCAGGCAAGCCGCCAAAATCAGCAACGGTTGGGCCTATTGAGGCATTTCGTCGTGCTCGTTTAGAAACACTTTGGACTGTGAGTGTCATACTGCAGCCTGATGGCCTGGCCCAATTTTTGACTGACCGCGTGTCTTTTGTTTGATCTGTCGACCATCAGGTTGCCCCGGCGGCGGGCGAGATGTGACCTAATAGGAGCCTGACGGTATGTACCCTCACAGTCCTGTCCTCTTCGTCCTGGCGCTTGGGCCTTTTCAGCACGGGAGCATCCATGGACCAGATCATCATCGGCGTTGACACCCACAAATCCAACCACGTTGGTGTCGCGATCAGTCGTCAGGGCGCTCGCCTCGGCACCATTACAATCCCGACGACCCGCCAAGGGTATCGCGATCTGGAAGCATGGGCATCAGAGTTAGGCACAATCAAAGCCTTTGGCATCGAGGGCACCGGTTCGTACGGCGCTGGTTTGTCTCGAGACCTGCTGGCCAAGGGGCATACGGTTCTGGACGTCATGCGCCCAAATCGTCAGCTCCGCTATCTTCATGGCAAATCAGATAGCCTTGACGCCGAAAGTGCTGCACGGTCGGTGCTGAACGGCCAGGCCACGACCCTGGCCAAGACGCAAGCCGGAGCATCAGAAATGATCCGGCATCTCAAAATTGCGCGCGACAGCGCGGTGAAGTCCAAGTCACAAGCGATGATCACGTTGAAAACATTGATCATCAATGCACCTGCCGAGCTGCGCGACACGCTCGATCTGATCAAGGGCCCAATCACCCTGATCCGCCACATCGCGGCGCTTAGGCCAGGAAAGATCACATCCCCGGTCGCTTCGGCCAAGGCCGCGACGCGCGCAATTGCACGGCGCTGGCTGGTCTTGCACGAGGAAATCCAAGCCCACGGGAATGAGCTCGAACGTATCGTCAGCGAAAATGCGCCCGGTCTGATGCGCTCACACGGCATCTCGACAATGACGGCGGCTGAAATGCTCATCCTCGTTGGCGATAACCCCGAGCGGATCAAATCCGAGGCCGCTCTGGCCAAACTCTGCGGGGTTTGCCCAATCCCGGCTTCAAGTGGCAAAACCAACCGAATGCGTCTGAACCGCGGTGGTAACCGACAAGCCAATGCTGCCCTTTATATAATCGCCATCACCCGAATGCGGGATCATGAAGCCACAAAAAACTATGTGATCAAACGCACCGCTCAAGGCAAAAGCAAGCGCGAGATCACTCGGTGCTTGAAACGCTATATCGTCCGCGAAATCTATCGCGAACTTTGTGTGCCCAACGGCGCAAAAGCCACTCCTTGACAAACATAGGAGCATCAGATGATGTCGCGGCCCTTCCGATTGATCCTCAGCATCAAATGTGGTGGGCAGTGTGGACCGAACGTGCCAACGAAGGTGCACTGGAAGATGTATGTGAGCGGCTGGGGCTGCGGGCTGCGGGAATAGACCGCCGTCTGTACTTTCCCGAAGCGGCGGTTGTTCCTGTTTGGGCGACTCGCGCTGCCATCGAGCTGATGATGTTTGCGACGGGCGTTATCGGTGAGCTGCGGCGTGCAACTGACAATCCAGTCTTTTTCATGGAGCACGTGCGCGAAACGCAGCACGAATGGTCAGATCATCTTGCTGACCGCATCGAATGGCCTGGTGCAGAAGTTCCTACCGTTTGTCTGCTCGACACCGGTGTAAATCGGGGACATGCCCTCCTAGAGCCAGCAATCGCCTCTGTTGATCTCCATGCCTATGATACCAATTGGGGGACTGATGACCACGACAGCCACGGTACCGCAATGGCAGGGATCGCCCTGCACGGCGATTTGGTTGCCCAACTCGCAGACACTGAGATTCGGACACTTCGGCATCGCCTGGAATCTGTAAAACTCATCCCGCCACATCGAGCTGACGCGAGTAACCCGAGTTCCTATGGTTCGATTACTCAGGCAGCTGTGGCAATACCGGAGATATCAGCGCCCGAACGCTTTCGTATCTATTGCATGGCGATAACGAATGAAGGTGTGTCCGGTGCTCGCCCATCTACATGGAGTGCCGCGATCGATCAGGCGGCTGCGGGAACTATGGTCGGCGACCACGATGGAGCACCGCAGCGGCTTTTTGTACTTTCAACCGGCAACACTAAACCCGTAATGCGCATGGCGGAATGGGTAGGCCAAGATGGATATCCAGCAGAAGACCCATCGCAAGCTTGGAACGCGCTTACCATCGGCGGATACACAGATTTCTCGACGGTGACCGATCCAGGTTACGAAGACTGGGGCCTTCTCGTTCAAGTTGGTGAACTCAGCCCACACAGCAGAACTTCAGT
>Ga0222654_1001257_pt1 | contig 10888 bp, 20 predicted proteins | sample AntAcemetagen421_FD_179805 | JGI IMG/M metagenome (GOLD analysis project Ga0222654, IMG submission 179805) | Saline water microbial communities from Ace Lake, Antarctica - #421 | ecosystem: Environmental > Aquatic > Non-marine Saline and Alkaline > Saline | place: Antarctica: Ace Lake... | reverse complement strand
AATAGTTTCTTTTGCAATATCAGATACACATCCGCCATCTATAAAAACCATTTGGCTTCCTATGTAAATTCTTGCAAATTCTTTTATCTGCTTTTTTGTTAGTTTTTTCATATCTTTTGTTTAGCAAACATATAAAGCAATCATTATCGCCAATATTATTGATCCTAAGTAGTGTTCTCCAAAAAGCAACTGCATCCAATTCCAATCATTTGTTTCTATTCCTAACCAATCGTAAGTTTTTGTAAGTAATTTTTTCATTTCAAATACGTTTGCTAACAATAAATAAAAATGAGTAGCACAGGCTAGCTTTCTGCTTCTATCATTTTGTAGCGGTGTGCTACTACATTTTATTAGGGTCGTGGTTTGCTTTGGCGGTTTATACTCATCAATAAATTTCTTTCAAATGTTGTTAAATCGCTTTTCATTTTAAAATTTGTTTTATTGAATAATTGAATGTTTACATCTATCCAATCCATAATCTCTTCTCTATTAGTGTAGGGGTGGGCGGTTTAGAGTACCATTTTTGCTTCTGGAATACTAGCAGATCCTTTTCCCGATAAGTATCTTTTTAAGGCCGATTCTTTTCGAAGAGCAGATATGTAAACACAGCCCTTTTTTATAATTACCCTTTTTGCAGGTATTGGAATTAGTGGTCTTTGAAAGTTTTCAAGACTCAAGGGTAAATCATACTTTTCAAACTCAGCAGGACTTACTTCTAGTGTCTGTTCAAAGATTTGGAACATTGTGTGACCTTTGAGTGGTTTGCAACTGCTATCTAGCCTGTGCTCAATTTTCTTCTTGTCTTGAACCATTATTTCAATAGCTTGCTTTGCTGAAAGCTTGTCGTAATTATCTAGTTCTTTCATTCTATTAAGTTTTTTTTAATCCAATAAGTTCGTGCTTTCTAATCCGCTACGACACCATACCATTTTCGTTAGGCTTCATTGCTTTTTGATTCTATCCATTTAATGAATGATTTCATACCAGCCCATGTTTCAGCTTCATAATGATATGGTACTTCCGCGTCAGGCAACTCTTCTTTTTTAAATTTGTACACAGCTTTTTTGATTTCTTCGAGAGGCAACGAAAGCCTAACATCAGATATGAAATCAGAATCAACTAGTTTCCAGTTAGTTTGACTGCTTTTTATTTGGTTTAGCTCTTCTTTTTGTTGTTCTACGATCTTCTCAAGATCGTTTACCGAGTGATTACCTTTTCCTTTGTAGTATATAGTTTTCATAATTCTGTTGTTTTTTACCCGTTGTTTCCGATTCATATCATTGCCATTAAAAACGTGTTACAACAGTGAATATAAGTAATGGGTGGCATCCCAAAGAGCCTACTGCCTTGAATCGAACAAGCAGAATACACTCACCAGAGTAACTCATTGCCGTTGGTACAGCAGCCACCCACATACTCATATTATTACCGTCAGGCTAAAAGACGACCCAACCATTCAACAAGTTTTTTAATTAAACGACCTAAAAAAGTTTTCATAAACTCTTTTTGAAACCGTTTTAATGCCCAATCCATTTTTAACTTATCAGCATAACTATAATTACCTGTTGCTATTATTTTGCGCTCTATTTCGTTATATCTCGGTTTCATAATAATTTTTGATTTTCTTTGTACTCTATCCAGTGTTTTTACGATAGAATATTTCATTTTCCACACTCCTAAGCCGAGCTTGCAAGCTGCCTCCAAATACAAATCGTTAGTTCTATAATCTTTGAATTTTATTTTTGTGCTAAAATTACTATACATGCTATTATTAAATTTGTCGTTATTATCAATCTTCTGTCGTTTGATACTTAGGCATTAAACATAATTCATTACGTAGTTTTAAAAACTCCTTCCATGACTTTCCTCCCGCACGTGGTGTTCTTAAAAAGAGTTCCTCTGTAATGTCTTCAAGGTAGTCGACATGGTCAGTAAGACTTCTTACTATATTTTCTACTCTTCTCGAACTTTTATGAAGTTTTTTCCATTCTATGAGAGGAGTTTTGCCTAATAAAGAATTCTGTCTACCATAGGATAATTTTAATTGATGGTGATATTGGTCTATTAACTCCAGCGCATTTAAGTACTCTTCCCTTGTAATCATGATTTTTTGATTCTATTAATGGGTGTTAGCTTTCATTTGCCAACGCTTCAATTTCTGATAACATTTTACTATCGTTTTCATAATCGGCTTCAATCTTTTTCTTTGAATATATAATTTGTTGCAGTAATTCGATAGAAGTTTCAATCCATTTTTTATTTTGGTGTTCAGAAAACCTAGTTGCTTTATCAATCATTAAAGACATTCCGTCTTTGGGCTTACCTATTTCTTTATTCAGTTCTTTAAGTCCATAATAGCAACAATCAATTACTGCGTAAGCCTCAAATGTTTCTGCACTTTCCATTATATTTTTCATAATTAAGTTTTTTAATTCCAACGCTAAAAAAACGAAAAGATAACAATGTGTGAAAACAAAAGCTGCTATCGGTTTTACCGAGGTTAGGTTATTATCAATCTTCTGTAGCTGGATTGTAAGTCCAATTACATTCTTCCTTCACGCTTATCAATTTCTTTGTGTTCATCCCACCAGTCAGCTAATCTTCTTCTCTCTTTAAACCTTCCGTTATAAATGAAGTCTTCCCCTTTACTTTTACAGAAAGAGCATAGAATGTCTGTTGCTTCGTCAAGATACTTCTCGCTTCCAAAAATTGAATAACCCGAAATATCACCATCAAACCCATTAGGGTAAGCCATGTCTTCCCCTAGGTTTTTAAAGTCAATTATCAGCTTAAGAACTTTTTCTGCTCTTTCTTCTCTTTCGTTTGGTGTTGGGTCGCTACATGGCATAGTTCAATCTTTTATAGATGGATTGTAAGTCCAATTACAGCCATTTCCCAACTCTTCAAAGACAGCAACCGCCAATTTATAAGAGCTAGATAATTCCTTTCCTGGCATTGTGGCAACCTTGACCGAACCCTCAGTATGACCTAGCCTATCAGCTACATCTTTATTGTTCCAGCCTAAAGCCTTCTTCATTTCCCTGTACTTCTTTTGCCCTTCGTCCATTGCTTATTTAACTATACGTCAAATATACTAAAAGGTTATCAATGATTAACAGATATTTTAAAGAACGTTAATAAACCACTAGACAATATAATTCTGACTAATGATCCTTTCGAGCATTGAAAAAACGGCTATTAGCTTGGTGTTATACCTCATTGCTTTTACGTTCCAACTTTAGCAGCTCAATTTTTTTATCAATGCTTACAGTTAATTCATTCCTGCAATAAATATCAAAACATAAGCCAGCCCTCTGTTCTTCTGTTAAGTTTCGCAAAGCATTCACTAAAAGGAATGACCACATTTCCCCAGTAAATGGTTGCAAAGAAGGCATAACATCACCTATATGTAATGCCTTATCTACTTCTATTGATGTTTGTTCTTTACTCATTTTTTCAGTATTTTAAGTTAGTGTAGTTATTTATAAAAGTCGGCACTAAACATACCCAAACCGTTGTACACAATATGGCTACGTCCGTCCATTTAATGAAGGTTCGTGCATATTGGCCGTAACAATATTTTTTTTCTCCCCTTCTTTTACTTCCGTTTCCATAAGAGCTTTAAATATTTCATAAGCAACTTGAGGTACTATTGCGTTTCCATAAGCGGTAACTCTGTCCACCCCTCTGGGAATCCCATCATAGCTTCTGCAAAGCACGGGTGTAGATAAATCGGGTCTTCCTTCGATGTTCGCATATATTCTGCCGTCTTCGCTCCTCTGTATTCCTTTGAGTTTCGGTATCTGTTTCGGCTCGCTCCTTTTGGTTCGTTTGCTCCTATTGTCGGTATGAAATGTACTATCTGTTCCAATAAGCTCCCTGGTACATCCTGTCGGCCTATGCTGTTCCTGTATCCTTTTCTCTTTTCTCGTCGGTCCGCTGTCGGTGCTATTTGTACTGTCGATGGCGTGAGCAATAAACCAAACCCTGTCTCGTCTGTGCCAACCTCCGACGGAGCAAGCTGGAAGTATAACCGGTTGAACTTCGTACCCTTCAGCTTCCAAGTCAGTTTGCACTTCCTCGAAAACCAATCCCCCGTTCCAACTAACGATTCCACCAACATTTTCCCCCACAATGTATGTCGGGGCAATCTCTCGTATCGCTCTAAGCATTTCTGGCCAGAGATGTCTCTCATCTTCTTTACCTTTTCGTTTTCCTGCAACGCTGTATGGTTGGCAAGGGAATCCCCCTGTAAGGATGTCAATTTTTCCTCCGTGAATAGTGAAATCTGTTTTGGTAATGTCTTCATAAGATATTGCTTTTGGCCAGTAGTATTTTAGAACTCGTTGACCAAACTCATTCCATTCACAATGAAATATATTCTCCCATCCCATCCATTCAGCCGCAATGTCAAAACCACCTATTCCACTAAACAATGAGCCGTGAGTTAGTTTGCCGCTTGTGGCGGCATTTTGGCCATCGCTCAAAAAAATATTATTACTACTGTCGTTCATTTAATCAATTTTTGTGGTTTAAGTCCGCCATACAGATGTACAACATCACATATAGCCCAGCTTCGTTCCTCAGCCGATGCCATATGCACACCGTTAGGCACAATAAAAAATACTACCATAGTGATTTCTGCATCGTTTGTTCTTTAAACCGCTTACAAGCTGCATCGTAGTACTCTTTGTCAATCTCATACCCTATTAGGTTTCGTTTCATATAATGACAGGCTATGGCTATGCTTCCGCTTCCTAAATGCGTGTCTAAAATCAAATCGTTTTCGTTAGTGTAGTGGTCTAAAATCCACCTATAAAGTGCTATCGGTTTTTGTGTTGGGTGTATGTTTTTCCCTTCTTTATTCATAAATCCTTTGTCAAGGCCGTGACACCTTGACAATGTTTTTATACTTATATCAAAAGATGTCCACATTAGTTCATTGTTAACACTGCTCATTTTTTCACCTTGCTTATCCCAGACTATCCACCCTCTACTTACTGGCAGTTTTTCTGCAAAATAGTTTCCACCGCAAACTATTTGGTTTTTAGATACTCTTAATAATTCATTCCAATATTCATTTTCTGGTCTAAATTTATCCCATCTTTTTTCATTGTATAATTGAGCAAATTTATTGCCTTTGTTTAGACTACTTTTTGTGCTTATTTTATCATCTATACCATAGGGAGGGTCTACAATAGCTACGTCAAAATGATTATCCGCATAGCCTTTTAACGCTTGCAAGCTATCTCCGTGTATTAAGTTTATTCCTTCCATTTAATCCGTATTTTTAAAAGTGCCTAACAATGTGTAAAACGGCATTAAAACGACCGTTTACACTCAGCGTTATTTAATCGTTAAAAATCATTGCATAGCCTTAGCCGTTAGCCCTCATGCTTTTCTAAAAAGTCATAAGTGCTATCCATTATTTCTTTCCACTCCTTTTCCACAGTTACAAGAGGTGCGCCATTCTGAATATCTGCCAAGTCTCTAAGTAATGTTAGTGCTGCCTTAAATTCCAAAGCACTAGGGCTAACATTAGATATGAAAAGATAATTTTTCAACTCGGGTACTGCCTCCAAGTGAATGTCTACTATATCTAAAGATTCTCGTTCATCTTCGTGCATAGTATGACCGCTTTCATGCTCATAGTCTTTAATCCTGTCAAGAAAGTGTATTAGTGCATCTCTCATAATTTATAAAACGGAGCGTAAAACCCATTCATCGCTTTTGCGTGGATGGGATGTAAGCGACTCCAATTACACTTACGTTTTGTAAATTTAAACAAATTGTCGTTGTGAAAATATTTATTGCCTAACCTTCCGTGAATCTTTCCTTTATACTCCATACCTCTCTTTTCTATATCCCGTGATTACCCACCCAAGCCACAAATACTGTAGAGCTCACTCTTTGCCAATTGATCGCTTTGCCTTCATTAATGAATAGCACCTTTTCATCTCCTTTGTTATCACAATGAAAGCCACCGCTAGGAAACCTTTCACTAGGTAGGTAGTAGCATACTCTTTTTATTGCTGGATGAGCTGCTAAGACCATGGCTAGGCGCATGAATTTTTCACTGTCCTCTCTATCGCTTGGCCGAATGTCTACTGCTCCTTTAATACTCCATGACTCATTGTAATAGTGCTGGCCTCTACTTTCTTCTCCCTTGTGTAGTCTTACCCCGTCAGTTATTGTAATAGCGAATCCTAGAATATCTCTGATAGGAGATAGAACTAAAATCCACCATTTGATTTTCTCATAGACCTGTCCTTCAGGCTCGAAATCAAATGGGAGTGTTTTACTTTTAAGAAACTCCGATAATCCGAAGTGTACTTTTGTTATTATCTGGTTCATCTCTTTCTTCTTTTAATCTTTATCCATTCAAAGCAATAGCCTTTGCTTTCTATTTCTTGGTGTAGGGTAAGGGCTTCAAGGGCTGACATATCCTAGAAGGGTAAATAATCACTGTTACCCTCTGGAGATTGCTGCCCTTGGCTGCCTGATCCTTCAGATTTACCGCCCAACAAAGTCAACTCACGACCAACCACTTCAGTAGTGTACCTCTTGTTTCCGTCTTTATCGTCCCAACTTCTAGTAGTAAGCTTTCCCTCTATGTAGACTTGACCACCTTTCTTTAGAAACCTCTCCGCTATCTCTGCAAGGGGTGACCAAAGAACTATATTGTGCCATTCAGTATTAGTTACCTTCTCTCCTTGCTTGTTCTTGTAGGTCTCTGAAGTAGCTAGTGAGAAGTTGGCTACTGCTCTTCCGTTTTCAAGGTGACGCACTTCTGGGTCTTTACCACATCGGCCAATAAGTATTATTAAATTTTTGCTCATGCTGATTTCTGTTTAGTTAAATGTGTCCAGTTTCTACCAGACCTGATGTGTTTTATTGCGCTTCTCGAGACGTTGAATTTTTCCGCTAACACTCGAGTTGTTTCTTTTGAATGATATATTTCTAATACTTTATTATCTGTGAGCTTAGAATTCAAATGATCCCCGCCCTTTTTGGCCTCTCGAGATATTTTGTAACAAAGCCCTCGTTCATGATTTAGCCTTGCGTGAATACTCGAATGCTCTGATCTTGTCATTACCTCTAGGTTTTCAATTCTGTTATCTGTTTTTATTTCATTCTTATGATGTACCACCTCGTTAGACTTTATTGGCCTTCCTAGGAATTCTTCCATTACTACTGTGTGCTGAGACTTTCCCTTATAAATACCTCTTGTAATTTCTAAGTAACCACTAGGCTTAAGGGATATTCCTTTTGCTGTTTTCTCGAACCTCTTGAATGCACTTTTGCTCAAGTTTTCCTTCCATTCTTTCGTGAAAATTCTTTTCTTTCCCTTGTGAATTTTAGATTGTTTAGCCTTGAATATCGGAAGCCTTAAAGCCTCTGCTCTAGATCGTAAAATACCAGCTCTTAATAGTCTAAGTCTAAGTGTTGATTTAGGTATATTAAACTTTACACTCACGTCTGGTATGCTGTAACCAGATAGGTACATTTCGAATGCTGTCTTATTAATGATTATTTTATTAACTCCTGCCATAATTCCTATTTTCTAAAACTTTGTCCTTTAAATTCAATGATATTATACTGCTCTTTTAGTCTGTCATAGACTCGGCCACCGTACATTTCTCCAAACTCTTCTAACCCTGCTTCAATATCGTTAGGATGTTCTGGGTGGTAATTGCAGCTCAAGTGAGTGATTACCTTTTTGTCATACCTTCGTTCAATGATGTCTTTGAATAGATTTACTTTACCGTAGTTGCTTGCTTCTCTTTCGGTCTTTACGTCATCGAAAAAGCATCTTCCTGCTAGTATATTTCTCCAGAATATTTCCTTATCAACAGCCTCTTTGCACTTTTCGAAATCAGACACCACATCATTAGCGGATCTATAAGCGAATGACAGCGAAGGGTAGGCCTGAAGAACCAAGTGAATAGTTTTCATTATTGAGCTTTTACCGTTCCCGTAATCCCCAATGATTAGAAGTCCTTTGTCAAATGAAGGCTCGTTAATCTTCGTGTATAGTCTCGATGAATCGAAAAAGGCCTCATCCTTCAAAAAATACCTCATGATAGGCTTGATGTTTTCAACCGATTCTTCAGTGCTTTGGAAAGACTTGTTGTAGTATTCTTTGTATGTGTGAAGAAACTCGTTCCAAAACAGGGTCTTCTCTAAAGTATTTTCCAATACTTCAAGAGGCTCAAACAACTTCTTAGCATATTCTTTTTTTGCTTCAATCTGTTCAGGGGTCAACTCATACGGAGTCTCAAAGCTTTTAATCTGCTCTTGCTGCTCTAGGGTCAATTGACTTTTAGCCATAGACTTAAGTTTTGCGTAATAGTGTCTTCCTATTTTCTCTACTTCGGCCATTAGTTTTTATGGAATGCTCCTTTTGTTGGTTTCTTTTCTGTCTGCTTTGGAATCCAATTATTGAAGTGTGCTAATATTTCATTTTTTGGAAGTCTGTCTACAACACTTGCAGAGGCTTGCTTTACTAGCCTGAATTTTTTGAAGTGGATTTCTAGTTGTGTTTCTGAAATTGAATGCAGAGACATTGATTTCTTTCTCCATTCTTCCAAATTCCAAATTGACAACCAGTCCTGATCATCCTGAACCCTAACCCCTTTTAGATTTATCGATTGCTCTTTTTTTAGTAAATCAATATCACTTTCATATTCATTTTCATATTCATTTTCAGGGCTTTGCATATCTTTTGTATAAGGTTTGCATTCAGTTTCATCCTTATTCCACCTCTGATTAGCTGCATGGCTTCGCTTCTTGCTTACCTCTTGATCCTTAACCATTCTTCTGTTTTTGAATACGTAGAGGCTGTTTTCTTCCTCAACTATTCCAATTCCTTCTAGCCTCAATTCGGCTAAAATATTTTGCATAGTGTTTGCATCGCATTTCCATAGCCTTTGCAAGCCTTTTGCATTATTTTTATAGACACCGCTTTTGTTATCTTTGAACATTTTAAAAACCACACGAAGCCATGCAGCCTCGCACTCCAGAGATACCGAATCCATGTCTTGCAGCCAGTCTCCAATGTATAAAGGCATGTAGGGAATCTTAGCCATGTTGCACCTCCTGAATCTTCATTCCTTTGATTTCTCCAACCCATTGAATCGCATATCTAAGGCTCGAATGATCTACACCAATGAACCTGGCACACTCTCTTATTGAGTCGAAGTGTATAGGCTTGTCGATTATTGGAATAATCAACTGCACTGGTTTACTTATTTTCTTTAAGTATCCCCACTTCATTTTTCCATCATTTTAAGATCGAAACTCATTACATCGAGATAAGGCATTTCACCCTTCACTACTTTCATGTTCTTTCTTAGCCAGTTTTGAGACTGTACATATTCGAAAGGTGTTTCGGGTAATATCTCTAGCACCAGCTTCCCTTTTCTGTTAATCACTTCTGCCTTCATCCTCTGTTCTCCTTCGTTTGATTAATTACTTTTTTAATGGCTACTGTAAGAAGTCCTAAAGCGACTCCTAAGAGCGTAGCTATGTCTATGATAGTTGGTGTTAGTAAGTCCATTAAGATCTGGTTTTTATAGTAGTATTTTTGCTCTTATCTGGCTGAGTAATCTAAGTATCACGGTAAGCCAGTTACCGTTTAAGTTGATCTTGAAGTATCTTTTCATTATCCATTTAAGTGTCTTCATTTTTTCCTGTTTTAATTAAACTGGCGGGCTTGGGATTCTCCCTTAGATCACGACCCATCAATCTTCATTGTGCGACCTGTATATTTCTAACCGTTCGTTAAAATGCCCGCCAGTAATTACCCTTTCACTGGTAAATCTTAAATCAAGAACAGGGCTACTCCACACGGTCGATTGCGAAACGATTTATTTAAGTGTGTCTTTCACCCTATGCTATGATTGTATTTCAATAAATCCCCCCTACTTCACTTCCTCGCTTCACTAGGGGACTTTTTAGAGACCTCACTCCGTATGAGTGCTTATCTTATTATTCTACTTTTTAATCTCTTTTATCTCGATCTTAAACTTCCTTCTCATTAGATCGAATACCACCTTTTCAGGGTGTATTTCTAAGTGCTCACATCCTGCAATACTCAACTCGTGGTAGACTGTTTTGAATAGCTTATCAAGTAGGTCTTGGGATGGTGTTTGTGCTAGCTGGTTGTTCATGTTCCAATACTTAATTGAGTTACATCTTGCTTCTCTTCCTGTGCAGGATTGAATAATTGACCCTGACTGATGTGCTTCTGAAATCTTTCAACTCCAGCACTGTAATAATCTTTGTCTATCTCCCATAGGTCTAAATCAAAACCCTCTTTATCACAAGCCCTTGCAATTGTCATACTGCCACCGTGTGTATCAAGTATTTTCATTCCTTTTTCAGCAAACTTATTTAATGTATTTCTATATAAATCAATTGGCTTTTGGGTTGGGTGTATTTTTTCATCTGTTACACTTGTTTTGCCTTGCAAGTTTCCGTAATATCGGTAATCAATACACACAGCAGGTTTTTTAAAAGAAGTCCAAGCAAGTTCCCCATCTGCAAAATTCGGCACAGGGTTTTGTTTATACCAAAAAATGAAGCATTGAGTAGGCTGTAAGTAAAAGTAATTGCCTCCCCAAATTATTTGATTTTTGCTAACTCTAAATAGTTGCTCAAAATATTCATCATTCGGTATTCCTTTGTCCCAGTCTTTTTTGCCGTTTTTTGTAAAACGTTCTTTTACTTTTACTCCACTGCTTCCACGTTCATAATCGCTAAAACCAATTCCATAAGGTGGGTCGACTATTGCAATCTTAAAATGATTATCCGCATAGCCTTTCATAGCTTCCATACAGTCACCATTGAATAAATTGATATTAGGCTTCTTACTCACGTTCATCTT
>Ga0222654_1001246_pt1 | contig 10980 bp, 10 predicted proteins | sample AntAcemetagen421_FD_179805 | JGI IMG/M metagenome (GOLD analysis project Ga0222654, IMG submission 179805) | Saline water microbial communities from Ace Lake, Antarctica - #421 | ecosystem: Environmental > Aquatic > Non-marine Saline and Alkaline > Saline | place: Antarctica: Ace Lake... | reverse complement strand
TCACAACCTCCTCAAGGAAAGTTCTTCCTGGGTGAATGTATGTTTCTAAGTGTCTTTCCATTTCGATTTAATTTTAATGATAATCCTCCAAATCTAAATCATAGGCAGATGCAGTGTCATTATCGTAGTTGAATGTAATCCGCCAATTGCCTGAAACTTCCAGCGACCAGTCACCTTTTCTATTTCTAAGGTGCGGCTTACCCACCAGTCTTTTTCTACAGCAAAGGGTGTCATTCCTTTTTCACCTGCTATCGCTTGAAAAATGGCTTCTTTTTCAGCGTTCTCTATGTTATAAAAACTAATTTTTGCCATCGTTCAGTGCTTTTTTCATTATTTTTTGAATCCATACCGGAGCCAAAGCTATATCGTGCTTCAAGTCTTTTTCGTCTTCCTTCCTAAGCAGCGCTACAATTTTCTGTTCTTCTTCTTCGGTTACTTTTCCATTACCAATTTCCTTTAATGCCTGAATCACTAAACGACTAATTTTGCCTTTTGCCAACAGGTTTTTTGGGGTCGTCTTTTTAAACTTGATGGTGCGTTTTCCGACTTTTATTACTCGGGGCGAACCATCGGTTAGCATAACTATATTCATTGATTAATCGCCTTTGAAAAATGGAAAATATTAACTAATATTGCCTTTGAAAAATGGAAAATATAGGGTCTAATTGCCTTTGAAAAATGTACATTCCCCGGAACATAGATAAAGAACTGCTGGCCTGGCGCAAGGAAATGGGCGGCAAGCCTTTACTGGTCAGGGGAGCCCGACAGGTAGGGAAATCCACCGCTGTAAGGGAACTGGCCAAACAGTTTGATCATTTTCTCGAGGTGAATTTCGAAGAACAGCGCACCGTGCACGCATTGTTTGAAGGAGATCTCAACCCCATGGAATTGTGCGAAAACCTGTCCATCATATCCAATGTTCCGGTTGTTCCAGGAAAAACCCTTTTGTTTTTTGATGAAATACAGGCTTGCGTTCCGGCCATCTCATCTCTCCGCTTCTTCTACGAAAAACTGCCAGAACTGCACGTCATAGCCGCAGGATCTTTATTGGAGTTTGCACTGGCCGAAATCCCTTCCTTTGGGGTGGGCAGGGTCCGGTCGATGTTTGTCTACCCGCTGGGTTTTGATGAGTTTCTGGCTGCTATGGGTGAGGATTCTCTTTTGAAGGCCAAGCAAAAAGCTTCGGTATCCCGGCCTCTTTCTGAGCCGCTACACCGGAAACTGCTCACGTATTTGAAACGGTTCCTAGTATTGGGTGGCATGCCTGAGGTTATCCGTCATTATAGGCAATACAGGGATATGAAGGCCGCCGGACAACTACTCGATGATCTCATCATTTCCCTCAGGGCCGATTTTTCAAAATACAAACAACGGGTTCCCTCTTTGCGGATTTCGGAAGTATTTGATGCTGTGGTCAGGCAATCGGGGGGCAAGTTTGTCTTTGCAAAAGCGGCAACGGAAGCCAATCATAAACAAGTGAAAGAAGCCGTGGATCTGTTGGTGATGTCTGGACTGGTGATACCGGTCACCCATTCTTCGGCCAACGGATTGCCCCTGGGAGCGGAGAGCAACCCCAAAAAGCAGAAAATGCTGGTTCTTGACACGGGTATATTCCAAAGGATTCTTGGACTGGATATTCCCGAGATTCTTTTCGAAGATGACTTTGATGCCGTTAACAAAGGAGCCATCGCCGAGCAGTATTGCGGACTGGAACTTCTAAAAGCCGTGTCCTGCTACCGGCAAGAGAGATTGTATTACTGGCACAGGGAAGCGCTTAACAGCAATGCGGAGGTGGATTACCTTGTCCAAAAAGGACAGGACATCGTTCCCGTGGAGGTGAAATCCGGAAAAAAGGGCTCGATGCAAAGCCTCCACCTGTTTCTCGAGGAAAAAAAGTGTCCCTATGGAGTCCGATTTTCCAACGAACCTTATGCCTCTTTTGGAACCATACAGGTCTGGCCTTTATATGCCGTATCGGATTTTGTGAAGGGCGGATGATCAAGCAGTATTGCCTCTTCATCTGAAATTTTCAATGCAATGATAAATTATTAGGTCTTCCGCAATTTTACCAACAGCCTGATCAGATTATGTAAAAATCTTGAAGACGATGGATTCTGAGCTTCTTCGGTCTCCGGTCTTCCAACCCGAAAAGCAAAGGGAAATAGGTCACTGGCTGAATTGCGGATAATCAGTTAAATTTTAATCCCCAACCATCAAAAAGGAAGCAAAGAACAAGATCCAAAGGTAGGCGGACGCTTTTAAAAAAGATGGAACCCGGGTTACCGATAATCTGGATTTTAAAGTTTCAAGTACAGAGTGAATAACCTTTGAGGTTTTTTTCAAACCTCGAAGGTTTTAAATTACAAGTCGAAGGTTTTTGAAGTTCAAATCGAAGGTTTTGAAACACAAGTGTCAACTAAATTCAGGGCGTGACACAGACCTGCAATATTTGCAGTAATACCGAATCAGCCATGGTCAACACACTTTTTCATAAAGTCAATTTCGTACACACAAGGCTTTTTTCATTTGTTTCGAGATGCCTATGACTACCAAAAGCCTGTCGGCCAGAAATATGGATATCCGAGAATACGGCCAGGCCTTTTATGGCTAAAATCCGGGAAGGAACGAAATCTAGCAAGGCCAATCCCATGGATGGTAACGTACATGTCGACGAATTTGTGGTAGGGGGGAAGGAAGACGGCAAGCCAGGAAGGAGTTATGACAGTAAGAAGAAAAAAGTGGTTTGTGCGCTTCAGCTGACAGACGACGGGAAAGTAAAATGTTTTTACTCCTTAAAAATCAAAGACTTTTCATCAGAATCACGGGCTGTTATTTTTGAAAAACAGATCAGTGCCGAGGCAAATATAACCACGGATGAATGGCGTGGATACGGCTCTATCTCCAAGAATTATCAAATAAAGCAGATACCCAGTAACAAGGGGCGGAACTTCAAAGCATTGCACACGCTGATCCACCAAGTCAAATCCTTGATCAGAACCACCCATTCATGGATAAGCGAAAAGCATATAAAGCGGTACCTGAATAAATGCAGTTATCGCCTCAACAGGTCTCAAAGCAAAGCCACGGTTTTCAATAACTTGATTAAAAGAATGGTCCAAGCGGACAAAATTTACCATGCCAAAATTATATGTCCTTAAGTTCCGACCTCTATAGATGGTTATATAATGAATATAATTGAAGCATTCATCACTGTAGGATATCATTCAAAGAATTTATTTAGCATAAATGGGTTTTATTTAATTAACAAAACCAGTCCGGTATCCGGACTGGTTTTTATGTTTATTAAAAATTTGCTTTGCTTCACACCTACTGGATTTAAGACTAAAAATTCAAATATTTAAAGGGGTTTTTCTACATGTTATTGTTTATCGGCAAAGGCGGTGGCAAACCACGTAAGTCCAGGGGAGAGGAACCCGATAGAGAGTAAATTTGGGCAGGTAAAAAATGCTTACGGAATGAACAGGATCAGAGCCCGGCTAAAAAACACCAGCCAGTCGTGGATTGCCTCCATCACCCTAGTGCTGAACCTGGTCAAACTGGCTGGGATGGTACTTGTGTCTGGTTTTTTCAGCATGGAGGAAGCTGGGAACATACCTATGGGTGCGATTTTTCCAAAAACTATACCTGCTCAAATACAAAAATAACCTTGATTCGGAATTCAAGACGGTTTTGATCAAAATCCGTTACTGAATTTTTCAGCAGACCCTAAATAGTTGTTAGGCTGGTTGTACCTTAAAAAAAAATCGACTTTCTCCCATAATATTTTATCTTACACATATTCTCGTAACTACTCAGGTTCTTTTTTATTAACCGAAGATCAAGGTTTTTGAGGTCTGTACGCCTTTCTGTCTTGTAGTGGGTTGTTTTGTTTCGGGGTTTTAGGCGGATTTATCCACATTCATTTGTGGATAAAAATAGCCGAAAGCACTGATTTATATGAAATTAAGGATCAATATTCAATAATTAATGCATCAGAATATTGGATAACAGGGATAAACAGATTCAGGTTCTGGTAAATGTGAACGGGAAACTTCGTGGAAGGATCAGCCTTCTGAAGTCACGGATTGTGCAGCTTGAAAGTGAATTTGCCCGATTCCGGAATCCCAAGAACAGCGGCAACAGTTCAATTCCTCCTTCGAAAGACGAGAGCCGTCCCAAAAAGACACAAAGCCTGAGAGAGGACTCGGGCAGAAAACCCGGTGGGCAACCGGGTCATTGCGGGCATATCCAGTAGATGAACTCAGAGCCTGATGTTATTCACCCACCATATTCCTGGTTTCTGTAGTTGTTGCGGCCAGGACCTTTCAGGAATTCCTGCCGAGCTGTTCTCCAAAAGGCAGGTATTCGATTAACCCAATATCAGAACGGTATGTACCGAACATATGAGCTACCATAAAACCTGCCTCTGCGGAGAAAAAAACAAAGCTGCCTACCCCCAAACATGTCAATGCACCCGTACACTACGGAAGCGGTTTCGAACATTGCAATGTCAACGTAATCGTTTTGTCCGTATTATCGGGATATAGGTCAGCATGGGTTGAAAATATTTCCTTAAAAGCATCCTTCCGTCCTTCTCTTTATTTTTTGTAATATTCCCTCATGGTGTTCAACAGTGCAGATTCTGCCCGGTAAACTTTTTAAAAGGTCCAGCAATGGCCTCTTTGTTTTCTATATCATTTTTTCCCAAACCGCTTATAGGCATGCCTCCCAAATGGGAATGGAATTCGGTTAGTATTACTTTAGAACCCATTCTTGCTGCAGCAATTGCAGCCATTATTCCCGCAGGTGTTCCACCTACCACAGCAATATCCGCCACATATTCTTCCGCCGAAACGGAATCTTTAAGTGCACATGAAGCAGCTATTCCACTGCCAGTAATTAAGGTTCCTAATGAACTTAACCTTATAAAGTTTCTTCTATCCATTTTCAAATCAACTATTTTAACAAGTATTTAAACTTGAAATATTCATTATATGCATTACTTCTATAGTAGGAATCCCTTATAATTCAACTAGCTATTTGTTAGCTCCATCTCGCCTAAGGAGGCGCTTTTTGGTTTATGTTTTAATGATCAATAAGGAAGTTGAATATTTCGGTCTAGGGCAAGGCTCAAAAAATGAGGTAACCCAGGTTATTAGATTAATTTTCGTTGATCAATACATCTTGAATATAGCAATGAAAAACCTTTTACTTTTTCAATGGCGGCATCTCCAACTTATCCAAATCGGAAATCTTAACCTTTAAGACTTCGATTTTCTGTTTTACCGATCCTGCAAAGGCGATCAGTAAATAACCATCCTGCTCAATGACATGGGGATAATCTATATGGCGACCACCGGTCAGGTAGCCCATTTTCGTAAAGACTATTCCATCATCGCTTATGGATAACGTGAGCGGATCTCTTCTTTCAGGGTGAGGGTTAGAAACCAGCACGTACCTGCCATCACTCATTCTTAAGCCATTGAATTTTGACCTGGCATCAGGGAAATTTGTTTTCACGGGATTGCTCCATGTTCGTCCATTGTCAATCGAGAATGCCCTGTAGAGGTACCCGCTTTTCCTGTTGTCTCGAAAGAGTGCCATCAGGCTTTTTCCATCAGGAAGCACCCACCAGTAGGGTTCTTCAGGATCCATTTCAGCTGTAGAGCCTGTTACCGGGTAGGATTCCCATTGATCAAATCCCCTTATTCCACCAAGTAAAAATTCTATTCCAGATTCTTTATAATCATAGGCTCTCCTGGACATTAACCATTCTCCCGAAGGCAGAAGCTTTGGAGGGAAATTGTTGATGGCATTTTTATACACTACACCCTTTTCTTCCCAGGAATTGGATTCCCCATCCCACTTAAAAGCCCATAGCTCCAGGCTTGGACCAAAGAAACCTGCTGCTTCATCCAGAGATGCAAGGGCCAAAAGCTCACCATTTCTTTGCCAAAAACCACGAGAAATCCAACGCTTCCCTTTTTCAGTTCGGGTATTGTAATGTGCTGATTCAGGTCCGGAACCTTCTGGATAAGAAGTGAGAAAATCGGGTGCAGTCCATTGCAGACCATCCGGACTGGTGGCATATTTTACTACCTGACCTACTCTGTCCTCTACCCCAGGACCATCACTCCACATCAGCCAATACTTTCCTTCGAAAAAGGTTAAATAGGAATGCTGGTTTACACCACCACTTGTCTTTGCTGATGAAAAAGTGGGATGGTTAACACCACCAGCTGTTACATCACTTACGAGCGCATGTTCCGATGGAATTTTTGGGAGGTTATCAAAATCTATTTCGTGGGGATGATCAAACCAGTCTCCCATTAGCATTAAATGGGACGTTGGATTGGTTACCGGGTCAGGATAATCCTCCGGTTTGGCATTTTCACTTTTTTGAGTGCAGCCAATAATTGGCAAAAGAAACAAGACAATGAATAAATTCCTACAGTGTTTTTGTGTGAATTTCATGTTTACTGTTTTTACTTTAATATTCTTCAGGGATTTTCCGCTTTGACTAAACGTTATTGAGTTAAATATCAGAGGATTGCCATGAATATTATTGTTATTTTGTGATTAGACGTCACAAAATAGTTAATTTATATCGGAGTCACAATATATTGTTTCTTCTGTACTATTTGGTGAGAAGTGCAATGTGTTGTAGGCTATTATTCACCGACTAGGTTGAGAAGGCTTAGGTCACTGTGGTCATTATAAGGTTAATACCTATGACTTTCATGAAGGCACTTTACTATACCTATTACCTAAATCCAATTCAAAAGGCGTAATGTTTTTTTAGCAATATGTCAAGTTTTTTTTAATTTTTACCAATAACATTATAGTTGATATAAAATTTATCGGGCACGTACACTATAATATTTCATTATTTTATTCTAAAATATAGAAAATTTTGTAATAATTAATTTAGCATAGTTTTTATACTTTTTTTATTCATTTATGAAAAAAATAATTTTTTAATGGGGTTGTTTTTCACCTTTTATTACTCTTCCTTTAATGAGGACTACGATCAACCTTTACCACTAACTAGAAATGAAATCAATAGTTAAAGAAAATAATTATTCCGTTCAGCCTACGGTATCATCTTGTCATCTAGAACCTCTCGAAGTAATAAAAGGCAAACCTGACAGAGAGATATGGATGGCTTTTGATAAGGGGGATGAATTGGCATTTAATTTTATTTATCGAACTTATGTCAAAAGGATGTTTCATTATGGCTTACAGATCACCAATGATGGTGAATTGATAAAAGATTGCATTCAGAATATTTTTATCTACCTAAGGCGAAGAAGGGGTTCTTTGGGTGAGATATTGTGTATAAAAGCATATTTGTTTAAGATTTTAAACAGAGAAATTGTTAAGAATTTAAAGGTTGAAAAGCTTTCAGAATCAAGGTATGATGAAATTAAGGAGGAATTCTTCCCAATTTCTATTTCCCCTGAATCTATTTTGATTCAAAGGGAAAATGAGTTGGCCAATAAGGAAATGGTCAGAGAAGCCCTTCAAAAGTTGACGTCTAGGCAGCGTCAAGCCATCTTATTGTTATATGAAGAGGAAATGACCTATAAAGAAGTGGCTGAAACGATGGAATTTAGCGACGTGAAATCAGCCAGAAAAATTGTTTATAGGGCAATGGCCACGCTTAAAGAGATCCTTGTTGATCAAATATAAAATCAGAAGAGTGATAGTAATAGGATGAGGTATAAAGACTTTGAATTAGTAGATTTTCTAGCAGATGAATTTTTTATCCTTTGGGTAAAGAACCCTGACAAAAACACCCAACATTTTTGGGAAAAATGGCTAACAGAACATCCTGAGAAGCGAGGCATTGTATTTAAAGCCATTTCTATAATTAGAGCAATTGGTTATGGGGAGGATGAAAACATGAGTGACAGCACCTACATTGACATTTTTGAAAATATAATGAATGCTGATAAGGACCACTCAACAAAAAGTAGAAGTTTTTTACCTCCAAACAAAAATAATAGCTTAAAAAATATTGCAGCCATTTTCATTCTCGGTTTCTGTGCATGGATGGGGTATTACCATACTTTTATTTATTCTGCGCCTACTCCTATATTAAACGAGGCTTTTATAATAAAAAGGGACACGAGTTTAGGGAATCGTTCCGTCATTACTTTGGCAGATAGCAGTAAGGTTTATCTCAATTCCTCTAGCGAAATCACTTATCCTTCAAATCTTGCTTCTGCAGATCGTTGGGTGAAGTTAAAAGGAGAGGGGTTTTTTGAAATAAAGAAAAATGGCAAACCATTTACGGTTTTAATAGAAAATACCAAAATAGAGGTTTTAGGAACCTCATTTAATGTAAAGGTGGAAGAGGATAAACTTTCGGTAGCCTTATTGACGGGGAAAATAATGGTGAAAGATGAAAAGGGAAATCAAGTAGCCCTACGTCCGGATGAGATGCTGATAATGGAAAAAAGTGGGGATCTTCTGTATAAGAGCGAATTTGATAATCTTGAGGTGACTGGATGGAAAAACAATGTACTCGTTTTTAGGTCAGACAATTTTGAGAATTGCAGAAAAAAAATTGAAGACTGGTTTGGTGTAGAATTAATATTAACAGGAAATATTCGGAAAAGTTGGGTCTATTCAGGCACCTATAAAAATGAATCCCTTGAAAATGTATTGAGAGGTGTAAACATTACTTCTGGTCTAAAATTTAGAATCGAAAATAAAAAAGTAGAACTGTTAAATTAAAAAAACACATGGCAAACATTGATTCAAGTTAGAAATACAAATTGCAGGGTCCATTCTGGGGGGAATGAGACCCTGCTTTGAACAGCCTTCCACCAAAATAGGAAGGCTATAGTTAAGTCGTCTAAAACTTAAACCACACAATATTATGAATAAATATATACTGAGACAACTTATTATGGTGTCCAAGAGATTGTTTTATGGCTTTGCCATCCAATTGATTTTCTGTACTGTATTGCTAGCTAATACCGGTAATGCACAAAGGAAAACGATTGATGAGGTCAAGGTGTCACTTGACTTAAAGGAAAAGACCTTGTTGCGGTTTTTCAAAAAAATAGAATCAAAAACTGATTTTAAGTTTACCTACAATGATGACAAGATCAGTCTAAACCAAAAAATATCCATCAGCCAGGAAAACATTTCGGTTTACAAAGTTCTTGAAAATGTTGCCAGACAGACACAATTGAGTTTTACACAGGTTAATGACAATATTCATGTCAAATTAAACCCAATGGAAAGCACAGCTGAAAAGGTGGATATTACCGAGCTAGCAGATGTGAAAGTTACCGGTAAAGTAGTAGATGATACTGGGGAGCCCCTTCCAGGGGTTACTATCGCTATTCCAGGCACTACTATTGGAACGGCATCTGACATCGATGGCAATTATTCGCTTACGGTGCCTGAAGGATCCACATTGGTGTATTCATTTATTGGTTTTCAGTCCCAGCGTATAGCCGTAGGACAACAAACAATTATCAATATCACCTTAGAAGAAGAAATTGGAGCCTTGGATGAAGTAGTCGTTACTGGCTTTGGTACTCAGAAGAAAGAAAACCTTACAGGAGCCGTTTCCAGTGTAAGCAAGGAAGTACTTGAAAGCCGCCCCATTACCAATATCGGTCAGGGGCTTCAAGGACAAATCTCAAACCTGAATATCACTCAGAATACAGGGACTCCCGGAGGAGGTGCTACTTTCAATGTCCGTGGTTTTACTTCCATAAATGGTGGCTCACCACTTATTTTGGTTAACAATGTGCCAATGGATGTAAACCTTATCAATCCCAATGATATAGAAAGTATATCCGTGCTAAAAGATGCTGCTTCTGCCGCCATTTATGGTGCCAGAGCTGCTTACGGTGTAATATTAATTACCACAAAATCAGGAAGTAAAAGTGATAAACCATCTATCTCCCTATCGTTCAATACCGCAGTAAATACTCCCGTGGTACAATTTGAAACCATGGATGCCTTGGAGCGGATGAACTACATGAATACCGCTAACATTGCTAGAAATGGTGTGCCGTATTATCAGTTTACTGATATTTATCAGGACAATATAATTGCGCATTACAACGACCCTACCCAACCATCAGCATTCCCTGATCCCCAAAATCCGAATAAGTGGTTGATGAGTGGCAACACAAACTGGCCAAAAGAACTAATGAGGGACAGTTATCCTATGAGTCAATATACCGCTAGTATTACCGGGGGAGACGATAAATTTGATTACTACACTTCGCTAAATTACCTGTACCAGGAAGGGATAAACAATCAGTTTGATGAGAAATACAAGCGTTACAATTTTATGACGAATCTGAATTACAAAATTACAGACTGGGCTAAAATTGGTACAAAGATTTCAATGAACAATAGCAACCATATCTATCCTCCAAATAATTCCACCAACCATTTCCCTGAAGGAAACAGCCCTTTCCAATGGCACCAATGGGCCAACTGGCCGGTATATTTTCCCGATGGTAATTATGCCTCAGGTGGCTCTGTTCCCAATACGGTTCAATTTTACAATGAGGCAGGCCATAGAAAAAGAGAAATTCAAGATACTTGGATTACAGGCTCCTTACAGCTTACACCTATCAGAAATACCACTATCAATTTTGAATATACCTCTAATCTTAAGAATACTGAAGAAGAGGAATATTGGAAAAAATTGCCAATGTATTTCGTAGATGGATCCATAAGTGGTTTTTACCCTTTTACGAACCCTAGCCAGGTGACCAAGAGTAATTACAATGACAAGTATTATGTACTCAATGCGTATGCAGATTATACGAATACTTTTGGCAAGCACGACATTAAAATTATGGGTGGTTTTAATCAGGAAAACCTGGATTCCAGGTATTTTTATTCTAAAAGAGAAAACCTAACTGTTGAATCCATTCCGTTTATGAATTTGGCTTACGGAGAGCGTTATGTGGGCGATGCGGCTTCACAATATGCGAT